>Ga0172377_10005048_pt1 | contig 13567 bp, 10 predicted proteins | sample Pumphouse3metaG_FD_119749 | JGI IMG/M metagenome (GOLD analysis project Ga0172377, IMG submission 119749) | Leachate microbial communities from a municipal landfill in Southern Ontario, Canada - Pumphouse #3 metaG | ecosystem: Engineered > Solid waste > Landfill > Unclassified | place: Canada... | reverse complement strand
CATAAATAAGATCAAATTCTGCTTGATGTCTCTTTCTCTCGTCCTCATCCTTGTCGGCAAATTTTTCTTTGAGCCAATTTTTCATGGAATTTTTTATGTCTTCCATTTTGATGCGTTGCTCTTCTTTATTCTTGGTATAAAAGGCTTCAGATAAGCCTTTTTCATTCAATAAAGAGGTTACTTCTTGTCGGAATTCTTTTCCGGGGGAGGTTAGTTCAATTTTAGTCTTTTCTTTTCCTATCTCGGTGATTATATTTTTTTGGAATTCGTTCAGTTTTTTTATTTCTTCAAATCCAAAAGCAACGGCTTTGGCCATTTCTTCATGAGGAAATTCTTTGGCACCTGCTTCGATCATGTTTATCTTCTCAGAAGTTCCGGAGATCACTAGATCTAGCGGCGAAGTAGTAAGCTGGCCGTTTATCGGATCGATGATAAATTCTTCATTTTTAGCTACTCTAACGGCGGAAACTGGACCATCCCAAGGTATATTAGAGATGCCTAAGGCCAAAGAAGCGCCGAAAATACCTAATATATCAGGTGCGTTTTCTTGGTCAATTGACAAGACTGTCACTACTACTTGTACCTCATTGCGCATTCTTTCATCAAATAACGGGCGAATGGTTCGGTCTATTAGCCGGCCTTTCAAGATCGCGTCATCAGAAGGGCGGCCTTCACGTTTTATAAAACGTGAACCCTTGATCTTCCCACTGGCATAAAATTTTTCCTCATAATCTACCATTAAAGGAAAATAGTCGATATTTTCCACCTTGTTTGGGCTCATGGTAGCATTAGCCAAGATGACGGTATCGCCAAATTGAACCTTGACGGATCCGCCGGCTTGTCTAGCCAATAAACCGGATTCAATGATTAACTTACGTCCAGCAAAGTCCGTCGAGAAGCTTTTTACCTGCATGTGATTTATGTTCTGGTTTTTTGTCTTAAAATGGTCGGGAAGAAGTAAAAGATAAAAAATAAAATTCAAAAAATCCTATTTTTTAGCTTTTACCTCGTTTTGGATCCCTCGGCGATCTTAGTCAAAAAAACAGAAGATTAATATTAAATTTACTTAAATTCAGAAGAAGCTTATCACAAAGAAAGAGGAAAGTCAAAGACTTTACAATTTTAACAACTCATGCTAAGTTACTTTCTATAAAGCCTTCTAGGGGCTTGTGCATCACACATATTTGGCGGAAGACTTATCCTGTCCTGTTCGTTAGCATGATGAGTAGGATCAAAAGTCTTGTTAAAAGCCAAATAGAGGTTAAATAATTAAAGGAAAAAAATGACCGAAGAAACACAGAAAAATTCTGCTGTTATTGAAGCAGAGGAAAAAAAGGAGGAAAAAGACCAAAGTAAATACGAATTGACACTAGAAAACCTCTTAAAGGCAGGGGTTCATTTTGGTCACAAAAAATCACGTTGGAATCCGAAGATGGAAAAGTATATCTTTGGGGCCAGAGGCGGAGTGCATATCATTAATCTGGAAAAAACCCTTGAAATGTTCAAGGTAGCGTTGGCTTTTATTTCGGAAACCGTCAAAAAAGGTGAAAATGTGATGCTAGTAGGAACTAAAAAACAAGTAAAGGACTTGGTTAAGGCAATTGGTCAAAAGGCGGAAATACCATATGTAAATGAAAGATGGATAGGCGGTACTTTTACTAATTTCAATATCATCAGCAAAAGAACCGGTTATTATCTTGAAAATAAAGAGAACATCGAAAAAGGGCGATTGGCACATCTTACTAAATTTGAAAAAATGAAATTGGGGAAAGAATTGGAGAAGATCGAGGAAAAAATGGGAGGATTAATAGGTATGAAGAATTTACCAGCGGCGATCTTTGTTATGGATATATGCAAAGATGAATTAGCTGTTAAAGAAGCTAAAAAGGCTGGGATAAAGGTCATTGGCTTAGTTGATACTAACGTTAATCCGGATTTGATCGATTTTCCGATCCCGGCCAATGATGATGCCTTCTCTTCCTTGAACTACATCCTAGGTGTTTTTTTGAAGGAAGTTCTAGCGGCCAAGAAGGCAAAAACAGCGACTAATAAACAGCCAATTGGGACTCATGATCAGTCTAAGGAATAGTTAATTATTTGTCTTAATATTAACTGGCTGTCAAAGAATGCTTGTTTTAGTTTATACTTCATAAATCTTTATTTATAATTCGCTCAAAAAAATGATGGAAAAAATAAAAAAGATCAGGGAAATGACCGGGGCCGGTGTGGTAGATATTAAAAAGGCACTGGATGAAGCTAGTGGTGATGAAACTAGGGCTGTGGAAATTTTACGTAAAAAAGGCTTGGAAAAGGCCGATAAAAAAGGTGGTCGAGAAACCAAGGAAGGAACAATCGGATTTTATGTTCATACGACCGGAAAGATCGCTTCTTGGGTAAAGGTTTATTGTGAGACTGATTTTGTAGCTAAAAACAATGAATTTCAACAATTAGCCAAAGACTTGGCGATGCAGGTAGCTGCCATGGATCCAATGACCGCTAGACCGGAAGATATTTCTGAATGTATTATTGAGGAAAAAGGAATAGAATGGAAAAAAGAGCTCGAAGGCAAACCGGATGAAATAGCGAAGAAGATCATGTCTGGTAAGGAGGACAAGTTTAGAAAAGAGAATTCTCTTTTAGGTCAAGCATTTATCAAGGATCAGGATATCAGTGTTGAGGATCATGTTAAATCAATAATTGCTAAAGTAGGCGAAAATATCCAAGTGGGTGATATTGGTCGTGTTGAGCTTTAATATGAGTTGGATGCCGCTTAAGACCGAAAGTTCATTTTTTTTGATCTATATTTATAATTCTAGCTTCTTTCTAAAAAATGATCGTCAAATTTTTCAATTGGGATCAACCAAAAAATGTCTTTTCAGATATTAAAGATCTAAAAAACTCTGATACAGTGGTGGTAAATCACAAATGGGGTGGTAGTTTTTTGGCTGAAGTTCTGGTTCCCAACAAAAGCATTGAAAATGAAGAACCGGTAGGTCAAGTTATCAGAAAGGCTACTTCACAAGATCGAGAGATAGTGTTGAATAATGCAAGCAGGGAAAAGGAAAAATTAAAAGAGATCAAGAAGGAGATTCGTGACAAGGAAATTCCAATGAAAGTGATCGAAGTAAGGACTAGTTTGGATGGCGGATGCATGCTCATTGTCTTTGCTGCTGACGGAAGAGTTGATTTTAGGAACTTAGTAAGGGATTTTTCAAATAAATATCAAAAAATAGTCCGTTTTCAGCAAATTGGATCACGTGATGAAGCCAGAAATGTCGGAGGCTATGGAATCTGCGGAAGGGAGATGTGTTGCCGGAAATTCCCCGGGATCCTCAAGAGCATCTCTACAGATATGGCTAAAAAGCAAATGATCGCTCATCGAGGGAGTGAAAGATTGTCGGGTCTATGCGGGCGATTGATGTGTTGTTTGGCTTTTGAGGCTAATCTCTATAAAGACCAAGAAGATAAAAAAGAAGAGGAGGGATCAGAGGACAAAAAGGAGAAGACGAAAAATTAAAAAGATAAAATGTTGGATTTTATTTTACCAGCCCTAATATTCTTAAGTCTTGGGACGATCATATTTTTTATTGCCAAGCACTATCCTCAGCTAAAAGAGGAAAAGAACGAAAAAGGTCTGGAAACTGACCAAAAAACTGAAGCGGCTAGGAAAAAGATCTCGAGTTTTTTTATTGGCTTGACCGATAAGATCAAATACCTGCTTGTCTTAGTGGCAGAAAAAACAGTCAAGAAAGCCAAAGAAATTCTTCATTTATTGCATTATTGGATCATTCGTCTAAAGAAAAAAAATGGCAAAAGAAAGACAGAAGAAGAGGAGTTTTTAGATGAGATCGAAGCTAAAGAAGAATTGATAAGACAAGAAGAAGAGGGGTTGGAAAGGATCATTCATGAAGATCTGGGAAGTAGTGAGCAAGAAGAGATGATAGAAAAAGCCAAGAAGAAGATCGAGGAAACAAAAAAAGAAAAAGTGGTACTAGTTAGAGAAACGGACATGGGCCAAGAAAAGAATCCTCGGATACAGGAAAGAACATTGGGTGTGGGGAATCAAGAGGAATCTGATCCAACAAAAAACCCGGAGATCGAAGAAAGAGCAATGACTGAAAAATCTTTAAGAAAAGAGGATTTCTCTAGCTATACAAAGGAAGATTCTCATGAAAAAATAGCCGACTTTTTTGGTGTTCAAGGAACGGACAAAGACGGAATAATTGATGAAAGCGAAAATATTCTTGAAAAAAGAGCTTCTCAAGCCATCGAACAGGAAATTCAAGAAGAAGTTACCGAAGAAGAAAAAAAAGAAGAGGGAGGGATAAAAAGATTATTGGGATTTCCTAAACGTTTTACCTCTAAATTTTTTCAGAAGAAAGAACAAGCAGCGGTTTCTGAAGAAATAAACTATAATGGGGAAGAGTTTTCTGATGGAATAGTAAAGATCGAGGAATATGAAAAAACACCAGTCAAGGAAAGCTTCTTGATCAATGAAGTGGTCAGAACGGATAAAAGTAAGGATATAGATGAAGAGATCGGAGTAGATCGACAAATCTTGGAAAAGAAATTGATCAATAAGATCGTTAATAATCCCAAGCAAGTCGAGAATTATCGCCAGCTGGGAGAACTTTATATTAAAATGGAAAATTTTTCCGAGGCCAGCGAATGCTATCAGCAAATTCTTAGGATAAAAATGAGGGACATTGACGCTAAAAGGAAGATAGAAAAGATCAAGTTGCTCAAAAGAATAAAAAGACAAAGTTGATTTTAAATTAAATTATTGTTAAAATTTCAAAATTCGGGTCGGTGGCAGAGTGGTCAAATGCATCAGACTGTAAATCTGACGCCTTGCGGCTTCGGGGGTTCGAATCCCTCCCGGCCCACAGTTTAGCTCACAAAAAAGAGCTTATTGTTTTGTGAATAAAAGCAGTAAAGCCGAAGTAGCTCAGCTTCCGCCTCCGCCAAAGGCGGACAAGCAAGGCGGACCAGCCTATGGCCGGGGTTAGATTTTCAGTATAAGTGAAGGAGTGGCTAGCCTCGTGTAAAGTTATTATTAGATCTATTCACAAGTTATTAAATAAACAAGATAGCAAAGCCGAAGTAGCTCAGCTGGTTAGAGCAACTGTTTTGTAAACAGTAGGTCATCGGTTCGAATCCGATCTTCGGCTCAAACATAGCAGACAATGAAACAGCAAGTTATCGGTTCGCCCGCCTGCTTCGATTACGAAGCAATTCGGGCAGGAATCCGATCTTCGGCTCAAGATTTTATCATAATTTTGCCGTTGTAGCTCAGTTGGTAGAGCACATCCATGGTAAGGATGGGGTCCGCGGTTCGATTCCGCGCAACGGCTCAAGACGAACATTCCAATGGACCATTGGAATGTTTTTAGTTTGAGTTTTGAAATAAAATTACAGCTTGCCAAATAGGAAGGTTGTTTTATAATGAAGTAGCGATCAGTATCTAGAAAATTAGCAACTAGTAAATTAGTAATCGGAAAAAATATGGAACAAAAATTTGAAATAATCGGAGGACGGGAGTTAAGTGGTGAGATCGAAGTGAATGGAGCGAAGAACTATGCTCTCAAGGTTCTAGCCTCCTTGATATTGGGTAAAGGGAAAAGCCGATTATCTAACTTTCCCTTTATCGAAGATACTAAACGAATGCTGGAGATCTTAGAAGACTTGGGTGCAAAAGTAGCTGTTGATGAAGAAAAAAGAGAGGTCGAGGTTGATGTTGACGGTCTTGAAAAAAATGAGATCAATGACGAGATTGTTAAAAAATTCAGAGCTTCTATTATTCTTTCCGGTCCGATCCTAGCCAAATTTGGAAAAGTTAAGATGGCTTACCCCGGTGGCTGTGTCATTGGTAAAAGGCCGATAGATATTTTTTTGGAAGGCTATGCTGCGTTGGGAGTCAAGGTGGAAGAAAACGAGAGCGGTTTTTCGTTGGAGGGGAAGGTACAAAATGGAAGTTTCTTTTTTCCGAAGATAACTGTCACCGGTACGGAAACCTTAATGATGGCATGTGCTCTTTCTGAGAGTCGATCGGTTCTGGAAAATTGTGCCATGGAACCGGAAATTGAAGCTCTGGCCAATTTTCTCAACAGATGCGGTGCGCAGATCAAGGGAGCCGGAACACCAACCATGGAGATCCAAGGGGTAGAGAAATTGAATTTAGTTGAAGAGAAGATCATTCCCGACCGGATCGAGACAGGCACTTTTGTTATGCTCGGCTTGGCCTCTAATAGTGAGATCACTGTTAGAAATTGTTGCCCGAAACATCTGGGAGCAGTTTTGCCAATCTTGAAAAAAGCCGGTGCTCAGTTGGAAATCGGAGATGAATATATAAAAACAAAAAAACACAATGGTCTTAAGGCGGTTTCCATCACTACACACGAATATCCCGGGTTTGCCACTGATATCCAGCCGCCCTATACTATTTTAATGACCCAGGCAACAGGTGTGAGTATTATTCATGAGGCAATATTTGAGGGACGGTTGTTTTTTACCGACCAGCTAAACGCCATGGGAGCTAATATCATTATGTGTGATCCTCATCGGGTAGTAGTTTCCGGTCCGGTTCATTTACATGGCAAAGAATTAGTTAGTCCGGATCTACGGGCAGGTATTACCATGGTCATTGCCGGTATTATTGCCAGCGGAAAAACAACCATTGGCAATGTCTATCATATTGATCGAGGTTACGAAAAAATTGAAGAAAGACTAGGGAAGTTAGGAGTGGAGATAAAAAGAATCCAATAATTACAATCTTAGAATATTCAATGGATAAATAGATTTTTTTGATAATCAAGGTGATCTTTATAGTACTTTAGAGTTTCAGAAGAAGACATAGACAATATTAAAATAAATATAAAAAACAAAATGTTAATTTTTAAAAAACTTATTTTCAGTTTCAAGAATGCTCTTCATGGACTTTGGTATGTTATTGAAAAGGAACAAAATTTTCGTATAGAATTACTGGCAGGTCTACTGGTGATCATTGTAATGTTATTTACCGGTCTCCAGCGTTTTGAGATGATCGCAATTCTTTTAATGGTCTTTGCTGTTTTGATCTTAGAGATCCTTAATACTTCGGTAGAACGGATCGTCAATATGTTCAAACCGCGTTTACATCCCTATGCTCGGATCATTAAGGATATCACTGCGGCAGCCGTCTTGTTGGCCTCTATCGGTTCGGTGATCATCGGCATTATTATTTTTTGGCCCTATTTTTTCTAGCAGGTCATTTAATGATGAGATTAGGGAGATAAAAGTAAATTTTATGCTCAAAGAACATCAAACAGCTTGTCTAATTTTCATAGGGGCTGTTTTTTTGTCTTTTGCTTTTTGGGCGGTGGCCGGTGAAGGAAGCGAAATACAAAAAGACGATGGTGTACAAACAGAAAAAATTGATAAAGGGGAGGAAAAAGATACGGCAGTAGTAGCAACAGAAGAGGAAGCCGGAGAAAACATTAATGGACTAAATATGAATATCAATTCAAATGATGTGGAAAAGATAGAAAATAAAAAAATAGAAGAAGTGGTGAGAGAAACACTGCTTGAAAATCAAAATATTCCAAAAGAAATCACCAAAAAAGATAAAAACAATAATTTTAGTGATAAGCAGAAAATAAATAATGAAGACGATAAAAAGAAAGCTGAAACAAAAAATGAAGAATTAAAATTGAGGATAAGTGAAGTAATGTATTACCCAGAAAAAGCTGATATTGTAGATGATAAAACTGATAGAAAAGATTACCAGTGGATAGAGATAATAAATGTGGGTAGTAATATAAAAATTGGTTCAAATAAAAAAATAAGCGGTAATTACGTTTTAGATTTTAAAATCTGTGATCGATGTTATGATAATGATAATGATAATTCAAAGTGCAAGAAGAGTTATCCTGTTTATTATAAACAGGAAGAATTAAATTTAAACAGTAATGAAATTTTTATAATTGCCAGAGATAGAGAAGTTTTTGAAAGTATTTATCCGAATTACAAAGGGAATATTTTAGAAAGCAAATTTGGCTTGTCTAGCGCATTAAAGCCCAATTTTTTGGGATTATTTATCGAAGGAGATGAAAAAAATTCAGTTATTAATTGGATAGATAAACTTACATATTATTCTGATTGGGGTGGCAAAAACGAAAACAAAACAATTGAAAGAAAAAATTACGAAGAAGAAAATTCTAAAGATAATTGGGAAGAATCTGTTTTGCCAGGAGGGACGCCGGGTATAAAATATGAAAAAATTGAAACTGTCTATTCTAAGAAAATAACCATAAATGAAATTCTTCCTAATCCGGTTGGTGATGAAGAGGCGGGAGAATGGATGGAACTTTATTGTTTTGACGGAGAGGGGGTGGATCTGGAAAATTGGTTGCTCCAAGATGCTGGCGGAAAAAAGTATTTTTTTGGAAAAGAAAGAATTGAAAATGGAGGATTTTTGATAATTGAAAGATCGAAAAGTGCTATAGCGCTCAATAACAGTGGTGATGAAACGGTTTATCTTAAAGACCCAAGAGGAGCTATCGTCAGTAGCTTAAACTATCACGAAACGTATGAAGGGCTTTCTTATGCGCTTGAAGAAGATGGAGAATATCAATGGACGGAGATCTTAACTCCGGGAGAAAAAAATGAATTTCCGGAAAAAAAGATCTACCCGCGCAACATATTATTTAACGAAATAATGAGCAATCCATCCGGTGCCGACAAGAATAATGAATGGGTGGAACTTTTCAATGGAAACGATTTTGAGGTTGATCTTCAAGGATGGAAGATATCTAATGGTCAGGACAAGTTTTTTCAAATCGAAGGGGTAGTTGCTCCTCCTGTGGGTTTGGTTGTGATAGAAATAAAAAATAGCTCCTTTGCCATAAGAAATAATGAAGAATTATTAAAGTTAATAGATCCTAATAACGAAGAGGTGGATAAACTGGAAATTACTGGCGCTGCCAAACAAGGCAGTTCCTATAACAAATCCAAACACGGAAAATGGAGCTGGAGCCGGTTCTTCACTCCCGGCAAATTCAATAGAATAAATAATCCGCCGAAGATAAAAATAGAAATAGATGATAAGATATATAAAAATATTAAGGCGGATTTTGATGCTAGCGGAAGTAATGATAAGGACGGAGATGAATTAAAATTTCGTTGGGATTTTGGAGACGGTCACTATAGCTATTTGGAAAAAACTTCCCATAAGTATGAAAAAAAGGGTCGGTATAAAGTAATTTTGCGAATAGATGATGGAAGTGTTCAGATTTTTAAAGAAACCGAGGTGAAAGTTGATGGTTTTCCTGAATATGATCTGAAGATAATGCGATTAGTTCCTAATCCGGCAGGAGCTGATACAGGGAAAGAAGAAATTGAGATCAAGAACAATGAATTAAAGGATATAGATCTCAAAAATTGGAAGATCGCTACCGGCAGTGAAGAAGGAAAAATGGCCGATCATCCAATATATGAAGAAATACTGATCCGAGCTGGGCAAAGTTTTATCATAAAAAACACTGAGTGTCATTTTTCCCTTCCTAATAAAAAAGGATCGGTGGCTTTGGTCTATCCAAATGGAAAAGAGGCGGATAGAGTTGTTTATATTAAGGACTCGATCGAGGAAAAAGAGGAATATGTTCTAACTGGGAATGGTTGGAATTGGTTCAATCAAAAAAATAGTAGCCACACTTCCGTTTTGGGGGACAATATCTCCAATCAATTGACCGAAGGGAAAAAGAAAAGACAAGGGGTTGTTTTTTGGCAAGAGCTAATGAGCGACGAAATAAACCTGAAAACCTTGAACTTACGAGGCTTGATGATCCATAACTGGCTTTTGCGGGAACAAAGGTGGAAAATATTTGCAATTCCAATAAAGACCAAAAGTCAACTATCAAAATGTTAACTTAAACTATTGGTGCTTTCTCGTTGATATTGACATTGCTCTTTCTAAATGATTATATGATTATTATTGAGAGACAACTTTTTTCATTTTCCAAAAAAGGAGGTGTCAAATTGTCGAGAAAATTATCTAAAGAGATTCATGAGGTCATTATAGACAAAATGAAAAAGGAGTCCGACACGGTTTTTTGTTCTATCGGTGCCGAACAACGTATGAGAATGCTGGGCGATGTTTTTCGTGAAGCAATTATTCCGGAAAATAAAAAAGAAGAGATCGCCAAAAAGATAAAAAAAATGGCTAAATATTTTCCAAACGCTTGTCTGCACACAGAAACGGCGCAAAAGTACCTTCTTAAACTAGCCGAAGAGATCGTAGATTAGAAGACTATCCCCACGAAAAACCCGGGAAATAGAAATTTATTTTCCGGGTTTTTTAAATGGTTCATGTCTCAAGATAAGTCAATTTGCTCTTTATTTAAATAATTTTTTATTGAAAAATAAGCGTTTTTATGCTATTATTAAAGTAGTTTATATTCAGAATCATTTTTGGCTGATAAAAGCCAGTTTTTGAGCATTTTTATCATCAAAAGAAGATATACAAAAAAATAACAAAAACCGCCCCATTCTTTTATTGGTAGTGTTTGGCGGAATAACTAAAAAAATGGCCAAAGAAACAAGAGAAAACAAAGAAAAGGATACCAAAGGGAGCATATTAAGCGGTGATATCAAAAAAAGCATTGCGGCGGTGGTTTTAATAATGGTGGCTTTGATCTTCGTCCTTAGTCTAATTGGAAAAGCCGGTGTTATCGGTCAATACATAGACAAATTTCTCGCCGTGAGTTTAGGATGGGGGCGGTATGGGTTACCAGTTCTGATGGTGATTGTTGGATTAGTTTATTTTAAAAAACTTGATCCAATTCGTTATTATCTTACCAGTATCGGTGCAGGGATACTGTTGTTTTTCCTTTTAACAATATTCCATTTGTTCTTTAATATGGACGAGATGGTTGAGGTGGCAGAAAGAGGCGCTGGCGGCGGTTATTTGGGCTTATCAGGAGGTTATTTGTTGGCAAAATATTTGGGTAAGGCCGGAGGCTATATTGTCTCGATCAGCGGTATTTTGATCGGCTTCATCTTGACCTTTAATTTTCCTCTCAACAAGTCTTTCTATTGGACAAAAGATCTTTGGGAAAAAATGAAGCGATATTTTCAAGACAGAGGAAATAAGGAAAAAAGCGAGGAGGTAGTAAGTGAAGAGGGAGAAGAAAAAAGCCTTGAAAAAGAACCCGATAACAAAAAAACGGAAAATAACATTAAACTTGAGACCATCGAGTTTGTTGAGGATCCTAATGGTCAAAATAAATCAAAAGAGGAAGAGGAGAGAAAGACCAAGTTTGAAGATCATATTCGACCATCTCATTACAGACTTCCTGACAAAAGATCAACACAACAATATGCATGGGAATTTTCTGATACTTCTGTTCTAGAATCCAATGAGAAAAAGTCAAAACCGAAAAATCTTGAACGTAATGCCAAAATAATCAAGAAAACCTTGCATGATTTTGGCATTGAAGTAGAGGAGAGTGGTTATAATGTTGGTCCGACGGTTATTCAATACACTTTCAAGCCAGCAGTTGGAGTTCATTTAAATAAAATAGTCAATCTGCAGCCTAATATCGCTCTGAGTTTGGCAGCTAGCAGTGTCAGGATCGAAGCGCCCATACCAGGTAAATCATTGGTGGGAGTGGAAGTGCCACTTTTAGAAAATGAAAAAGCCGATGTAAAAATGAGAACAGTTATGGAGAGTGTTGTTTTTAAAGAAAAAAAATCAAACTTGTCTATAATTCTTGGAGAAGATGTCAGTGGTAGTATTGTGATTGATAGATTAGAGAGAATGCCTCACTTGCTTATTGCTGGAGCAACTGGAACAGGGAAAAGCGTTTGTCTTAATTCAATCTTAATCTCTTTGCTTTATCAAAATTCACCTGATGACTTAAAGCTAATACTAGTGGATCCAAAACGAGTGGGGCTTACTTTTTATAATGATATTCCTCATCTCCTAACGCCGGTAGTTACAGAAATATCAAGTGTTACAGCTGTTCTTAAGTGGGCAATTAACGAAATGGAAAAACGTTATAGAATTATGCAGGAAGTGATGGCTAATGATATTTATTCATATAATAATAAATTAGAAAAAGGCGAAAGAAGAAAAGTTTTCGACAATGAAAAAGGAAAATATATTAAGAAAGATATGATTAAGTTGCCGTTTATTGTTATTGTAATAGATGAATTAGCGGATATTATAATAATGAATCGCCAAGAAGTAGAAGCACCGATTGCCAGATTGGCGCAAATGGCTCGGGCGGTAGGCATGCATTTGATTATTTCAACTCAGCGTCCTTCAGTTAACGTAATAACGGGTATAATTAAAGCTAATATAAGCGCCAGAATTGCTTTCAAAGTAAATTCTCAAGTAGACTCTAGGACCATTCTTGATATGGCTGGAGCGGAAAAATTACTTGGCAATGGCGATATGTTGTATGCTAACGCCCAATCTTCCAAACCGAAAAGAATTCAAGGGGTCTTTATTACTGAAAATGAAGTTAAAAGGGTTGTTAATAAAATTAAAGAAACGGCAGAAATGTTTACCTCTAAGGAAGTGCAAGATCCGGTTCAGGAGTTTATTGAGGAAAACAGCGCCACTGTTTTTGGTGGAGGAAATATTATCTCCAACAACAAAGACAGAATAATTCTTGAAAATGCTAAAAAAATAGTGATGGAAACCGGTCGGGCATCCACTACTTTTTTGCAGAGACGGCTAGGTGTTGGTTATCCCAAGGCGGCCAACATAATGGACATGCTTGAAGAGCAGGGCATTGTCGGTCCGGCTGAAGGGCAGAGACCAAGGCAAGTTCTGGTCAAAGAAGAACCCAATTATCAAGATACCGAAAAAGACCAACAAGAAAGGGAAAAATGGGATAAGTAAAAGATCGATCAGAAATTTTAAGCCCGGAGAATAATATCCAAAGGGCTGAAATATTTTTTTAATGATCCTTTAAAGGTTTTCAAATGAAAAGAAGCTTTTATATATTTATGACTGTAATTCTGGGGTTACTTCTGAGTTTCATTTTGCATGCTCTAATTGAGATGCTCTACATTAATCATCTAATCAGTATTGGTAAGCTTCCTCAAGGAAGTTACCCGTTAGGTCTTTATTGGTGCGCTTTACCTGATTGGACGTATTATTCATTATTAGTACTGGGCATTGTCGGCGGTTATTTTTTGGGTATCAATTGGTGGAGGATTGTTTATATTGAAAAAAGACATTGGAAAAATAGAATAAAAAAGAAATAGAACTTGTATATTAAAGATACTAGATCGATTCCTTGGGGGAGTCGTTTTATATTTGTCTAGACGGTCGTTTTTCTATTTAGTATGTTAATTTTTAATTTTAAATATACATGATATTAGGCGGATTACAAAAAACAACATTAATAGATTATCCCGGCAAAGTGGCAGCTACGGTCTTTACCGTGGGTTGCTCTTTTCGCTGTCCGTTTTGTCACAATCCTGAATTAGTGTTGCCCGGAAACGGTCAAAGAGGTTCTATAAGCGAAAAAGTTTTTTTTGATTTTCTCAAGAAAAGACAGAATAAGCTTGACGGTGT
>Ga0172377_10005047_pt1 | contig 13568 bp, 9 predicted proteins | sample Pumphouse3metaG_FD_119749 | JGI IMG/M metagenome (GOLD analysis project Ga0172377, IMG submission 119749) | Leachate microbial communities from a municipal landfill in Southern Ontario, Canada - Pumphouse #3 metaG | ecosystem: Engineered > Solid waste > Landfill > Unclassified | place: Canada... | reverse complement strand
TCTGCTCATTCTGGGGCTAGCCATTCTCTTCTCATTCTTTATAGATTCCGAATTGATGCCTGTTTCCGATGAAGGCGAGATCAGAGTCAGTCTGGATATGGAAGCTGGAACTAAGCTGGAAGTGGTTGATGTGAAGATGCGTGAGGTCGAAAGCAAGCTTACAGGTATCCCGGAAATCATCAATCTTATCACCTCTGTGGGTGGGGGAGGCTGGGGATCCAGCTCATCCAACACAGGATCAATCAGCATCAGACTATCCGGGAAATCTGAACGTAAACGCAGTGATGAAGATATCGCGAATCAGATCAGAGCTAAACTTGCCAACATCCCGGGAGTTCGCATCCGGGTTCGAACCGTAACCAATAACCGTTTAACCCGGGCTTTGGGTGGGGGCGGAGGACGCATCGAGATTCAAGTGCGCGGTCACGAAATGGAAGAGGCTTATGCTATTGCGGGGAAGATCATGCGTGCTGTGGAATCCGTTCCTGGTATTACCGATGTGAATCTCAGCCGCACAGCCGGTGCTCCGGAAGACCTATTGATCATTGACCGGATCAAAGCAGCAGAATCCGGACTTAGCATCCAGCAGATATCTTCAATGCTGGAAAGTGTGTTATCTGGAAATAATGCTGGCGACTTCATCGATCATGGCAAGGAATACCCCCTGATGGTGCAGGTGCGAGATGCTGAAAACATACCTCTGGATGAATTGCTGAATCTAAGCATCACCAACTCTGAGGGCAACGCCGTGATGTTGCGCAATGTAATTGATGTCCAGAACAGTGAGAGTTCAACGATTATTGAACGAGTGAATCAGGAACGTATGATCGATGTATCGGCTAATCTTAGTGGCCGCAATCTTTCTGCGGTGATTACCGATATCCAGGCCAAGCTTGACGAAATCCCCGTTCCGCTCGGTTTTGGGGTGGAGATCGTTGGAGACTACAAGGAACAACAGGAGTCTTTCCGGGAGTTGTTTATCGGGATCGTTCTGGCGCTGGTTCTGATCTACATGGTGATGGCCAGTCAGTTTGAATCCTTCAAGGATCCTTTTATCGTGATGTTTTCCGTCCCCTTTGCTTTTATCGGGGTAGTGCTCATCCTGCTGGCTACAGGCACAACTTTCAACATTCAATCCTACATTGGACTGATCATGCTGGGCGGGATTGTGGTGAATAATGCCATCCTGCTGGTGGATACTACAAACAACTTGCGCAGGCATGAAAATCTACCTCTGCGGGAAGCCATTGAAACTGCCGGAAAACGCCGGCTGCGCCCAATTCTAATGACCGCCTTATCCACGGTTTTGGGGCTCACTCCCATGGCTATCGGTATGGGGGAGGGCGGAGAAACCCAGGCTCCTCTTGCCAGAGCGGTGGTTGGCGGCATGCTGAGCGCGACCTTTATCACTCTGATTATCATTCCGGTGGTTTATTCGTACTTCGAGGGTGGAAAGCGCTTCTCCTGATCTTATCCAGAGAGCCTAAATTGAGATGGCTGGCATGTGCTTGAAGCCCATTAGTTATCATCACGATGTGGTTACCTTGTCGTTACTTTTGTGACCACAAGGTAACGGCATTGTGACCACATCTAATGGGCATTGTCCCGTAACGTAGCATTCCTGATGCTACAGCACTAAAAGCAATAGAGTCTGGTAAATGAGCTTTGCGCAATCAGGACGCTGCATGAGAAATCTTGGAACGGATATAATCCCGGATTTGCTTCTTTTCCCAAACCTTTAGACCGATGAAATAGGTGAGAATCAGATAGAATGTTGCTGTGAGAGCTCCATACAACAAGACCATGAGCAAACGTCCGGGATATGCCAGTTTGTAGAGGCCAAAGGCAAAGCCAAAGCTGATTGCGGTAACAATGAGAGTCCTTAGCACAACATCTTTGAAATACTGAGCAATGCTGATTCCGGCAAAGCGGCAGGCTTTGGGAATGTTGAACACAAAGGCCATTATCACATTGGGGATAAATGTCCCCGCTGCGACGCCGATGATAGCGGCATCGGGGATGTTGTAACCTGCCAACCACCTGGGCATCAAGTGAATAAACATAATGCTAAGCCCAAGATTTGCTATTGCTTCGATGACTGCCACCACTGCCAGTATCTTATGCTCATTTGCCATTAGCAAGACATAAACCGAAGATGAACGGAAAAAAAGCAACACATACATGGAGATCAATAGAATCAAGGCACAGATCATCCCAGCAGTATGATCCAACTCCAGCCAGATATTGAGTAGAGGCTTCACATACACGATTAGTGGAACCAATAACAGCGAAGATATGATGCCCATCAGGCGATTGGATTCGATCATCACTTCCGTCATTTTAGATTTGTTGCCAGCAGCGAAGAGAGTGGCGGAGACTGGTCCCAGATTATCCAGGAACTGACCAGAAAACTTCTGATAGGTATCGGTGAGGCGGATCGAGATCTGATATATCGCCACCATAGCCACCGAGCCGAATACCGAGATCACCAGTTGATCAGTTTTGAGGATGATCAAGTTTGTGAAAGTGATCAGATAGGCATAAAGCGAAAAGCCCATCACAGAACGCATCAGAGAGCGGTCATAGTGCTTGAGACTAAGTTTAAAGGTGGGGATGAGGCGATGCACTACATACATCATGGTCAGGGACGATGCCAGATTGGTGCCCAGAGCTACAAACACCATTCCCCGCAGGTTTAGCTTGAAATGAATCATGAGTGCCATACCAACAAAGTTCAGAACTACAAAGCTGGTTTGGATGATGTTTCGGGTATGCATCTTTTGCAAGCCGCGCAGGATTTCTGTGAAAAATCCAAAGGGGAAACATAGGGCAGAACCAATGCCAAAGAGGATCAGCACCTGCCGGAAATAGGATTCATTTGCAGCATCAAAACCAAATATGCTGCCAATATTGAAGCTGAGAACAACGGCAAAGACCACGATCAGGAAGGCAAAAGCCACGTAATTGAAAAATACTGTGCTCACCACCCGGTTATACTTCTCCCAGTCTCCACTGACAGAGCATTCAGAGGTGTGTTTCTGCACAGCGGTACCAAAACCGAAATCAAGTAAGAGAGAGTAACCAAAGATTGACCAGAGCAGAGCCCAGAAGCCGTATTCTTCTCTGGAGAGCCCCAGAAAAAGAATGCGGGTGAGAAAGATAGTTACAAAGATGCCGATGATCATCTTACCATAGTTTGATATGGTATTGATCAGCATGCGCTTGCGTAAACCGAGCCGTTCCTGTGCCATAATGTATTATGGGATTTCTTTGAGTAAAAAGAGCACTTTCCGGCTTTCGGAGAGATCCATATCCAGGCCATCGGAGGATATTTTTGGCACTTTCCCGTGGCCATATATATACAGGCGAGAGGCAGAGATTCCTGAATCAACCAGATATTCTTTCACTGCTTTGGCACGGTTCAAGGTAAGAGTCAGGTTGTACTTCTCAGAAGCTCGTGAATCGGCAAAGCCAAAGATATCCAGGTTGAAGCCGGGTCTTTCCTGAAGCAACTGCACCAGCTTTTGAAGCTTGGGAACTTCACTGGGATTGATATTGAATTTATCAGTGTCAAAATAGATGGCTGGCAAGGCGAGAACTTCGGTGTCTTTGATCTGAGTTTCCACATAAACAGTATCAATCTGAGTTTCCACAATCACGATTGGATCTGGTTTTTGAGGTGGTACAAACTCGTTTTCCTTGTTGCGATCGTAGTCTTCCGGATAATGATTCATGTAGATGGTCATGGTTTTGGGGATCGGAGGCACCATCAGAAAGATGTTTTGAGTGTATTGATTGGGATAGATCGGGATGGCCTTTATGTTGATCATCCGGTTGTCCTCATGGCTGAGTTTGTAGGTCAGGGGGCTGGTGCCGATTTCCTTTTCATTGATGTAGATTGTGGCATTCGTGGGGAGAGTGCGGATTTTGATCTTCTGGGAGAACATTCCGCGTTCTTCAAGATCGATGCTGCGCTTGTTTTTTGCACAAGCACCAAGGAACAATGATACCATCAATAACAGCAATATGGCGCGGATCAGATCAGCTTTTCTCATGCTTTGCCTCTTAATGTTCTTTGTTTTTGTACTTCACTGTCAAGGATAATCCCGATGCCTTTTTTGACAAGGGATATTTCGTATTGGGACGCCACTTTTGCCCGTGCGGCATTGCCCAGCTTTCGGATATGCTCGATTGGAGCGCTAATGAGTTCTTCTATGCAGGCGGCTAAAGCTACAGGATCAGCCCGTTCAAAGAGCAGGGAATCCACCCTGTCGCTGATGATCTCAGCAGGACCGTAGGCATTGGTTGCGATCACGATCAAGCCAGCAGCCATTGCCTCGATGATCACTCTCCCAAAGGTCTCTCTGGCCATGGTTGGCATCAGAAGCACATCATAGGAGCTTAACATGGCGTTCATGTCCTGGCATTTGCCCTTGAAATGGAAACTGGGTTGAAGATCAAAACTGCTAATTTTGGCTTTGAGGGCAATGACGTAATCGGGATCTTCAGATCCATAAAGATCAACGGAAAACTCCGGGTATTTCGGTTTCAACAGCCTGATGGCTTCAACCAGAATATCAAGACCTTTGAGAGGTTCGATCCTTCCGGCAAAAACGAATCTCAGTGGTTGAACAATGGTTCTCTGAAAAGGGGGAAGAGCTACTGCCCTGGGGATAATGTGAATGCTCTGGCTGTGATAGCGGGATTGCAATTCATCTGCCATCCACCGGGAAGGCACCAGCACAGGATCAAGGATCACATTTCCTCCGATGGTGAAGGGAAGAATGCGCTTCAAAAAGCGAAACAGAGTGCTCTTGAGTCCTGTCCCCAAATAACTTCGCAACCAGTCGTCGCCAATATCATATATGCGGGGAATGCGCTGGTTCTGCACGGCCAGGGCAGGAGCTATGGAGATAGCCTTCAGGCTTCCGAAATAGATCAGATCTGGCTTCAAGAGCTTAATTGCGGTCAAAGTTAGGTGATAGTTGTGCTTTTCCACCTGATGTTTGTTCAGAAAGGAGGCATGGGAATAATCAATGTAGTGATAGAGTCTTTGGATGCGATCATTGGTGAATCCAAGCGGGATATCTGAGTGAATTTGAACACCCCGGTTGCCACAGAGCACAAAGACCTTATGCCCATGTTCTACAAGATAATCCATACTCTGTTGAATGGATATCTCGTATCCACCCTCAAAGTAAGGGGGATAAAAGTTTGAGATACACAGGATCTTCATCTGCCACCAGACAATTTATCCCTGATTATGTCGAGCAAATGAGTATCAGGATATAGATCGATGCCCATCAAGGATTTGAGAAGGTAGAGGGCATACATGAGCAGAATCAGGGCAAATAGAACCATGATCACGTATGTAACGGCTTTGGCAACGGTGGTAAGCCCGGTATTCATGTCGCCTTTATCCAGAGATTTGAACTGATTTCTGGTGTCACGGCCAAAGATAAATACTATGTACCAGTTGCGGATGAACCAGAAGGAAAATCTGATGTCTATGATACCCAGTGAGGGTACAGGAGGCAGCATGCGCTTCATCAAGCTCATGAGTTCTTTACGCTGTTCATGGGAAAGAGATTCTTTGATTCCCTTCCCTCCGATGGTCTTGGGATGGTTATTTTCAGGCATGGTGAAGCTCTCTTTCCGAAGCGATACGCTCTTTGGTGCTGACGTTCTTGGGAATTGGCACATTTTGGTTGCGGTAACGGAGTTCCAGTTTTTTCATCACTGCGATCATGGCAAATACAAGCATCAACTGATAGAAGTTATTGGTTTGTTTAAGCACCCATTCCAGGGTTGATTCCAGATAAATGGCCAGCAAACCACCTGCCAGACCGATGCTGAAGTATTGGTAATCCGTACCTCGATACCTGTTGTAGTTTCTGAGATTCAGGAAGTAATAGTAGAAGATGAAGATCAGGAATACACCCAGATTGACCCAGCCTGTTTCAGCGGCGATCATCAGGTAGATCGTTTCTACAAGGCCATTCTGTTCATCCTCATCATCAGGATTGTGCATTTCAATATGAGCGCTATATTGCCAGGGGGGATTGATCTTGATTCCAAAATTGTTCAAACCCACGCCCCAGAACTTGTCATTAGCCATTTTAATCGCAGCTTCTGCCAGTTCTCTTCGCACATTTGCGGATTCCTCTGGTGCAGTCCTGAAGCGCTCGTTAATCGAATTCCAGGCACGGGCCAGCATCAACATAGATACCAAGATCAGGATAATGGTTACGATTACTTTCTTACTGGTTACTCCAGAGAAGAAGGAGAGCTGCAAGACTGCTATGACGGACATGGCATACAATACCAGCCCGGCACGGGAAAGAGTGGCGATGATGTTTACAGACACCATGGCAAACATCATGACCCAAAAGGATAGCTTAAGTGCAGAGACATCCTTTTTGTTCAAAAGATAGGCAAAGAGCAATGCCCCCAGTATGATGCTATACATCACCAGCGAATTCTGATGAGGAAATGGACCATAGGATTGGAATCGTCCCTCAAGGTATTTCTGCTTCATAACCTCAAAGAAAATGTAGATGGTTACCAGGGCAATGCCCAACATGAAGTCCTTGAATTGCTCAAAGCTATTTACATAGTTATAAACAACATAGAAATACAGGTACATGCGCAGCATCTTCCAAAGCTCAAAGAACGAAAATAGTGGCACTGCAGCATTGAAGATTGAAATCGCTGAAATACCGAAATACAGGAAGTATATCCAGGCTCCTGGTGGAGTGTGGAGATTGTATTGTCGCTTGCGTTTGAGAATGAGAAAGAAGATGATCAGGGTTACGATATCAACCATGCCGATCTCAAAGCCCCTGGAGCTAAGGCGATAGGTCTCGCGGGATACGAAATTGATGTCTTCCATACGAACTGTGAAAAACATCATCAGGAAGAAGATAATACGCTCGATCTTGGGATACTTCAGAGACAAAAAGTAGCCTGAAGGCACCCCTATGAAGAGGGTCATAAAGAAGATAATGTACTTTAGATGAGAAATGGACTCTGTCAATTCTCATCTCCGAGCAACCCGCATTCCGAGCCCAATAGCAAGTCTATTCTCCTTTGATATCCTTATATATTTCGTTGATGAAATAGGCGGATTGAATAGCTTGTAAGCTGGGTAGGGCATTGTTTACAATCTCGTTCCAGCGGGCAATGGGGCGTTTTGGGATATATACTATGTCATTGGGTTTCAAGCGAAAATCCCTCACCTTCGCTTTCAGGATGTCCTTTGTATTAATCTTGAAGATACGGGGGTGGCTGAGATTGCCACGAATGACATAGACAGTTGATTGGGCTGAGTTTTTGAAGCCCTGGGCAAAGGTGATACTTTGCACAAGCGTCATGTTCTCCTGATAAAAGTAATGCCCTTCCTGGTTCACTTCACCGATCACATAGATCTCGCGATTCACAGCGGAAGGGATGTAGATATAGTCCTTGTCAAAAAGAGGAATATTGTAGATGGTTTTGCCATTCTGTACGAGTTCTACAAAGTCAATTGGCAGGATTCGATTATCACGAATCATGAAGGTTCTTTCCAGATCGGCAAGTTCCACAGTGTTGTTTTGAAACCAACCCAAAGCCAGACCTCCAGCTTCTGCCAGGGCATCCAATATTCGCATCCGGCCCTTGATTTCGATGATGCCAGGGAAAGTTACTTTACCTAGAATGGTCACCGATGCGCTTCTGGCTTCAAAGGGAATTATCGATACTTTGGGATAGAGGATGTAATCCTTCAGTTTCTCCTCAATGATTGCGGTTGCTTCAGGGATTGTAAGACCGGTCACGTCAACTTCACCGACTAAGCGATAGGAAAGGGTTCCATCCTGCTTAACAATCACTACGTCGGAATCAAGCTCTGGTTCGTCATAAACATATATCTTCATCTTGTCGCCAGGTCCCAAAGTGTATGGCGGAAGCTCAATATCATTCAAACGCTGTAGCTCTTCAATGGTCTCCTGAGTAGTTTGAGTGGTCAGATGCGTCTCTTCCAGATACTCGGGAAGAGCAACCAGGTTTTCTTCTATGTAATCCGTGGCTTTATTGGAAGAACAGGAGCTCAGCAGGATCGGCAGGATCACCAACAGGGGCAGGAATCGGGCAAACATCTTAGAATTTGTCCTGGAAGTAGTCTTTATTAACATAGTTTAGAACTCCATATATGTCGTGGAAGTTGCGTTCCTGGAGGAATCGCACAAGTTTAAACAGGCTGTTGCGGCTGCTTCTGTCAAAGCGGGCAACCAGAATCAGGATTGATGAAGCAGTAGCAATGTTGCTGAAGAGTTGAATATTGTATGGATAGTCAAATAGTTCCCAGATAATCAGATCATAGTGAGTTAACTGTGATAAAAACTGGTGAATCCGGGAGCTTTCCAACACACTGGTGAATGTGCCTTCATCGGCCAGGAAGTAAGCATAATGAATCTGGGGCTTGCGGGTGTCGATCTGGTAGGACTCAGATTGCTCATACAGATAGTCATTGATCAGGTATTGTTCGATATCCGGGGAAGCGCTTTTCAGGCAATCGATATAGAGAATGCGGCGCTTCTTTTGACTTATGATCCGAATCATTTCTTTGGCAATGAAGCTTTTGCCTGTCTCGGGAATATCATTTCCAAGAGCTATCATTGGGGAAACCTTGGCTTCGATAGCCCGGTTGATATCATCAAGCATCACTTGAAGATTGCGGTAAAAGACCTGTTTATCTACCTTGGATTCATCTGGAAGGTTACCGATCATTGGGATATTGATGCCATGGCTGAAATCTTTGGGAGATTTGGTTTTTATACTCAGTAGCTCTTTCCCCAGGATAAAGGAAGCTCCGGCAATAAAGACCAGGATTCCTGTGAGGAGCACAATAAGCTTCTTCCTCCCACCTTCTGGATAAGGGGGAGCTTTGGCTTCTTCAAGGATCTCAAAGTCGCTTACATTGGATTGCATTGCCATTTTTGCTTCTGCCAGGCGGCTTTCCACCAGACGCAGAATGTCTTTGTTTAGCTCCAATTGGCGTTCAAGCTCAAAGAACTCTTTCTGCAACTGGGTGAGGTTTTCCAAGGTGCCTTTAATTGCATCTACTTGTTGTTGGAACTCCACATTCTTCTTCAGGGAAGCTTCACGCTCCGCTTCAAAGCGAGCTTTGTCAATGTTATAGGCATCACTAAGACCACTGGGACCCCAGGTTACTGCTTCAGGAAGATCTCGCTTGTCAGGTTGCTGCATCAGTTTCCTGAGCTCATCAATCTCGGTCTGAACCTTGATTACTTTGGGGTTATCCCTGGTATAACGAGAGAGCAGCAATTCCAGGTCTTTTTCCAGAGCCAGGAGTTTGCGCTCATCAGTCTGAGTGTAGGTCCAGGTCATTATCACTTCGTCAGGCACAGCATCCAGTTTGCTCTGCATTTCTTCAATCTTGCTATCCATCTCAGTTATCATGAGGTTATTCTCAATCATCTTGAGTTCAACTTCTTTTAACTGATCGAATCTGGTTTCTGTTTCATGAGGTATTGAGATCACGCCATACTGAGCGCGATGAGCTTCATATTGTAGAGTGAGATCATCAATTGTAGCAAGACGTGATTTCTGTTGTTCCAGATAGTAGTTGTAGATCTTCAATGTAGCTGAATTCTGCAGCTTGGTGTTGTTGTATATGAAGGATTCGGCAGTTGTGTTAGCTAGTTTGGCAGCCATATCCGGATCGGTCCAGCTGGCTGAAAACCGCAGTACATTGGATCTGTTCCCTCTTTGCACCTCGATTTGCCTGAATAGCTGCTCAGGACTCAGGTTTAGTTCCAGCCTGGTGATAACATCGCTGAGGACATCACGGGTACGAACGGTCTCCAGGATTGTATTGATATCAAAGGTTTGATATAGATAGGGCATATCCACTGGAGTTGACATGTTCTTCGGAGCGCGGATTACATAGCAACTTGCCTTCCAGAGGGGACTAACCCTGAAGGCCGTCCACAATGCAGCGAGAAGCATTGCTATGAAGGTGATCACCAGCAGTGGCTTCAGCCTCTTGATAAGTACTTTTACCAGTACATGCACATCTACAACAATGAGGGGATTGCTGTGGGATTCTTCGAAAGCAGTATTGTCATTAAGCAAGTTCAGACTCCATAGTTTTTCTTATGTCTGTAATAGATTGAACATCCTGAGCTATAGTCCGGTTTGAAAGCATGATGGAATAGGAATGATCCGCATCGGGATGATAGCCGTGCATACCCGGGATGGGCTTTAATCCCATAAAACTGGGATTCAGCAGAATGCCTTCATTCATCAGGAAGTACAATTGACCAAAGCGATCGTGAGGGAACCATACTCGCAGTTGCTTCATCTCCTCCTGATCCACAATGCTCCCACACTCCAGGGTGCCCAGCAGCGATATGATTGCTGATCTGGCCTGGTCATTGAAAAACCAGAAGCGAGCCATCGTGGAGTCATAGAAGGCAATGTAATCCTTGCCATACTCATACGGGAGGCTATTGATCAACGGCATCAGATCAAAGCTGTCATGCACTGGGGCCATACCATGATCCGAAATGACGTAGAGACTCACATCATCATAAATCCGGCTGGCATAGCTGAACAAATCACTGATCTGCATTTCCAGTGACTTAAGTTTGGCCTGAGTAGCTTCAGAAAAGGGTCCGTAATTGTGCATGATGCCATCAAGCTTGGGTAGATAGACATAGCAGAACTTGATCTTGGCTTCGCTGATCTTCTTTTTATTGGCAAGCAGGATGTTCTCTTCACTCTCACGCCAATTTGAGCAATAATAATCGATTTCCTTTTGAACGCACCAGTCGAATATGGTATCGGTAGCCAATATCCCTCCTGGCACAAAGTAATCCCGCTTCTCCAGATAGTCAAAGTAGGGTAAGTAACGGAATGGTACACTATACAGCTCAAAATATCCAGTCCAGAGATGGCTTGCTTTGATGACTCGGCTGAGATAGTGCCGGACTCTCCAGCGATCAAAGATGATTGGGGGTAGCTTTGCCCAGACCTTCATCCACTTGAAGGGTGAGTTTGCAGGATCGTATATAAATGATGACCAATGAGTGTGCTCATCAGGATATCTACCAGTTAGTATGGAGGGATCAGCAGCAGAAGAGAACCCAAATGTAGTCTTCAGCCTCCTGCTGTTTGGAGCTAGCTGAGTCAGGAATCCGTATTTACGATAAATCTCCCAACCTAAAGCATCGATAAACACGCACATTGTAAGTTTCTTCATCAATTATACCTCTGCCAGAGTGCCACATACCGCTGCTCCAAGCTGGATCTATCCGTTACTCCTGGCAGGCCTAGCATCCGGGATATGCTTTCAAGTGACATCTGCTGATCAAATAGTAACCAGGGCAGGGCATAAAACAAGCGGTATCGGGGATACTTGATATATTCGTTCAGATTTACCGGGTTCAATCCGCAGTCGCGCAAGTTTAGGGCAAAGTTTTTTGCCAGTGACATCACGGAGTTGTTCATGTCCTTGTAGCTGGAAAGCAGGTTGTGATAAGATTTAAGATCCAATTTGGGAACTCCAAAATATGCTGCCCATACGGCGTAATAAACCTCTTCAAAGATAGCGATAGCCTCGGAGATACGGTCAGCAAAATCAGCTTCATCCGCTTTGAGAATATGCGGGCGTAACTTGAACTCCATTGCTTCTTGCATCAGGCTGGCAAGTTGGGGATTTGCAGAGTATCTGGCGATGTTGGTGTTTTCAATACGCTTCATGCGTTCCATCACCGACCAATGGTAGTTTTCTTCTGTGATCAGGATTGCTTCAGCGATTGCCTGATAAGCTTTATGGATATTGCGGTTGATGAAATCACTGTTTTCCGCCTCTGCATGCTGCAAAATGTATGATCTGGCAAAATACAATCCCATACCACGATTCAGGAGTAGTTTGACGGCTTCATTAACGCCAAGATCACTGGCTTCCCAACGTGGCATATTTTGTAACACATGCTTATTGCCCCAAATCACTTCATGACCGCACTTCAGATCAAACCACATCAGGGAGATGGGAGCTTTTGCCAGATTGCTGACGGCTTTGATATCTGAGAAATCTACTTCAATGCCCAATTGGTCGCTAAGTTCATAGTGCAGGTTCATCAATTGTCTGGAGATTTGCGCGCTTTTCCAACCCGGCAGTTCTTTGCCAATTACAAAGAAATCCAGATCGTTATAGAGCTTCTCCTGCGTATCTATCTTTAGTACTCCACCCTCAGAACGTCCATAGCCTCCACCCAGAACCAGGGCAATCAGTTCCTCACGGGAGAACATTTCGTCAAAGCGTTTTGCGATATTGTTTAAGGTGTCATGGATATACTTGTTGAATTTAGCACTTCCATATGGAGCATATTGCTTCATTTAGTTGCCTCCGGTTTGGTACCTAAACCTTTAATAAGACGTCCAAAGAGAACGCTAAACAGGATTTTCAAATTGAACATGGTGGATATTTTGTCGATATATTCAAGTTCATAGAAGAGTTCTACTTCAGGATTCGCAGAAGCGACGCTTTCGGAAAGGGAAAAGACGCCCGGATTGTACACAGGGAGATCCTTGATCAGCTTACGGTGTTGCACAGTATTGGAAAACAGGGTATTCCCGATCAGATAAAGCCTGGCTCTAAATGAGGCATTTAGGAGATGCTCAAACTTATCCAAACTAAGCCGGATCATCAACCTGCCCCACCAGAATCTTGCGATCTTGCTACTATCCGGAAATCTGGCAGTCTTCATGTTTCGGTTCAACAACCTTTCCGTACGCAGATGGTGATGGAATATTGAGAATGGCACAAACAACAGCAGCCAGGGGATAAATTGAATCAACACCATGCATAGGGCAATCGTTCTCTGTACAAACCGATTCAGATAGGAGGTGACGATTCCCAATTCCACCTGAGATACCAGGATGTTGTCTGTGATATGAATTGATTCCCCTGATACTCCTGAGATCAGATTCCCCTTGTAAACGATTTTGCGCACCAAGTCCAAATCCCGTCCGATATAGGTGTTATCATAGACGATGCTATCATTGACGCATGTATTCTCATCAATGATGACGTTGTTGCCGATGATGCTATTCGGTCCAATCAGGGTTTGTTTTTGAAATCGGCAGTTGTTTCCAATAATGATCGGGGCATGTAATTCGCAGCTATGAGGATACACCAGATTGATTCCCAGAAATGTATCCTTATCACTTGTATAGCCGGGTAAAACGTAGTTCCTGTTACAATTGGTCAGGATGTCCATGCTAAGCTGATAATAATCAACGATGGAGTTGATATCATACACAGTAATGCAGCAATCATCTTTTGGCTTTTCATCTTTAATGGAGTTCAGGTTCTGCCCTTGGGGAATGTAGATCAAGCGTTTGTTTTTCCCGCAATAAAAGGGATCGCTAAAATAAACTTGATTCTTGACTTCATTTCGATCGTATTTGGCGAAGAAGAATCCATTCCAGATCAAAAGATTGTTTTCTTTACAAAACGAATAGTTCTTTAGGTAGACGTTTTTAAGGCTATCACCGGGTTT
>Ga0172377_10005046_pt1 | contig 13568 bp, 15 predicted proteins | sample Pumphouse3metaG_FD_119749 | JGI IMG/M metagenome (GOLD analysis project Ga0172377, IMG submission 119749) | Leachate microbial communities from a municipal landfill in Southern Ontario, Canada - Pumphouse #3 metaG | ecosystem: Engineered > Solid waste > Landfill > Unclassified | place: Canada... | reverse complement strand
TGCCAGGCGGTTGGCAATCTCTTGATCGGCGAAGGTTATGGTTTGCTTTTCCATGTTTAGCTCCTGTGTTGTTATAAAGACAATATAACCTACGCATCTGATTTGTCAAGTATTATTTATCTATACTTTTTGTCCACTTCTATGTGCAACGGTCTTAATTTACGAACGCAATAATTTCCAAAAGGGTTGTCGAATTTAGCCAATCACCCTGTCGTAGGATATACGTAACGCATTGAATTAAGGTAATATACAATCATCGTCTACGAAATAGTCAAAGAAAATAACAGAAAAAGCTTGACATGAGACATGGAGTGATATAGTTGGCTACATCACTAAGGCGCTAGGTGAAATAAAATATGTGAGGAAGCGATGAAAGCCTTTAAAGACGACATCCCGATCTACCTCCAGCTAAGGCAACAGATCGAAGAACAGATACTTGCACGGGCATTAATTGAGGAAGACCGGTTGAAATCGCTCCGTGAAATGGCCGCTGAGTACCGGATTAATCCCATAACAGCGGGGAATGCAGTAAATGCATTGGTAGAAGAAGGGATATTGTATCACAAACGAGGAATAGGGATTTTCGTGTCTCCGGGTGCCAGAGCGAAGATCATTGCGAGCCGGAAGAATTCTTTTATTCAAGAAAGCTTGGAACCCTCTCTACGTTTGGCAAAAAACTATGAGATTCCCAAAGAAGAAGTAATCAGCAAAGTACATAGTGTGTATGGAGAAGAGAAATGACGGTTTACGAAAAGACATTTGAGAACCACCCGATTCCATATCAGGTGAAGAATCTAGGCAAGAGCTTTGGTAAATTCAAGGCTTTGGATAACGTGTCCTTCACTTTGCCTTGGGGAAAGATTGTGGGACTTTTGGGCAAAAACGGAGCGGGGAAATCTACCTTAATGCGCTGTATGTTGGGATTCCTGGATCATGAAGGAACGGTGAGCCTTGACGGCTTCAACCTACAACACAGAGATCACCGCGTGTTTGAACAGGTGGCTTTCATCCCGGATGTCAGCGGTTTGGACGATAGATTAACGGTTGGTCAGACCATAGATTATGTAAGGCATATGAATCCTCTCTTCAATGAAGAAAGAAGTGGCAGGCTCTTTGCCCGGGCGAATTTGCCCCTGAACAAAAAAGTAGGAAAGCTCTCCAAGGGGATGAAAACCAAGCTATATCTGCTGTTGACCATTTCATTGGACGTAAGATATCTGCTACTTGATGAACCTACGTTGGGATTGGACATTGCTTTCAGAAAGGAATTCTTCAATATCATACTGGGAGAGTTCTTTGATGAGCAGCGAACCATCTTTATCTCTACACACCAGGTTGAAGAGATTGAGGATATGCTGCAGGAGATCATCTTTATCGATAATGGCAAAATGGTGCTGAATGAAGAAGTGGAAAGCTTGAAATCACGTTATAGCGTAGTAACGGTATCATCAGACAAAAGGCAGAGCCTCGTGGACAGCGGAGCCAGAGAGATAAACAACACTTTGGGATTTGTGAGTGCAGTATTACCATCTGATATCGAGATTGAAGGCGCAATCTACAACAGGCCATCGATCTCAGATATATTTATGGAAGTGGTAGGAGGTAACCATGCAGCAGTTTAAAGCGTTAATCATAAAAGAATGGAACACTCACAAAAGGAACTATCTCATTCCCTTGTGGGTACTACTTGCGGTATATGCTTTGAGTATATTAACACTGATCTATGGCAGTATTCGCTATGGCTTACCGAGCATAATTCAACTGGGTGTGAATGCTGAGGCTGTACAAAGTGTGCTTTGGGTAATGCAATTTGGATCTGCTGTCTTTATCTCCTGGATTTGTATTTTGACTACCTTAGCTCTTTCAGATGCCACCTTGAACCAGGATTACACAAAAAGATGCGAGATATTTCACTTGTCGCAACCAGTAAGTTTGAAAAAGATCCTCGGTTCAAAAGCTGTCTTTGTTTTCCTCGGCATCTTTCTGCAGTACTTAATCCTGGTGATTGTGAACTATCTGATGATCAGCGCCGGCATGGCAATCTTTGGTTTAAATGCTCTTACTTCCGGTTGGAACGCCATTCTATACACGATCCCATATTATATTACATCGGTATTGATGCTTATGCCCACTTCTTGGTTCTTTGCCAGCTTGTTTCGCAAAAACTCGCCTTTGATGATGATACTCTTCTTTGCGGTCTTCGATATCGTTGGATTGATCCTGAAAGTGAGCTGGGGTGTGAAGTTATACAGCTTGCTCGGTTTTTGGTCCAAGGTATTAACAATCCCATTTCAGCTGGTAGGGAGGAAACTGGCTGCACCCAAGATGCTAAGTATTGATTTCTCAAATTGGGCTACGTTCTGGAATCAAGAAAACTGGATCTGGTTGGGAATCAATATTATTCTTGTTATCGTATCCTACTTTATTTATAAACGCAGAAACATCACTTAACAGGACTAAACAGATACAAACGGCGTCTTCACAATTGGTGATGACGCCTTTTTTAGTTTGCCCAGAATGCTTTCTGCGCCGATGGACTGAAAGAAGTCCTGACACCTCACCAGCGGGAAGTCAACATGAGATCAAGGGCGCTCTTGGCAACGGCAAGGTCTGAAGCAAGAAGCAGTGGGAATATGGAACATAGCGCAAGCGAACTGAGGTTGGTCGGTAGAGTGGGTAACCTTTCAAGGAGTGGGAAAGCCCCAAAGCTGGATAACTCTACAGATTATGACAGATGGCTTCATATTCAGGCAGGAAAGCTTAACTGGGGAAGCCTGTTGTTGTCCACAGCAGTGGAAAGATTGATCAAGCTGAGAGGCAAGTGATATCTGATGCGACAGCAGGTGGCAGATGAGCCCGTATTAGTGATTAACCCTTTGCCGATGAAAGCTGGTGACAGACGGGAGGATAAAACAAAGGGGACAATGCTCATGGTAGCATTGGGGGCTGCAACTCAAAAGGTTGCAGTTCATGCGAAGGGGCGAAGGTAATCCAAAGGACAGCAGAAATGACAAGAAGTACACGATGCAAGGTGAGAAACTAAAGAAGAAGCTGAAATGCTTTGAGGCTCGGATTGACAGTGGTGACGAACTTCCTTTCAATCCCGACCACACGAGTCAGAGTATTCCTGGAAAGGCTACGCCGGAGAATCTTCTATATTGCCTTGAGCTAAAGAGAGTGGATTCACAGGAAGAAGGAACTGATAGCATCAGGGAAACGGAATCAAAGAAGCGGCAATGAAACAAGGAACGTCATGAGAAAGTACTACAGTTTAATCGACAAGGTCTATGCGCTGAAGAACCTGTATGCATCCTTTGAAAGCGTCAAGCGTAACAAAGGAGCAGCGGGTGTGGATCATCAGAGCATCGCAGACTTTGAAGCAAATCTTGTAGAGAATATCAATCAACTTCATGAATATCTACGCACAAAGACCTTTCAGCCCTCTCCGGTAAGAGCCCACTAAAAGGCGGATGATTCCTTCGCAGTATTCGGAGAAGAGTGGGAGAAAAAATGGTAGAGTAGTATTGATCCTTTTAGCTAACTCACGCGAGACACCCGCAGTAACGTGCAGCATCAATGTAAAAACGGCCTCTTGCCGATTAATCTAACTTAGAAAGCGAAGCCAAAGCGCTTTGACACTGAGCTATTGATAAGCTATTCTACTTAACAAAAAAAAGAATAATACGTCTTAAAACATTGATAATGTTTGGGTGCTAATCAGTCCATAAGTCAAAAACGAAATCTGTGTCCACGATATCTCCGGTTTTTGCAATTTCATCTACTCTGGATACTATCTTGCCAGCGGGGAAGGTGATGCGGCCGTGTACCACAGAATGCTTTCCATTCAGCTCTGCGCTACCGATGGCTTTGATGTCCACAATTTCCAGATCATCGGTATGTTCCGGTATCTCAACCATATAGGTGGCATTGTCGTTGGACATGGGGTTTTCATCCCCCCAACCGATGTAAGAGGCGATGGCATCTGCATCTTCGGCGTTATCGATGTCTCCACCCAAACCGCCCAAGGATTCCGGCATTTTATAATATTGCAAGACTTGCGTAAGAAAGATTTGTACATCAGAGGCAGCGGCAGAGCGGTTGCTGCTGAAGTCTTGACGATTGAACATATCGATTCCGACAGCAATAGCTGCTCCCACGATGATCACGCTAAGCACGATTAATAGAATTTGTTGAGTTCCCATTATATATCCTCATTTTATTCAATGATAACAAAGTATCTGTAGCTGTATTTTTGTGTCAAGTACAATTTTGTAGATAGTAGCTTAAAGACTAAGCTGCAATAACTTGTGCAGTGTATGATCTTGCTTTGATTTCTCTGTATTTTCTGATAAAGTACCACTGAGATCGAGAATGAAAGGACGTGGAGCTATCTGATTGAAAATAAGCTAATTCTGCTGCTGATTATCAAAATGGAAAAATCAATACAGCACGGCTATCTATATATATTACAGAGTATAACGGATTCAATCAGTTGTATCTACTGGAAAATTACAGCAAAAAGCCCAAAAAAAAGCTTGACCGATTTAGGCTATTTTGCTTTTGGTAATATAGGGTATATAATCGAAAGTGGAGATTGAATGACGAAAGAATACCGATTTAAGGGATTGAATCCTGAAGGTAAGCTGGTACAGGGCACCTTTACGGCAGATAGCGGCAAGGCAGCCAAAGAGCAATTGGCAAAAGTGTCCTTACGCTACAATCTGAAGATTCAGGCTTTCGACAAAAAGCGGGATTGGCTGTACAACGTAAGCCTGCCTGGGAAAAAGAAGTTTAACGGCAGGCAATCAGCATATTCCAAAGAAGAAGTAGCAAGTGCTCTCACCAAGATGGGCTACAGCAAATTCAAGATATCTCCTGTTCTCTTCGATATTCCCTCCAAACCCTCCATGCCAGACATCATGATGTTTATAAAGCTCTCCGCCACTATGTTGCGGGACAAAATGAGCTTTGGAAAGATCTTGGAAATGCTGGCGGAAGAGCAGCCCAATCGCGGATTCCGCGAAGCTTTGCAGCAGATAGAGAGTCAATTGAAATCCGGAGCGGAAGGACGTGAAGTCTTCAGTCGCTATCAGCATATCTTTGGCAAATTTCCATCCTACATGCTGGGTTTGGCTACCCGAAGCGGTAATATGGCAGAGGTATTCGACGCCACGGCGAAATTTATCGAGCGTGATATGGAGATCAAGAAGAACGTAAAGAGTGCCATTATCTCTCCCTTTTTCGCCCTTGCCGCAACAATCGGTGCTACGGTCTATTATATTGTGGACATATTTCCCTCTACAGCGCAGATGTTTCTAAAATACGATATGCCATTACCGACTCTTACCAAGAAAACATTGGAAATCAGTGATTGGCTGGGCGTATACTGGTGGTTACTCCTGATGGCCATATTGATCCCCGCGGTGATAATTTGGCGTTGGTGGAGTACTCCAAAAGGTAAGATTTGGCGGGATAAACGCATTGTAAAGCTACCTCTGGTGGGGCACTTGATTCACAAATCTTCCATCGAAATCTATTTCCGTGTGTTTGGTACCATCTATGGGGGTGCGGGAGACAACATCGAGACCATCAAGACCAGTGCAGAGGCCTGTCGTAATGCCTGGATGGAGGATAGAGTGAAGAAGATCACTATACCCTTGATGCTAAAAGATGGTTTGGGTTTTGTAGAGGCGATGACCGCTGCTGAGGTATTTACCAAAACGACTCTCACTCGCTTGCGCACTGGTCAGGAGACCGGTACTCTGCGTCAATCTGCTCAACAGATTGCTACTTTCTACGAAGCGGAGACAACTTATAAAATGAATAATCTGATAGAATACATCCAAACTTTAGTGGGCTTGGTGATAGCAATTGCCATTACTTTCCTCACTGTGGTTTCAGCTGAGATCGCTACAATTTCACCGCCTACTTTCTAAGCAAAGGTGATAAGCTATGCAAGGTAATAAATTCGCACAATACTTGGTTCGCAACGGATACTTCGATGAAGAGACCATGAAGAAAGCTGAAGCAAAGATGGAGCAGTATGGCGGCACCTCCGCCAGTGCACTGGCAAGGGTATTGGAGATCGAATTTGGTGCAGCTCACGACACGGTGTATGAAGCCCTGTCCATTCACTATGCTTTTCCGGTGTTCAAAAAAAGTATCGAGGAGATTCCGGAAATGCAGTTGGAAGCCTGCAAGCAGGCCTTGGACAGTATGCGCCGGGGCAGTGACGAAGACTTTAAGCGTAAACTGATCTATCACAAAATAATACCCTTTGGAGTACACAAGACCAATCGCGACATCCTGCGAGTACTTACCACAGATCCTACCAACAAAGTGATCCAGGAGATCACCAGCCGTACTCAATTCCGCAGGTTGGAGATCTTTTGGGCTCCGCAAAAGACAGTGGAAGATATTATCGCCAGGGTAGCTCCACAAAAGAACGAATTTTTACAACTCCTGGAAGAAGCGGGGCAGGTGGTGAGTGATATGGTCACCCCGGAGAAAGAGGTGTTGGATGAACAAGCGCTGGATGAGGAGATCAATAAAAGCCTGCTGGTAAACCTCTTTGAAGGTTGCCTCATCGAAGCTGTGCACCGGGACGCCAGTGATATTCACATCATTCCCTTCGGGAAAAGCTCGGTGGATATATTCTTCCGCATTGATGGAAAATTACAATTGTGGATGCGGCAAGAGAATACGGCTCCAGAAGCTTTGACAGCAGTGGTGAAGGACAGATCAACCGGAGTTGACCGTTTTGAACGTGATACAGCACAGGACGGATTTGCCCAAAGAATGGTAGATGACCACCTGATCCGCTATCGTATCTCCATCCTTCCGATTGTCTCTCAGGAATATGAACGCCGTTTTGAAAGCGTGGTGATCCGCGTGATCGACGACCGTAAAGTGATCACAGACTTCCGTAAACTGGGCTTTCAGGAACAAGCAGAAAAAGAATTTTTGAAGTCCATAAATACCTCGAAAGGCATTGTGATAGTAACCGGTCCTACCGGTAGCGGAAAATCGACCACATTGATGGCAGCTCTGCATCATGTGATTCACCCCGGAGTGAATGTGCTTACTTGCGAAGACCCGGTGGAGTATGTGATTAAAGGTGCACGGCAGCTCAAGATCGGGCATAAAATGACCTTTGAACAAGCCATACGCTCCATCCTGCGTCATGACCCCGACATCGTGATGGTAGGCGAGATTCGTGACAAAATCACGGCAGAAACGGCGGTAAAGCTCGCCAATACCGGTCACCTTACCTTCAGTACTCTGCATACCAACGACGCCCCTTCCGCTATTTCCCGGATGTACAAAATGGGTATCGAGACTTTCCTGCTGGCATATTCGATCAATATCATCATCGCTCAGCGGCTGGTGCGCAAGCTCTGTGTACATTGCCGCAGACCGCTTTCCAAAGAGCATTGGGATGCTGCCTTGCAACTGGGTCTTACCCTGGAAGAACTGGAATCCGGTAAAATATATGAGCCAGTGGGCTGTCGCAAGTGTCATAACGGCTACAAAGGCCGGATAAACGTGGCTGAAGCTCTGTATTTCTACCCTGAGATAAGGCAGGAAATTGTGAAATCCGTAAATGATATCGATGAAGATCGCATCCGCAAGATCGCGGAAAAACATGGTATGCTTTCCATGCGCGACAGTGGAGTGGAGCGTATGCGGGAAGGCCTCACCGATTTAACTGAAGTGCTATTTGTAACATCAGAGGATTAGGCCCGTGAATATGATGGAAATGGTACTGGCCTTATTTGCAGTAGTGCTGTTCACTACCTTATCACTTACCTATAACCAGGCGATATGGGCTCAGACGGATTATCTGAACAATGCTACTCTGGTAGTACAGGCCTCACAGATATGCCATTCCATCCTCGACGAAGCTGATGCCAAGCTCTTTTCCAAACAACTGGATTTGAATGATCTCCTTACCGAGTACAACTATACTCATAGCCAGACTTACCCTCATTTACCCATTACTTTCAATGTAGAAGCCGCAACCGTAAATTGCGATGAATTGGGTAATGTACTTACAGTAGATGACTCTCTGAGCCTGTATAAAAAGATGACCATAACGGTCAGCGGTCACAGATATCTGCAAAGACCCTATGTAATGCATAGAATATATACCGAAACATTTATCAGGTGAATAAATGGGCGTATTGCTGGATGTACTGGGAAGCGTGATCATCGGAGCAACATTATTGTTGATGATAATGACCTTTCAGCTGCAATTGCAGGAGACTGCAGGACGTATCTATTATACCAGTTCTATGATTGATCACATGGATGCCGCCGCACGCAATGTGAACCACATATTTGCAATGGCAGGAGTGGGGATTCCTGCGGATTCTATATGCGTTTCAGCCAATTCATCCAGTATTAAGTTCCGTACTTATTGGGACTGTGATGGAGATTCACTGTCGGATGATCGACACTTGATAGAGATGAAAGTTGTAGATTATGGTTATGAATCCGGAAAAGTGCTGGAAATACGGCAAGATGGCAGCGTAATCATGCCCTTGGGTCACATTCTGTTCATAGAAAACATGACTTTGAATTATTATAATATTAATGGAGTTGCCACCACTACTTTACGGGATATAATGTCTGCGGAGATTCTGCTGACCTTTCGCCGTGATTCCCCATGGCGGCCAGCTCAACCACTTCGGTCAAATCTACAGCTAAAGTGTTTTTTTATGAATGCCTATCTGCAAGAAGGCGGATGGTAAGGAGCTGAGATATGGGACGCGCTTCATTGATGTTCGTGATATTGATGACCACAATTTTTGCTTCTATATTGGTAAGAGTGCAGAATAGCATTGGCGGAGTACCGGATGTACTTATCAGAAATCAGCTAAACAAAGAAGTTGAGAATATCAGCGACTTCGTGCTCAGAGCTGCGGTACGCAACGCCAATTCCAAGGATTTCCTGGATTCCATTCTCAGTGGAGCAGCTGTTGTTGGTGAAATCACTCACGTCCAAAGCTTTGCCCCTGGCGAAAGAAAGATCGGTAACTGTGATATCTTGAGCCTGGAATACAGCTACGCACATACCGAAGATCATTATAAGGTGAAGACCCACATCCGAGGATCCATGCAAGGAATTGAAGTGTTTCGTGATGCCGAAATGGCATTCAGCTTCCCCATGGTTACTCTGGGTAAAGTGGCCCCAAACGTGGTCTATCTGGAGTTTGAACGCTTACTGCTGTTTCCCTGGCTGTATGATCTGTTCGGCCTTAGTAACCGCCTTCTTCCTGATTCTTCGCCCAATGAATACGGGGGTCAGTTTCATGGGTTTTCATTTATTTCCCCGACTGCACCATACTATAGTGTAGATGAAATGGACGAAGACCTGGAAACATGGGGCGGAGCATACAGCAAGCGTTACTTGAAGTTTAACGGCTACAACAACTGGATAGAAGTGGAGAACAAACTCCCTGTCGATAGTGAAGACGATGAACCGCTAGACACCGATACAGAGTTTTCTCTGATGTGTTTTGCCAAGATTGATAAATCAGGAAGGGCGACATCTGTGGAATCTTCAGGCGACAAACGTAAACAACAGGGAACCTTATTATGGATACCCAGTGACGCTACAGACGCATCAATGCAGTCCAAGCCCTCCGCTGCTATCTACTTCGAAACAACAAGCACTTCAAGCCCAACCGGAAAAATGCATTTTGTCGTAACCCGAGAGGACAATGATTCTCTGATGGTATCGATAAACTATACTCGTACAGCGGAAGTATGGAAGAAAGTGTCGTTTATTGTAACTCTGGCCTATGTTATTAATCCAAATCATCCGCAATACCCCTGGGGTTCATACGGTCTTACCTATGAAACCAAAAACGAACAGAGTATTTTAACTGCTTATATCAATGGAGTAAAGGTGGGACAGAGAATTAAAGATGGAGCAGTACGGGCGCACAAAAGCAAGTATGGAATGATCTTGGGCAGGACTCCATATACTGTTTCCGAGAACGTGAAAAATCGCCACTTCTTTGGCATTATGGATCAGGCTGGAATGGATGACCGTGCTTTTACACCTACAGAAATGCTCTTATGGCATCAAGGGGTAATGAAGTCCACCCTGGTTCAGTATATTCGGGATTAGCCATGATACTATCGATGGAGAAAGGATACTTGCCCCTCGCAAATGGATTGCAGATAAAGACGGATATTAATGATAAAGCAATAGATAGATATGAAGCTCTGAGGTAATAAATGGACATGTTAGCTTTCGCAACAATGAACCCGATTCTGCTGCTGAGTACGGCGGGATCAGCCTTATATATAGCTCTTTCGCTATTGGTCATCATCCTGGGTGTGTGTGCATTACGTTATCGGCAACAAGTGCAACAAATTAAGAGAGACAAACATAAGCTTCTCGTGGAACTGAGTACATGCAAGGGGATGCAAAAGAAACTGGATGAATTGAACGCACTGATCCCGGAATTGCAGAAAATCGCAAAACTGGATCATGATGTAAATACTCCGTTATGCGTGATTACCATGTCTTTGGGCAGAGCCAAGAAGTTGGGTCAACAGACCGGAGATGATACTCTTTTGAACAATGTGAAAGACATCTCAGACGCAGTAAATCGCATCGGAGAGATAATGCAAGCTGTAAGAATATTGAAAACCCATCCTTTGATAAAAAATAAAGGGATTAATTCAACCACAGAAATAGGGCAATAATTATGAGTACTAAAAGATTATTAGTAGTAGATGATGAGCAAAACATCAGGGATATATTCCAAACCTTTTTGCAGGAAATGGGGTATAGCGTAGCTACCGCAATCGATGGTTTGGATGCCTTGGAAAAAGTAGCTATAGAAAAATTCGACCTCTATATAGTAGATATATATATGCCCAGGATGGGAGGTTTGGAATTGATCTCCCGCTTAAAAGAGATCCAGCCCAATGCGGTGATAATCGTAACTACCGGTTATTCCGGATTGGATGTGGATTTTCGTAGTATCCGCCAATCGGCTTTCATGTATCTGCCAAAGCCAATACAACCGGATGAACTGATTCGGGCAGTAGATGCCGGATTAGCTCAAACCCGGACATCTGTGGCGGAAGTGACGCTGTCTGAAGAAAAACAAGAGAGTACAGAAGAGCCGGATAAAAAACCAGAACTTCTTCTTTTGAGGGGCTTTAATACTGAGCAAGTATATAATTTTAAGAGTATTGGTACCCTAAAAGAGTATAAGAGCGGTATGCCCATTCCTATGGACAAGGAAGAAGGCTGCATGGTCGTGATAGAAAGCGGCTTTGTAAACGTGTATTACAATACGGATCTGGTGGATTCCCTGAAGGAAGGGGATGTGTGGGGTGAAGAAACCTTCATCAATCCTCAGGCTGTATTCACTACCTTGAGGGCGCATGGCGACGTAGTGGTACGTTATTTCCCCCGAAGGAAACTGATAGACTATTTTACATATAACGACAAAGCCCTCACCGATCGCTATACCATCAACCTGATCCAGTGTATGCAAGTAAAATGGAAGCGTAGCATTGTAAGACTATCTTTGATCGGACGCAATACCCCGATCGACGAGGATGTATTTGCACGATGATGAGACTCAGTTTTACCGAAGCGCTTAGCAAGGACATCCCTTCAAATTATCAGGGAGTGGAAGTATGCGAGATCATCAGTCAATGGCTGTTGCATCACTCAGAACGGGAGAATGAATGCCGGGATTTGCTAAAGTACATCTTGCGTAAAGCGCGGGAAATGGAAGCCTCCGATGTGGATTTGGGAGCTCCTGGTTGTTCAAATAAGATCTGGATGCGGGTATTTGGTAATAAAAAACCTGTGGAGGACTTGGGCGAGTTTTCCCTCATCGATACCAATACACTTATCATCAGTTGGCTGTCTCCGGCGCAACGGTCCCGACTCTTTATGCAAAAGAGCTTGGATTTCCCCTTGGCCTTCGATATCGGGGGCAACGAAGTGAGATTTCGCGGAACCGCTTTCTTTGACCGTAACGCTCTGGGTGCAAACTTCCGCAGGATCAACGACAATCTTTTGGTCATGGAACAATTGGGCATCCCGGAAGTAGTGGCAAACCGTATGAACCTGCGCTATGAAAAAACTGGCCTTGTGCTGATTACCGGCATCACCGGCAGCGAAAAATCTACCACCTTAAACGCCATCATCGATATGAATAACCGGCAGAATAACGGGCACATCGTTTCCATCGATTCCCCCATCGAGTATGTGCACCATTCCAAAAACTGTTTGGTGCGCCATCGTGAGGTCGGGGTGGATGTGCTTAGTTTTGAACACGGAGCCGTGGAAGCTCTGCGTCAGGATCCGGATATCATCGTAGTGGGGGAGATGCGCGATCCTCAAACCATAGCCACGGTTTTGGAAATAACCGATAGCGGCCACAAAGCCTTTACTACTCTACACACCAGCTCTGCCATAGATAGTGTCCACCGCATTGTGGCAGAGTTTCCCACAGATTCCCAAGAAAGAGTAAGAAACCGTCTGGCGGATGTGTTAACCGTGTGTATGAGCCAGAAACTGGTGCCTACTACGGACGGAAAGCTTACTTTGGCCAAGGAAATTCTATCGGTGGATTCCAGTGTGCAAGCTGCCATCCGAAACAAGAATATCGGCGAGATCTATCAGATGATGGTGGAAGGTAAGAAACTGGGGATGTGTACTTTGGAACAGGATTTGAAGACTTTGTATCAAAAAGGTCATATAAGCCAGCAGACAGCTCTGAACTATGCAAATAACAAGAAACGGATGCATCAACTGATGTCTGTAATATAATGAGGACTGTGTAAATGAAAAAACTACCCAAAGAAGCCTTCGGTATTTTTCAGGATGGTACAATCCTAAGGATAGTCCATTTACGTAAAGAAGGCGACAAAATCTATCTTATCAAGATGGATAGTACAGAACTGGATAGTGATTGGTATAAAGGGGAACAGGCAAAAGCCGGCAGTGCGGATGCTGAATTCATTCCCTTGGATGTCAACTTTATGGAAACCGAAAACTATGAGGTGAACGAACTGGATGAGAAGGAATCAACCGAGATGGCTGATCTTCCCCAACTGGGACGTATGGAAGTAAGCCCCAGCACTCTGCTGCTTTCCCGGTTTCCTTTAAATGAAGGCGTAATAGCGCTAAATATCCACGATCAGCACATCCTCAAAGATGTTCCGGGTAAAGTAAAAAGGGCCGATCTGCGACGCTTCAAAAAAGAAAGCCTTAGCCCGGAGCAGCGTAAGGCAGGTGCGTGGCATTCATGTGTGGTGGAAGCGGAGGAAGGTCCTCAGCATTGGCTCTATTCCGGACCAAATCTATTGTTGGATGCCATAATCAGTTATGGGCAGGAAAGCAGCACCAAACTTTATTTTCAACTTGCCGATGCTAACGATGTGGTGCTTACTGAATACTATCGCCATTCTCTGGGTGACAGTCCTGAAGGCATTAATCTCTTTGTATATTTGGGCGCCGATTACCGCAAGCTTTTCATATTTCAAGACGGGAAATGGATTCAAACCCAATCAGTACACATCAC
>Ga0172377_10005043_pt1 | contig 13570 bp, 11 predicted proteins | sample Pumphouse3metaG_FD_119749 | JGI IMG/M metagenome (GOLD analysis project Ga0172377, IMG submission 119749) | Leachate microbial communities from a municipal landfill in Southern Ontario, Canada - Pumphouse #3 metaG | ecosystem: Engineered > Solid waste > Landfill > Unclassified | place: Canada... | reverse complement strand
GCAATGTCCCGTTTTTGTGACTGCCGGGTACCGGGAGTGGATATAATGTTTTTCGTCTGGATAACTTCGGTGGTGGCAATGAGCGCGAATATTTTGCTGATCTATGTTTTTCAGGTCAATCATGGTTCTATTTTTCTATATTTCGGCTTGTTGAGCGCTTTATTTATGCTGGGGTTATTTGTTGGCGGACAGATATCTACAGTGCTTTTTTCGGATAAACGCGGATACCTTTTCCCGTTATTTTCATTGCTGCTGATCGTATTGTTCGGGATTATGCGCCTGAGCGCTTTGCGTCTGGTCGGCATTTTGCCTTTGGGGTTGGCTTTTTGGGCGACCGGGGTGGTTTGCGGCCTCTGGCTGCCGAGAGCCGCCGCTGTATTGCAACTGCGCGGCTGGCATGAACGCAATATTGCCTGGCAGCTCTGGCTTTTTGATTCCCTGGGCGGAGCGGTCGGCGGTTTACTGTGTGCGGTACTGTTATTGCCGTTGTTCGGGTTGCTGCGGACTTTGGATATTTTCCTGTTGACAGGGGGATTACTGCTGGTATTGAGCTTGTTTCTTGGAAGCGGCGGCAAACGAAGCGTTAAAACATTGTTGATTTCTTTGATCTGCCTGTTGGCCGTTTCCGTCGTTGCGGACAACATGGAAACCGCTGTTGCCGCCCTGAAACCGGAAAAAGCAAAGCTGACGCCTCAGACAGCCGTTTTCAACAACAAATCTTATACTTACCATAAAGTAAAAGGACCGGGTAAAGCCGGTGGTTATATTTTCAGTTCGGCGGGACTGGTCAGCGGCATTAAAGGTTATGGCGGGGAACTCAGCTTACTGCTTTATACCGACGCACAAGGCACGTTGCTCAATTTTACCGTGCTGAAACATCGAGAAACGCGCCGGTTCTTCGCGAAAGTCAAAGCCCGCAAAGCAGAATTACTGGAGAATGATATTTTTGAAGGTAAAACGGCATTCAAAACCGATGCCGTAACCGGGGCGACTTACAGCTCAAAAGCGCTGGTCAAAACCCTGAACGCCGCGGGCAAGGCATTCAAAAAATTACTTGTCGGAGGAAAAAGCGCATCTGCATCTGCCGAAGCAACGGAGCTTCCGCCGCCGGGCGCGGCCAGGGACATTAACGCGAAAAAATACCGCGATCTCATTTCCCAAAAGAAACTTTCCAACCAGAAAGCAATGTATTATAAAAACTGAAGTTTCCGGCATTCTTCGCGAGTAGGAAGAATTGAATCCCGGAGGGATGATTATATAGTAGCCATGGGCGTAAGCCCGTGGAAAATGATATCGTCAGATATCCAAGCTCCGTAGGAGCGACTGATACCGGTTTTGATTAGTCGCTCCTATGGAGCTTGACCAAACAGAGATACGTTTTCCACGGGCTCACGCCCATGGCTACTGAAAAATCGCTCCTGCGGAGCTGTATTGAGTTGTGACTTCTTACATTATTCTATAGTCGCACCCGTTTTGAAGGAGCTGTGCTTTTGCTCAAAGTATATCCCGTTGTAGCCACGGCTGTCCCCAGCCGTGCTTCCTGCGGCTACGCCCTTGGGGACAGGGGCGGTAGCAGTTTACGTCCTACAACCCACGTCCCACATTCATCTGGTTCCGGCTATGCCGGTTTGGGATGACACTGATTTCCTAGCGCGAGCCGCGGAATTCATGTCGATAGCGTAACGGAGAAAAGTGGTAATATTTTTTGAACAGCCGTGAAAAATAGAACTGATCGTCGAAACCGCACTGTTCGGCGATATCGGCTATTTGTCCGTCTCCGCCGCCCAGCAGGGCGGTTGCTTTTTTCAGGCGTTGCAGGATGAGAAACTTACCGGGAGGCAGATTGTAACGCAAATTGAACAGGCGGCGAAAATGCGGATATGAAACCCCGCAGTCCGCCGCTTCCTGTTTGAAATCCCAAGAAAACTCAGGATGCGCTTTGACCTGTTCGAGCAGATTATCCAGGGAACCGCGTAAATATTCCGGCACTTCACTGTGGAGTATTGGCTGTTCATGGAGCTGCAACAGCAGATCCTCCAGCAAATGGACCGCGCGTTCATGGTTTCGGGATTCCATGGGAGTGAGCAAATTTATCAGTTCCAGCAAAGTCGCGAAAAAATGTTCGGGGCGGGTTATTCTGATCATCGGGTTAGTATCATCCAAAGGCAGCAAGCCGGATTTTATATAACGTTCGGCGCGCGCTCCTTTAAAACAGACAAAAGAATGATTCGTAATTTTCCCCGGCGGAGGGCCGTAGCGAAATTCAGGTCCCGGACGCGTTATCAATGCCCATGAACCGGTCATGGTTTCTTCGTAATGATTGTCCATCTTTACATAAAAATCATTCTCATGGCAATATTGTATGCCGTAGTAATCCTTGAACTTCCTTGCCAGCGGCAATCGGTCGTTAAGGGCGCTGCCGCAGCAGATAAATTGTAGTCCTTTGAAAAAATCCATGATTAAATAATCCATATTTTTAATTATTTTGTCTATTCTATTGTTAAGAATATTAATGTATATTATAATCATAAAGTTAATAATATTCAACGCGTCAACAAAATAAGGCAATAAAAAATGAAATTCGGCGTAGCTGATTATGGAATGAATGTCTGGTACGGCGGCCTCTACGATATAGAGGAGCGCCTGGAAAACCTGAAAACTTTGGGATTTAACGGCACGGAACGGCTGGAAGCGGCGACTGAAGCCGACGCCATTCATAAAGCGGCTTTGTACCGAAAACTCGGTATGGATTTTACTACCTGCCGCGGCCCGAACGTACAGACGAATATACAATGGACCGCCGCCCTCGGCAAAAAATATGTCTGGATGACTCCGGGACAGGTGGACCGCAATGTGGATTTCGAGGTTTTCTGCCGTTGTTCCCGGGCTTTGGCAAAAAGCTGCGCGCGCTGGGGAATCACCGCTTCCATTCATAACCACATGCACCAGCGCGTCGAAAACCAGCAGGAATTAGAGGACTTTCTCAAAGCGGTGCCTGAGGCCGGAATAGTTTTTGATACCGGGCATCTTTCCATGGCCGGCGGCGACCCGGTTGAAATCGTCAGAAAATATTACAAGAGGATCTCGGTAATGCACCTTAAAGACGTTTTCCTGACCGGAAAAACCAGGGATGACGGCATTAAGGATTACAAGTTCTGCGAACTTGGCGGCGGCAATAACGGTTTCAGTAACGCTCCCGTAATCGAAGCCCTGCTGGAAGTCGGCTGGGACGGCTGGATCCATATTGAACACGACAGGCACGAGCGCGATCCGCTCGTTGATTTAAAAACCAGTATTGAATTTGTTAAGAACATCACAGGGTAAGAAAAATGTCGGACAAAATCAAAGTCGGAATCTGGGGACTCGGCAGAGCCGGATTGAACATGCACAGTTCTGAACTTCAAAAATACGCGGATATGTATGAAGTCTTTTCGGGCATGGATACCGATCCCGAACGCAATAAGATCTTTGCTGAAAAGACCGGGGCGAAAACTTATGATAACGAAAATGATTTTCTCAATGACCCGGAAGTTGAAATGATCTCGATCGCGACGCGGTCGCTGGATCATGTCGCGCACTGCGAGAAAGCCCTGGCGGCGGGTAAATACGTTTTCCTTGAAAAACCTATCGCCGTAACTTACGCCGATGCGCTCAAACTCGTCGAACTGGTGAAGAAATATCCCGGCAAACTTTACTTGCGCCATAACCGCCGTTTTGAAGGGCCGTTCAATCATATTCGGGAAATTATCGCTTCCGGTATCCTCGGCAAGGTTTATGAAATAAAACTCTGCCGCCACAGTTTTCAGCGCCGGAGCGACTGGCAGACCATTATCGAATACGGCGGCGGAATGCTTAATAACTGGGGGCCGCATATTATCGACCATGCCCTTCAGTTCCTGAACTATAAAATCAAGGAAATATGGAGCGACCTCAAAAAAATCGCCGCGGTCGGCGATGCCGAAGACCATCTGAAGATCGTTTTCAAAGGTGAAGACGGCACGGTTGTCGATCTGGAGATCAGCGGCGGAGCCGCCTTGTCGCAGAACGAATATACTGTTTTCGGCACCCGCGGCGCCTTGATTTGTAACGGCAATGATATAAAACTGAAATATGTCGACCCGAAGCAGGTTTTCAAAAAGCTTGAAGCTTATCCTGGCAACCCGCCGCTTTCAGGCGGCTTTGCCAATGGTTACGCCGATTTGGAAGCAATCCGCTGGATTGAAAAGGAAATCAAGGTTGAGCCGTCTATTCCGACCGATACCCATTTTATCTGGCCGGCAATGTACAAGGCAATCAGGAAAGGCGAAAAATTTCCGGTCTCGATTGAGGAAGGCGCAGCTGTAGTCAAAGTCATTGAAGATGTCAAGAAAGACACCGAATTTGTTATGAAATAGAACCGGCGGCGTGAATACCATGTTTGTAGTACCAGGCAACGTTTGCCGGTCTGACGACCGGTGCTCCCGGCTTTTTCGCGTCAATCAAAGCGGTTGAACACCAGAATCGAATCTTTGCTGAGTGAGATTATATCTCCGTCGCAAAGTTCGGCGGTTTGCGTGAGTTTCCGGTTATTCAGATAAGTGCCGTTGGCGCTATGGATATCCCGGAGAAAATAAGCATCGTTTTTACGGCTTATTTCCAAGTGCATCCCGGATACCTGTTTGTCGTTTTTGAAAACCAGATCACATTCATCTTTGCTGCCCGCGGTTGTTGTTTCGCCTAATTTATACCAGCGGGCGGCGGCCGTATTCTCAATAACACAAAGACAGCTTTGAGTTTTTCCCGGCTCAGGAAGTTCTTGCAGCGCGGGTTTTATCTTTTCGAAAATCCTGATGTCGGGACAGTTGTTTTCTTTATTTATCATCGTTTCACGATATTCGGGGTGATTGTTTATCATTTCCTCGACGGCCTTGATGAACAGTCCCCGGCTTTGACCGCCGACCGGGGTTTCACCCATTTCAGAAAGCAGGATCAGGAATTCCTTTTCCAGCATTTTCAACATTCGGCTTTTTTGCTGGTAAATAGTCCCGGTACGCAGATTGCCCAGTTTTTTGCTTACTTCTTCTACGGAATCGCCCTCAAGTACATAGAGACAAAATGATTTATAGGTCTGCTGATCGATTTTACCGTAAACCCGCCGCAGGGCCTGATGTACCAGTGAACTCAGCCATATATTGTCGTCTTCAAGACTGATCAGCTCCGAATTCCCCTGGCTTAAAATGTCGAGCGAAGAATTGAGTTGTTCATTTTCATTGCCACTGTCGCTGACGGCGACATAACGGCTTTCCTTCCTTAAAAGATCGTAACAACGCCCTTTGACTATTGTCTTCAAATATGAACGGAAGGAACCTTTGGACGGGTTGTATTCAAAAGAGGCTATCTGACGCAGCAGGCAGACCATTGTTTCCTGAAACACGTCATCGGCTTTGGCCGGGGAACAACCGAAACGCTGCGCCCAACCGGTTATAAGCTGCCAGTAGAAATCGTAAAATTCCTTCCACGCGTCTTCGTTTTCCGTATCCTTCAAACGCTGGATCAAAGTCTGCCGGGTCGTTCTGATGTCTTCCATTTTAAATACCTCGTCATACTATCATACGGTTTTTCCCGGATTTCAAGGGAAACAGCAAAAAAAACGGATTCGGCTTTTTACTGCCGAACCCGTTCCGATTTTTTGCCGGAGTTTCTATTTCATGAAAAGTTCTATTACGGGAACCGTGACCGGAGGCTTTATGACCGGCAAATTAAGGGTTAAAGCCTTTGCCGGACTTTTCTCATTGAGTCCGATGTGGATATCGGAGGACGCTTCACGCATGCTTATTTCGCCGGCGTCGTTAAGTAACTGGGCATATTTCACTTTACCTGCCAGGCCGGGAAGGTGAACCGCTTTGAACGGCCAGGCAAAAAGATGCAGATAAAGACATTTTGTTTCCGGATTATAGGTATAGCGGCAGTCTTCGGGAGCAATGAAACCTTCAGGCGCCTCCTTGCAGCCGTAGATCGCGCGGGAATGATACTTCATCCAGTCCGCGTAAGTCTGCAGCGCCGTGACCGCGCGGTAGTCAAATTCGCCTCTGGCGGTGGGCCCGACGTTCATCAGCAGATTGCCGCCGCGGCTGATGTGATTGATCAGCATCTGAATGAGCATTTCCGGCGATTTCCAACTGGTTTCGTCCCGGAAATATCCCCACGAACCGCTGAATGTCTGACAGCCTTCCCAGGGCATCGGCGAACCGTCTTTTTTCTTGAGCCCGGCCGAGGGCGTATACTGTTCCGGAGTCAGGAAATCAGGTTCGACATCAAGGTCAAGGCGGTTATTGACCAGGACATGCGGCTGCAGCGAACGGATAAGTTTTACGAGTTTTTCAGATTCCCAGTCTTCCCGCCCTTTACCGTCTTCGCCCGGATAGGAAAAATCAAACCAGAGAATATCGATATGCCCGAAATCAGTCAAAAGTTCCGTCACCTGGTCGCGCATGTACTGTGCGTATTTACGCATATCCCGGTTCTTGTTTTTTGCGCGGGCTTCTTCCGATTCACGTTGGGGATGAATCTTATCAACCGTAAATTCAGGATGATGCCAGTCGATCAGCGAATAATAGAACCCGACCTTAAGCCCCTCGGCCCGGAAAGCCGCAACGATTTCTTTAAGCAGGTCCTTTTTACAGGGAGTATTAGTGGCTTTGTAATCGGTGTGTTTTGAGTCCCAGAGGCAGAATCCTTCATGGTGTTTGGTGGTAATGACGAAATATTTCATTCCGGCTTTTCTGGCCATTGCCGCCCATTCCTTTGGAGCAAACAGATCAGGATTGAAAAAGTCAAAATATTTTTGATAATCCTGATCACTGATTTGTTCGTAATTCCTGATCCATTCATGGCGGGCCGCCATTGCGTAGGTGCCCCAATGAATGAACATTCCGAAACGCGCGTCCTGCCACCACTTGATGGTATCCGCTAAAGTTTGTTTTGCCATTTTAAATTTCCTTTTAGTGTTGTTTGGCGCAAGTCCCCCTGTACCGCCTTTTATGTTCGTAGTGCCAATACTCGCCGGAATGTAGCTCAAGCGTCCCGCTTGAGTGTATTCACAACCGGGACGGTTGTGCTACATTAAATGCAAACATTTAAGTTGTATAATGCACTATGTAGAATTGATAACTGGCATATATTATAAATCTTCAGCAAAGAATAATCTATGGATATTTTGTATTTTTTGTGTGCTAAACAAACATTAAATGCGAAATATATATATTTTTTTGTGTGCTTTTAGCTTTGTGGTGTCCTGCGGCGGGCATGGCTGACAGCTTGTTTCCAGCCTTGATAAAGTTCCAGGCGTTTCGGTTCAGGCATTGCGGGGGTGAATATCCGGTTTCCGCTTCCGCTGATTTCTTCCTTGTCGTTCCAGAAACCGACCGCCAGCCCTGCCAGCCTGGCCGCGCCGCGTGAGGTGATTTCCCCGGTTTCGGGACGTTCCAGCGGGATTCCCAGGATATCGGCCTGGAACTGCATAAGGAATTCATCAGCCGCCGCGCCGCCGTCCACTTTCAGGGTGGCTATCCGGATATCGGCATCCTGTTCCAGGGCTTCGACCAGGTCGCGGCACTGGTAGGCGATCGCTTCCTCCGCGGCGCGGATGATGTGTTTGCGTCCGGTGCCGCGGGTCATACCGACAATAGTTCCTCTGGCGTACATATCCCAGTAAGGCGCACCCAGTCCGGTAAAGGCCGGTACCAGGTAAACTCCGCCGTTATCGGGGATTTGTGCCGCGACAGTGCTGATGTCGCTTGATTTTTTAATCATTTCCATTTCGTCTCGCAGCCACTGGACGATTGCCCCGCCCATAAATACGCTGCCCTCAAGGGCGTATTGCGGTTTGTCAGTTTGCCCCGCCAGCAGGGTTGAGATCAGACCGTTCTGCGACTTTACCAGTTTATCCCCGGTATTCAAAAGCATGAAACAGCCGGTGCCATAAGTATTTTTAGCCATTCCCTGCCGGCAACAGCCGTGTCCGAACATTGCGGCCTGCTGGTCCCCGGCGATCCCGGCGACCGGTACGGGGTTCCCGCCCGGTTCGAGATCCGCGTAACCGAAAAGGCCGCTCGAAGCTTTGACTTCCGGAAGCATTTGAACGGGAATTTCCAGGATGGCGAGCAGTTTTTCATCCCATTGAAGATTTTTGATATTATAGATCATGGTTCGGGAAGCATTGCTGTAATCCGTGGCATGGACTTTGCCGCCGGTCAGATTCCACAATATCCAGGTATCGATGGTGCCGAAAAGCAGGTCGCCGTTTTCGGCCTGTTTGCGGGCTCCGGGTACGTTATCCAGTATCCATTTGATCTTGGTGCCGGAAAAATAAGCGTCCGGCAGCAGTCCGGTATTTTCCCGGATATAGTCGGTCAAACCCTGTTCGGCGAGCTTTTCGCATTCCCCGGCGGTGCGGCGGCACTGCCAGACAATAGCGTTATAAACCGGTTTGCCGGTGTGCCGGTTCCAGACTACGGTGGTTTCACGCTGGTTGGTTATGCCGACGGCGGCAATATCCCCGCTTTTTAAACCGGCTTTCCTGAGAACGTTTTTTATGGCTTTTTGCTGTAATTCCCAAATGGCCGGCGGATCATGTTCGACCCAGCCGGAACGGGGATATATCTGTTCGAACTCATATTGTTCGAGCGCGGCAATACCGCCTTTGCGGTCAAAAACAATTGCCCGTGAACTGCTGGTGCCTGCATCCAGGGCCAATATATATTTAGCCTGCATCAGGGCTGCCTTTGCATATCTTCTATCAGTTCCTGGGCGGTAACGGCGGGATTCTGGTAATGAGAACGGGTTCCCGGAACGCCTTTGACTTGGATTGCGTTTTCCGGGCACCATTGCAGGCAGGCCATGCACTGTTCGCAGTTATTACCCCAAGCCGGACGTTTATCAACAAGTTTCACATTCCGGACAGGGCATATTTTTACGCATGTGCCGCAAGATGTGCAATTGTCATTGACGTAAAACTTCGCGGCATCCTTCGAGCATCTCTTTACCAGCATTCGGTTACAGAATCGGGCGAAAAACAACGGCACAAAGCCTTGTTTGTAAAAATAGCTCTCCGGGGCTTTTTTTATGATCTTCCCGGCTCGGTTGACTTCCTCGGCGGCCGCGATAAATTTTTTATTTTGCTTTTCCTGATTTTCCGCTCCGCCGAAAGGAATATAATTTGACGGCATGGCAACCCCGAATCCGGCATTCAATTTTATGCCGTTTTCATTCAGAATGGCTTTAGCTATTTTCAGCGCCGCCGGGCCTCCGGCGTTGGCGTAATTAACCATTGAAAAAATGTAAGCGCCTTCGGGAGGCTGTAAGTTTTTCAGAAAATCAGTTACCATTCGGGGCGGGCCGAAAGCATATACCGGAAACAGTATGCCGATCCTGTCCGCCTGCGGTGCGGTAGATGAATTTTGGCAGCCGGCGATATTAATGATTTCTACGTCTTCGAGTTCTTTAGCCAGTAAACGCGCCAGCATTAAAGTATTGCCGGTGCCGCTGAAGTAATAAAGCAGTGTTTTCATCAAGCGTCCCCCTTTATCAGTTATCAGTTACCAGTTATCAGTTACCAGTTACCAGTTATCAGTTATCAGTATTATTCATTCGATGTTCAAATATTTTATTCATCCTCAGTTCGGCGGAAGTGAGTATTAATGTATTCGCAGGCCTCTTCCAGAGTTCCGAGAATTTTAGTGCAGTAGCGGACCATCCACGGACTGCAATTCTGAAATTCAAACGGCGAAAAAGCCACTACGAATTTGCCGAGATCATGGGACGCGTAAAATATTTCCATGCTTGTGCCGATACTCGGTTTATTATAATTGACCAGGATAATATCCGCCTCGCGGACATCCTGAAGGTCGAATTCAACGATTTCATTGGAACTGTCGACCTTGCGGTCGATGAATTGGCGGCGCATCGGGTCAAGTATCCTGAATTGTCGGTCAAGTAATTTTTTCCCGGTTTCGCGCCATTCTCGCGCATGCCCGGAATGTTCATCCATTATGGGGCCGCTCAGATAAATAGTTTTAGTTTTTGTGCAGGTCATAAAAATACTCTTTTCCGTAATATGAGATTGTCTCTTACTATTATAGTGACTCGGCTTTCAATGCAAATGAGAATTATCCGAATACATAAAAAATCTTTTTGGCTGATCTTTGAAAAATATATGAAAATGAACAGATTCCGTAGACATAACGAAGTCGGGGGATATATTAAAACAAATGGAGATAAATACAAACAAATGAAAGATAAAATACGAATAGTGGTTACGGATTCCGGGCCGGGCGGTTTAAAATTCTGTGCGGAACTCGCGGGATACTTAAAGCGTATTCGCGAAGCCGAACTTATATTCTTCAACTGCCGTCCTGCCGACGGTTGGGGTTATCAGCGCCTTCAAACTGACGCGGAACGCGCTGAAGTTTTTTCCCGCGCCTTGTCTGCGGTGAATGAAAATTACTCTCCCGATATGATCGTGATTGCCTGCAATACTTTATCTTCCATTTACGCCCATACTGATTTTGCCGGGAGCACGCAAATCCCGGTGATCGGCATTATCGATTCCGGAACGCGCTGTGCCGCAAAACTGTTGAACTCCGATACGGAACTCGCCATGCTGATGTTCGCCACCCCGGTTACGGTTGGCGCCGGGGTTCATAAACGGCTGCTTGTCGAATCCGGCATTCGGCACGAACGCCTGTTGTATCAGGAATGTCCGGGACTGCCTGAAATCATTGTAAACGGCGATAAAACTGAAATCGAGAGCCGCATCGCTTATTTTATGGACAAGGCCGCCGGCTGCCTGCAAGGGAAAAAGTTTGCGGTTTCCCTGTTTTGTACGCACTTCTCTTATGCGGTTGAGGCTTTTCGGGCCGCCGCTGCCGGGTATTCGGGTTTCAACGGGGAAATCATCAATCCGGACGCCGCGTTGCTCGAACAGGTCGCCGGATACCTTGAGCCGGGGAAATCCGTTTCCGGCGACGTAAGCGTAAAAGTCGTAACTAAAACGCGGCATTCGGAACAGGTAAAAAAAACGCTTATTCCGTTTCTGGAACGAATTTCCCCGGAAACGGCTCATGCTTTGCGGAATGATATTCATATACCGGAGTTTTTCAACGGTTAATTAGGGAGTGCGGGTATGGTTGAATTGTCGAATTTTAATTTCGCGCTGTTACTGACGGCCTTTGCTGGGCTTTCCACCGGTATCGGCAGTTTGATTGCCCTGTATGCGAAAAGGACAAATACCGGTTTCCTGTCGATATCCCTGGGCTTTTCCGCCGGGGTTATGATCTATGTTTCTTTTGTGGAACTTTTTTCTGACGCGAGGAAGATACTTTCCGCTGATTTCGGCGGCAATGGGGAATGGACTGCGACGCTTATGTTTTTTGCGGGATTTGCCGTATTCGCCCTGATAGACAAACTGATACCGAATTATGAAAACCCGCACGAAATGCACAAAGTAGAGGAGATGCTGGACGCAAAAGAAGCCGACCGGTTCAAACATTTGCATCGCATTGGAATACTGATGGTAATCGCGATAGGGGTGCATAATTTTCCTGAAGGCATAGTTACTTTTTTAAGTTCCATGGCTGACAGCAAATTGGGAATAGCCATAGCGGTCGCGGTGGCAATCCACAATATTCCTGAGGGAATAGCGGTTTCAATCCCCATATTCTACGCTACCGGCAGCCGGAAAAAAGCTTTTGTCTATTCTTTTCTTTCCGGGCTTTCGGAACCGGCGGGCGGAATCCTCGGATACTTTATGCTGAAGCCTTTTATCAGCGATGCCGTAATCGGCATGACCTTTGCCGGAGTTGCTGGAATGATGGTTTTTATTTCCTTTGACAGTCTTCTGCCTTCGGCGGAAAAATACGGCAAACACCACCTGGCCATCCTGGGATTGGTTCTTGGTATGGTCGTTATGGCCGCCAGTCTGCTGCTTTCCAGATAAAGTGTCTTAAATATGTAAACCTTATTGTCGGCACCAGTCATAAATTTCATCGACTTCCACCGACGCGGCTGCTATGCAGTGATCGCAGCAGCCGTAATAGACAAAAAATTTACCATTAAATTCGACTGCCCCGTTAGTGTAAACGACATTGTCGATGAACCCTTTTTTCTCATAAGGCATTTCACAGGTCAGAACCGGTTCCTGCTGTATTTTAACAATTCTGCCGGGATCGTTTTTGTCCAGCAGCATTATCCCGAGAGCGTATTCCGATTTGCCGCTTTTGCCGTGCCAGAACAAAAGCCAGCCGTACGGCGTTTCCAATGGAGCCGGACCGATGCCAAGTTTGTTTTCGTACCAGGTGTCCGGTTTAATTTGAAAAATACATTGCGTATCGCTCCATGATTTTAAATCATTACTATAGGAAATCCACATGTTGGGCATGGGACGATGGAAAAGGCAGTATTTCCCATTGATCATTGCAGGCAGCAGCCCGCTGGTGCGTTGTTCCAGTTCAGGCATCAGGCGTTGAAGCGGGGAGAAGGTACTGAAATCTTCGGTAGTTGAATACATCAGCCCGTCACCGTGGTCTCCATACTTGCCCATTGCGGTCAGAACTATGTAATATGTGTCACCGATTTTGCTGATACGGGGGTCTTCACAACCGAACCGGTTCCAGAAATTATCCGGACTTTTATCGAATACCGGTTCGGGATGGCGATAAGAAATATGATAGCCGTCCTCAGAAATCGCCAGGCCAAGCCTGGTTACCGGCCAACTGCCGGGTCCCTGGCGACGTTCTTCACCTTCGGCGCGGTACAATAAATAAACCTTGCCGTCGTAAACGGTGGCGCCGGGGTTTGAAACATTAAGGTTTTCCCAGTTATTGCCGCCGGCTGTCATAATGGGGTTATTTTCGTACCGTTTCAGTTTGATCGTCATAATACTTTTCTTATCCTTTAAATCAATTCTTTAGGATTCGTGTGAAATCCAAATTCTATTTGTATTCTATTTTATAAATTCCGTTTTTGCCGGCGGAGAAATTCCCTCGCGTTTCCAGCGTTTCCCCTGACTGCAAGTCGGTAATTACGGCCTGCTCAGCAAGTTCAAACTTAAAAGCTTCGTAGGCGAACAATATTTCCACCGGGCCCGGATTTTGCCACAAGACTCCCCGCCCGTCCGGCAGGAGGATGCGGCCGGACATGAATTCAACGGCGGCATTGAACGCCTGGTTCCATAAGCCGACAATTTTTCTTTTATCGGACGGAATATGGCGCGCCGCTACCGTCAGGGGCGCTTTGTTGGCCAAAAAGCGGAAATAAGAATCATCCTTTAAAATTTCCGGGAGATTTTTATAATAAGTGAACAAACAGGTATCGAGCGCGGCGTCTTCCTGCCCCTTGAAAAACATTGCTTCTCCATCCCCCCTGCACCCGAATGGAGCATAGCTTTCGTTGATGACCTTAAAGTCCAGATCCTGAAGCCTCTTAACCATTGAAATCCCCGCTTCCGCCTCCGAAACCCCCTGTTTCCTGGAGTAGTCAAGAGTGTGGAAGGACAACGCGTAAGAATCCAGCCAGAGGCCGTCAAAACCGCAGT
>Ga0172377_10005041_pt1 | contig 13571 bp, 22 predicted proteins | sample Pumphouse3metaG_FD_119749 | JGI IMG/M metagenome (GOLD analysis project Ga0172377, IMG submission 119749) | Leachate microbial communities from a municipal landfill in Southern Ontario, Canada - Pumphouse #3 metaG | ecosystem: Engineered > Solid waste > Landfill > Unclassified | place: Canada... | reverse complement strand
TTACTGACTCTGGCGGCTTCCAAGTATTCTCTTTGCAAGAGAATCGCAAGATTAGCGAAGAAGGTGTTACCTTTAAGTCGCATCTTAATGGCGACAAATTATTTTTCACTCCCGAAAGTGTGATTGGCATTGAAGAAAAATTAGGAGCCGATATTATCATGTCATTTGATGAATGCATTCCTTATCCAGCTGATGAAAAATATGCGAAGAATTCCGTGGAAAGAACGCTTCGTTGGGCAAAACGAGGCCAAGACGCTCACAAAAGAGAAGATCAAGCGTTGTTTGGTATCGTTCAAGGCGGTGAATTTGCTGATTTAAGAAAACACTGTGCTGAAGAACTAGCAAAGATGAATTTCCCTGGTTATTCAATTGGAGGTACTTCAATTGGCGAACCAAAAGAAGTATTTTCTAAGATGGTTGAATACTCAGTTAAATATTTACCTAGCGATAAGCCAAGATACTTAATGGGTATTGGTTCAATTGATTACCTTCTTGAAGGTATTTCTATGGGTGTTGATATGTTTGATTGTGTCTTGCCAACTAGAATTGCCCGCCATGGCGCCCTGATGACTTCTCATGGAAGAGTGAACATTCGCGACGCTAAATACAAAGAAGATTTCACACCTTTGGATGATGAGTGTGATTGCTATACTTGCCAAAACTACACTAAAGCATATCTTCGCCATTTGTATGTGGCGGATGAATCATTTGGAAAGAGACTTCTTTCTTTACATAATGTTCGCTTTCTTATTCATTTAATGGAAGAAGCTCGTCAAGCAATTAAAGAAGATCGTTTTGGTGATTTCAAGGCTGAAATGATTGCCAAATATGGTTCAAAGAAGGGTTTTTAATGGATATATCACTATTTGATTTTGAATTGCCAGAGGAGCTCATTGCTCAAACTCCAGCCAAAAAACGTGATGAATCACGTCTTTTGCTTATTGATAAAGATAAACAAACTTATCAAGATAAAGTCTTTCATGATATTTATGATTATTTAAAACCTGGCGATGTGTTAGTCAGAAATAATACAAAGGTATTGCCTGCTCGTTTATTTGGATTTAAGGAAGGCACCAACGCTCATGTTGAAGTGCTATTACTCCATCAAATTGAAGGCGATATTTGGGAATGTCTAACTGGCAATGCTAAGCCAATTAAAGTTGGATCTGTTATCAATTTTAAAGATGGCTTGATGAAAGCGGAATGTCTTGAAGTAAAAGACGAAGGCCTTCGCATTATGAAGTTTATTTATCAAGGCATCTTTTTAGAAATATTAAACGAAATTGGCAATATGCCTTTGCCACCATATATTAAAAAACAATGTGAAGATAATTCCCGTTATCAGACTGTATACGCCAAAGTTCTTGGCAGTGCAGCGGCACCAACTGCCGGCTTTCATTTCACTACAGAATTGCTCCAAAGATTAGTAGATAAAGGGATTGAAATACTCGACATTACCCTCAACATTGGACTTGGCACTTTTAAGCCTGTAAAAGAGAAAACTGTTGAAGCTCATGTCATGCATTCTGAACACTTTGAAATGAGTCAAGAGGTAGCTGATAAACTTAACCAAGCTAAGCGCGAAAAAAGGCGAATTATTGCCGTAGGTACAACAGCCACTAGAACCCTAGAAGCTATCATGCAAAAATATGGCAAATTTGTTGCTACGAAAGAAGATACGGCCATCTTTATCAAACCTGGATATAAGTTCTTAGCCATTGATGCTTTAATAACCAACTTTCATCTCCCAAAATCTACTTTAATTATGCTTGTTTCAGCCTTTATGGGAAGAGAGTTTACCCTCGATGTTTATAAACATGCGGTAGAAGAAAAATATCGTTTCTTCTCCTTCGGTGATTCAATGTTCATTTATGGAAGCAAAGATTAATTATTATAAAAAATCCAACCAAATTCTTGATAATTTAAAGGGTTTACCGACAAAACCGAAACTTTTGCTACACGCTTGTTGCGGTCCTTGTTCCACTTTTCCGCTTACATATTTATGTCCAAATTTTGATGTTACTATCTTCTTTAATAATTCCAATATTTATCCTGAAAATGAATATGCTAGAAGATTAGAAGAATTGAGGAAATTTCTCGGTTATTTTAAGCGTGATTATGGCTATGAAGTAAAACTAATTGTAACCAAGTACGATAACGAAAAATATAACATGGATTTAGAACCATTCAAAGACTTGCCAGAAGGCGAAACTCGCTGCTTTATTTGCTATGAAAAAAGAATGAATGAAGCCTATGAATATGCTAGTAAAAATGGCTTTGACTATTTCACGACTGTCATGACTATTTCACGTCAAAAGAATTCCCAAATTTTAAACGCAATTGGTGAGAAACTTTCTCAGAAATATCCAAATGTAAAATACTTCTATTCTGACTTTAAGAAAAATAAAGGTATTGATATGGCTCGTGAGATGAGAATTAAATACGACTTATATCAACAACTTTATTGCGGGTGTAAATATACATATGCAAAAGGCTTAAAAAAAGAAGAGGAGAAAAAGAATGATTAAATGGCTTTTTCGTTTCTTTGCAAAACTGTTTGGCATTCCTTCTTTTTGGCTACTTTTAAGACCTCGTTATTATCTTGAGGACAAGAAAAGAAAAACTAGGTCAATTCATGGACCCGCCATTATCGTGTCAAACCATCTTCATATCATGGATTATTTCACGTTGTTATTTGCTCACCCTTTTCGTAAACAAAGATTTTTGGTTAGCGAGGCAATTTATCAACATCCCTTTTTAGGTTTCTTGTCAAAAATGATGGACAACATTTTAGTTCATCGTGAACGAAGCGATCTCTCTTTCATGGCGGAAGCGGAAAAAACGTTAAAGAAAAATGGCGTTGTCACCATTTTTCCAGAAGGACACTTGGTTAAAGATGGAAAACTAGATACTTTTAAACCAGCCGCCATTTACTTAGCTTTAAGAACTGGGGCGCCGATAATCCCTCATTATATTGAGCCAAACTATTTTAAATTTAAACGCGCGCGTATAGTCGTGGGTGAGCCTATAAATATTAGAGATTATTGCAGCAGCGATAACCCAAGTATTGGAGAAGTCCGTCAATTATGTGAGATGTTGCGTACTCGCACCAACGAATTGAAAAGAAAATTATCTTTGTATCGTCGTTATCACACCAAAGATATTGTCAACCCAAGAGCGTGGTTCTTAGATTTAGCCAAAGCCTTTTTATGGCTCCCAACTTTCTTTGTCTTTCCAACCACTTTTCATTATGCAGAAGGTGCTTCGAAAAACGATCGACGAATAAAAGGGAGAGGTTTAATTGTCTCTAAACATTTCGGCTTTGTTGATCCTCCGATTCTTGACATGCATTATTTTTCAAGGCGTATTCATATTATCGTCGCTAAAGAGCTCTATGATACCAATCCGTGGTTTTTGAAACACCTTTTCACCATAAAATATGATCGAATTGCCAATACATCAGACCCGAAATGTTTCCTGGAAGTTATTAATTATTTAAAAGCAGACGGGGTGGTGGGTATTTATCCTGAAGGTCATATTTCTAGAGAAAGCATTCTTGAATTCCATGAAGGAGCGGCTTATTTTGCCCTTACAACTAATTCTCCAATCTATATTTATTACATGTTAAAACCGTACAAACCTTTTCATCACAATCATGTAATGATTGGCAAGACAATTTATCCTTATCAATTGTTCAGCAAAGAAGAACTTAAAAATAAAGAGACTATTACTAAGCTAACCGCTATTATTAAGGAGCGTTATTTCGCTCTAAAAAATGATGGTGAAAAGTACCTCAAAAAAACTAAAAATAAGCAAAAAATTGATTAAAAAATTGCCCTATTTGCTCAAATTTTCAAACCCAAATTGTAAAAAGTTTGGTTTTTTTGTCTAATTTTTCTTGCCTGATATGTAATATAGGAGTATATTTAAACACGTTAGCGTTTGCGTTGATATGCGAGGTTGCTGATACACTGACAGGCGTTGTCATGATACAGTGATCAGGTAATTCACATAGAGTAATTCGCTAAAAGCCTGAAGAAAAATCAAAGGAGGAAAATTCATGGCAAAAGTAAAAACGATTCGGGTTCGTTTGCAAGCTTATGATCACAAGATACTAGATACAAGTGTCGCCAAGATCGTTAGCGCTGCTGAAAAAACCGGGGCCAATGTTGTGGGCCCTATTCCACTCCCGACGGAAAAACAAGTTTATACGATTCTAAGAGCTGTTCACAAATACAAAGATTCACGTGAACAATTCGAAATCAGAACACACAAGAGATTAATTGATATCACCAATCCTACAAAGGAAACAGTCGACATGCTAAGACGCCTCGACTTACCAAGTGGAGTAGATATCAGCATTAAGTTATAGGAGGTAAGACATTATGAAACAAATCGTTGGTCGTAAAATGGGCATGACAGAAGTCTTCGCAAAAGATGGCACTATGTATGCTGTAACAGTTGTTGAAGTCTTACCAAATGTCGTTACCCAAATCAAAACCGCTGAGAAAGACGGATACGCTGCTCTCCAAATCGGATTTGAAGAAAAGAAAGAAAGCAAAGTCAATGCTGCTGAACGTGGACATTTCGCAAAAGCTAATGTCAAAGCGACAAAGGTTCTTGCCGAAATCAAAGGAGACGAACTCGCTGGTTATCAACTAGGCGACAAAATCTCAGCTGATCTCTTCAAAGCTGGTGAAGTCGTTGACGTAATCGGAACCTCAAAAGGTCGTGGTTACTGCGGTACTATCAAACGCTGGGGTCATAAGATTGGACCAAAAGGTCACGGATCTGGCTACCATCGTGGACAAGGTTCATTCGCTAATAACGGACGTAATAACGCACGTGTCATCCCAGGTAAAAAGATGTCTGGTCATCACGGTAACTTATCAAGCACCATTCTCAACTTAGTTGTTGTGGAATCAAATGCTGAAAAGAATTACATCTTGATTAAAGGTGCTGTCCCAGGACCAAAGAAATCTCTAGTTACCATTAGAAGCGCTATCAAAGCTCAACTAGGTAAACCAGAAGTTATCAAAGAACTTAAGGATTTGCACGCTGAAGCAGAAGCTGCTAAAGCTGCTGTGGAAGAAAAGAAAGGAGAATAGTTAAATGGCCGTAAAGAAAATTTCAGTCCCTGTCTATTCTCTTGCAGGTGAAAAAGTTTCTGAATTAGCTCTTGAAGCATCAGTCTTCGGGGTTAAAGAGAATAAGCAAGTTATGTATGATGCCATTAAGGTTTATCAAAGTAACATGCGCCAAGATACCGCTAAAACCAAAAAACGCGATGAAGTTAGCGGTGGTGGTAAAAAACCATGGAGACAAAAAGGCACTGGTCGTGCTAGAGCAGGTTCCAACCGCTCCCCAATCTGGGTTGGTGGTGGCACTGTCTTCGGACCAACAGGTGTCCAAAGTCACAAAATCGCCCAAAACCGTAAGGAACATAAGCTCGCATTACGCTCTGCTTTATCCTCAAAGGTAAAAGAACTCATTGTTGTTGATACATTCGCTATTGAGAAAATCTCAACTAAAGAATTTGTCAAAACCCTTGAAGCTCTCAAAGCAACTGGAAAAGTTCTTCTCGTTATCTCTGAAGAAAACGAAAAGCTCATTCGCAGTGCTTCAAACGTCTCACGCGTCGTCGTTACAAGCGCGAACAACGTGTCTGTCTATGATTTAATGTATTTCGATCACATTTTATCAGACAAGGCCACCATTGAATTGGTTGGCAATCTATTAAAGGAGGGAAAATAACCTATGGCAAAAGCAGCTGCTGCAAAAGCAAAAGTAACAAAAGCCTCAGTTCGTGACTTCGATACAATTATCGAACCAATCATCACTGAAAAGACTATGTCCCTCATGCAAGAACAAAATAAAGTTACCCTCCGTGTTGCTAAATCAGCAAACCGTGCTCAAATTAAGAAAGCTTTTGAAGCCGTCTTCGGTGTCAAAGCTGTCGAAGTTAACATTATTAACGTTCGCGCAAAAGAAACCACAAGAGGTGGCCGTTACAAAGGTTCAATCTCTGGGTTCAAGAAAGCGGTCGTGACTGTCGCTGAAGGCGAAGCACTTGACCTCTTCAAAGAATAATCTGAAACAAGATTAAAATTATAGGAGAAATAACATGTCAATTAGAACTTACAGACCGACCTCAGCGTCCAGACGTAACATGACGAATTTGACGTTCGAAGAAATCACCAAATCAACTCCTGAAAAAAGTTTAACAGCTAAACTAAGTAAGTCTGGCGGACGTAATAACCAAGGTGTTATTACCACACGTCACATCGGTGGTGGACACAAACGTCGCTATAGAGTCATCGACTTCAAACGTAACAAAGACGGAATTGTCGGAACAGTAAAAGCGGTGGAATATGATCCAAACCGTAATGCAAATATTCTTCTCATCGCCTATCTAGATGGTGAAAAGAGATATATCCTTGCCCCAAGTGGAATCAAGGTCGGAGATAAAGTTGTCTCCGGTGAAAATGTCGATATCAAAATCGGAAATGCCCTACCATTAAAGAATATTCCAGAAGGAACATTCGTTCATAACGTAGAGCTCTCACCAATGAAAGGTGGACAAATGTGCCGCGCCGCTGGTACAAGCGCTCAAGTGCTTGGTGCCGAAGGCAAATACATCATTCTTCGTCTTGCCTCTGGTGAAGTCAGAAAAGTATTGGCTGATTGCCGTGCCACCATCGGTGTTGTCGGTAATGAAGACCATAGCCTTATCAACAAAGGCAAAGCTGGTAAGAATCGCTGGTTAGGCATGCGCCCAACCGTTCGTGGTTCTGCCATGAACCCTAACGATCACCCGCACGGTGGTGGTGAAGGTAAATGTCCAGTCGGCCGTGATGCACCACGTACCCCATGGGGAAAACGTGCTCTCGGTGTCAAGACCAGACGCAACAAACAACCTTCTACGAAATTAATCGTTCGTAGAATTAATGACAAATAGTGAAAGGAGAAAATGATTTATGTCACGAAGCATTAAAAAAGGACCATTCGTTGATGCATATCTTATTAAGAAAGTTGACGCTCTAAACGCAGCTGGCAAAAAAGAAGTCATCAAAACCTGGTCACGTCGTTCGACCATTTTCCCATCATTTGTCGAACACACCTTCGCAGTCTACAATGGCCGCGAACATATCACTGTCTATGTAACAGAAGATATGGTTGGACATAAGCTCGGTGAGTTTGCTCCAACAAGAACATTTAAAGGACACCACGGCAATAACGCAGACGATAAAGCTGCTGCCAGTGGTAAAAAATAAGGAGATTAGTTATGGCAGAAGAAAAGAAAGCCCCAGCTAAGAAAGCCCCAGCTAAGAAAGCACCTGCTAAGAAAGCACCTGCTAAAAAAGTTGAAGCCAAAGTTGAAGCAGTAAAAGAAGTTGCCCCTAAAGCTGAAGCTCCTAAGAAGAGCAAAGCCAAAGTGGAAGAAGTTCCAGCTAAGTCTCCAGTTACAAGTGCACGCGCTATCGCATTCGATGTCCGTGTCACTCCACGTAAAGCCCGCCTAGTTATTGACTTAATTAGAGGAAAAGACGTGAATGTAGCCCTTGGCATTCTCGCCAATGTTAACAAAGCCGCTTCCCCAATTATTACTAAAGTTGTTAAATCAGCCGCAGCAAACGCTATTAACAACAATGGTATGGATGAAGCCAGCTTATACATCGCTGAGATTTACGCCAATGACGGATTACGCATGAAACGCTTCTTGCCACGTGCAAAAGGCAGCGCATCCGGATTAGTAAAAAGAACCTGCAGCATTACTGTTGTAGTAAAAGAAAGATAGGAGGAATCACAAATGGGTCAAAAAGTTAGTCCAGTTGGCATGCGTGTTGGTATCAACCGCGATTGGAATTCAAGATGGTTTGCTAACAATCAAGAATATTCAAAATTCCTTCTAGAAGATGTTAAAATTCGTAGATATCTCATCAAAGAATTAAAAGACGCTTTAGTCTCACACATTGAGATTGAAAGACGTAAAGACGATAAAGGACGCGAGATTAAAGTAATGATCTTCGTTGCCAAACCTGGCGTTGTTATCGGACAAGACGGTGCAAACATTAACCGTATTAAAAAAGAATTATCAGCTATGCTTAAAGGCAGCTCAGTTCGTATCGATGTCGTGGAAATCAAAAATCCTGACTTAGATGCTTCCTTAGTTGCTCAATGGATTGCTGGTGAACTTGAAAATCGTGCTTCCTTCAGAACAGCTCAAAAGAAAGCTATTCAAAGAGTTAGAAAAGCCGGTGCAAAAGGTTGCCGTACAATGATCTCTGGTCGTTTAGGCGGTGCCGATATTGCTCGTAGCGAAGGTTATAAAGACGGAATCGTCCCATTAACCACACTTCGTTCCAACATCGACTTCTCAATTGCTGAAGCAGTCACTCCTTATGGCCGTTTAGGTGTTAAGGTCTGGATCTGCCGTGGTAATGTTAACGACTCTAACAAAGCTGAAGAAAAAGAAGCAGAGAAGAAGGGAGCAAAGTAATTTATGTTGCAACCAAAAAGAGTTAAATATCGTCGTCCACACGGTATTAAATATGAAGGCCTTTCTAAAGCTGGCAATAAAGTCAGCTTCGGTGAATTCGGTCTTCAAGCCGTCGATGGAGCATGGGTCACTGATCGTCAAATCGAATCAGCCCGTATCGTTCTATCACGTTACACCAAAAAAGAAGGTAAGGTTTATGTCCGCATATTCCCACACCTTGCTAAAACCAAAAAACCAGCCGAAGTCCGTATGGGTTCCGGTAAAGGTAACCCAGAATTCTGGGTTGCAGTTGTGAAAACTGGCAGAGTCATGTTCGAAATGAGTGGTGTCCCAGAAGCTGATGCTCGCGAAGCCCTTCGCTTAGCCGCATATAAGCTCCCATGCCGCTGCAAAGTTATCGCTAAGGAGGCAAAGTAAATGACAGTCAAAGAAATACGTGAGTTATCAAATGAAGAACTCAACCAAAAGATTTACTTGCTCAAAGAAGAATTATTCAATCTTCGTCGTAAAAAAGCTGTAGGACAACTTGAACACGGTGAAGAAGTAAGAAAAGTTCGTAAAGACATTGCCCGTGTCTACATGGTGCAACGTGAACGCGAACTTGGCATTAAATAGGAGGATTGACCAATGGAAAGAAATATTAGAACAACACTTCAAGGTATTGTCGTCTCTAACAAGATGGCTAAGACCATCGTCGTTGAAGTCGAAACTCATAAGAGACATGCCAAATATGCAAAGCGCGTTAAATATTCAAATAGATATTACGCACACGATGAGAAGGATTTAGCTAAAGTTGGCGATACAGTCACCATCATGGCTTGCCGTCCATTAAGCGCTACCAAACGTTTCAGACTTATCTCAGTTGATAAGAAAGCAGTTATTTCAATTAAAGCTGCTGAAGCCGAACTTGCTCTTGAAGAAAAAGCCGGTACTGAAGAAATCGTCAGCGAAAAACCAGCCGAAGTCGCTATTGAAGTAAAAGCTGAACCAGCTAAGAAAGCACCTGCTAAAAAAGCACCTGCTAAAAAAGCGGCAGCCAAATAAGGGGGAGATAAGATATGGTTCAAAATGAAACAAATCTCGTCGTCACCGACAACAGTGGCGCTCGAATAGTCAGAGTCTTCCGTCTCGCAGGCGGAGGAGACCGCAAATCAAGCAGCATTGGTGACATTGTCACCTGCGCTGTCAAAGTTGCAATTCCAAATGGCCGTGTTAAAAAAAGTGACATCGTTAAAGGTGTCATCGTCCGTACCAAACACGCTATCAATCGTCCAGACGGTTCAACCATTGCCTTTGATGACAATGCTATCGTCCTTATCGATGCCGATGGCGCTCCAATCGGAACACGTGTCTTCGGACCAGTCGCAAGAGAACTTCGTGATAAGGGTGAAGGATTTATGAAAATCGTTTCCCTTGCCGAAGAAGTTCTATAAAGGAGGGACATATGAAGATTTTAAAAGGTGATAAAGTCGTCGTTATCGCTGGAAAAGACAAAGGGAAAACTGGTGTCGTTCAAGCTAGCTATCCAAAACTTAACAAAGTTGTTGTCGAAGGCGTAAACGTTCACAAAAAACACAAAAAACCAACTCAAAACAATCCAGAAGGATCGGTTGTTGAGATGTACGTCCCAATCGATGTTAGCAATGTTGCTATCGTTGATCCAAAAACCAAAAAAGCTTCGCGCGTAGGCTATATAGAAGAAAAGGGCAAAAAAGTCCGTGTCTCTAAAGCCAGCGGAAGCAAGCTTAACTAGGAGGAAGCAAAATGGCAGAAACAAAGAAACCTGCAGTTAAATCTGCAGCAGTCAAAAAACCTGCTGCTTCTAAACCTGCTGAAAAGAAAGCTCCAGTAAAGAAAGCTGCTGCTCCAAAAGCCGCCGCTATCAAAACTGAAGTTAGCAAACCAGTAGCAAAGAAAGCTTCTAAGGGAAACAAGATTCGCGTCGAATCAACCAGACTTCTTGATCGTTATCAATCAGAAATCAAAAAAGCTATGATGGATAAATATCACTATTCCTCCATCATGCAAGTCCCGCATCTTGAAAAGATCGTTATCAACGTCGGTGTTGGCGAAGCCATCACAAACGCTAAACTTCTTGAAGAGAGTGTGAGCGAACTCGCACAAATCACTGGTCAACACCCAGTAACCACAAAGGCTAAAAAATCAATCGCTACCTACAAATTACGTGAAGGACAAGCAATTGGCTGTAAAGTCACACTTCGTGGTTTGAATATGTACGAATTCTACGACCGTTTAGTCTCCATCGCACTTCCACGTGTTAGAGACTTCCGTGGTGTAAGTAAGAACGCCTTTGATGGCCATGGTAACTATACCCTTGGTGTCAAAGAACAACTTATCTTCCCAGAAATTGACTACGATAAAGTCAGTAAAATCAGAGGAATGGATATCGTCATCGTTACCACAGCTAACAGTGATGAGGAAGCCTACAGCTTATTAGAGCTCATGGGCATGCCATTCCATAAATAGGAGGAAACTACAATGGCAAAAACCAGTTTGAAGGTCAAATGTTCAAGACCTCAAAAATTCAAAGTTCGTGAATATACTCGTTGTGAACGTTGTGGACGTCCTCATTCAGTTTATTCAAAATTCCATTTATGTCGTGTCTGCTTAAGAGAGATGGCCTACAAAGGCGAGATCCCAGGCATGAAGAAAGCATCTTGGTAAAAGAGGAGGTAACAAATTATGATGACAGATCCAATCGCAGATATGCTCACCCGAATTCGCAACGCGAATCAACTTCGTTATGCCTCTGTAAGCATGCCTTCAAGCAAAATGAAAGTTGAAATCGCTCGTATTCTTCTCGACGAAGGATTCATTTGCGACTTCAAGGTCGAAGGAGACGTTAAGAAAACTCTTAGCCTTTCCCTCAAATATTGCTCAAATGGTCAAAGAATCATTTCTGGGCTAAAGAAAATTTCAAAACCAGGTCTTCGTGTCAACGTTAGAAGTGATGCACTTCCACACGTTCTCGGTGGCTTAGGTATTGCAATCATTTCCACAAGTAAAGGAGTCGTAAGCGACAAAACTGCTCGTACCTTAGGTATCGGTGGTGAAGTACTTGCTTACGTTTGGTAATTATTATGTCCAGAATTGGTTTAAAAGTTATCAAACTCCCAGAAGGCGTCACTCTTGAAAAGAAGGGCGAAATCATGTCAGTTAAAGGACCAAAAGGTTCCTTAGATGTCGTGATTCCAAGCCTCATCGAAGTCAAAGTCGCTGATGGCGAAGTTTCTTGCTCACGTGCAAATGAAGAAAAACACACAAAACAATTACATGGTACAACCCGTGCTAACCTTAATGATGCCATTGTCGGTGTCACCAAAGGTTTCAAAAAAGAGATTGTTATTGTCGGTATTGGTTATCGTTCTGCTATGAGAGGTGATTCAATCGTTATGAACGTTGGTTATTCTCATGAAATCGTAATCAAACCAGAACCAAACTCAAAAATTTCGTGCAAATCAGCAACTGAAATCGTTGTTGAAGGTATCTCGAAACAAGCAGTTGGTCAAACCGCCGCACTTATTCGCGGAACCCGTGAACCAGAACCATATAATGGCAAAGGTGTCATGTACAAAGGCGAACATATCATCCGTAAGGAAGGTAAACGCGCTGGCGCTACCGCTAAGGCATAATGAAGGAGTAATGATATGATTAAAAAAGAATCAAAATCCGCAATTCGCGTTCGTAAACACGCTCGTGTTCGCGCCAAAATCTCTGGTACTCCAGATTGCCCACGTCTAGTTGTCTTCCGCTCTAATAAAAATATTGAAGCTCAAGTCATCGATGATGTTAAGGGTGTCACATTAGCCTGCGCAAGCAGTGTCGCCTTAAAACTTGAAAATGGCAGCAATATTGAAGCCGCTAGTAAAGTTGGTGCTGCTCTTGCTGAAGCTTGTGTAGCTAAAAAGATTAGCAAAGTAGTCTTCGATCGTGGTGGATATATCTATCATGGCCGTGTTGCTGCTTTAGCTGATGCTGCCCGTAAGGGTGGCCTTAAATTCTAAGGAGAATGATCATGGAAGAAGAAAAAGTAATTACCCCTGAGGCTCAACCAGCCGCAGAAGCAACAGAAGCTGCTCCTGAAGTCGCTCCTAGAAGAGATGCTCGTTCACGTGGTGGTCGTCCAAACGGACGCCGTGATGATCGCCGAGGCGGTCGTCGTCCAAGAGCTAACGAGCCAAAAGAATACGAAGAAGTCGTCGTTGACATCAATCGTATTGCGAAAACCGTTAAAGGTGGTCGCAGAATGCGCTTCTCTGCATTGATTGTTATCGGAAACAAAAAAGGCAAATTCGGTTATGGAACCGGAAAAGCTGCTGAAGTCCCAGATGCAATTAAGAAAGCTCTTGAAGCGGCAAAGCGCAATACCTTCGAAATCCACATTGCTAAGAAAGGCGACACAATCGCTCACGAAACAATTGGCAAATTCGGAGCTTGCAACGTTTTCTTAAAACCAGCCCCTGAAGGTACAGGAATTATTGCTGGTGGCCCAGTTCGTGCTATTCTCGAACTCGCCGGAATTCGTAACGTCACTTCAAAAGTCTATGGTTCACGCGCACCAATTAACGTGATTCGTGCAACCACAAATGGTTTAACTGGTTTAAAATCCTATGCCCAAGTCCAAGCACTTCGTGGCAAAAGCGAAAAATAACTAATTAAATCTACACAAATACTAATTTAAGGGAGGTGCAATTATGAAACTCAATGAACTTGAACACGCAAAAGGCGCTACGACAAAAGCATATCGTAAGGGCCGTGGTGTCGGTTCCGGTAACGGCAAAAACGCCGGTACTGGTAACAAAGGTCAAAAATCTCGTTCTGGTGGTCTTAAAGCTCCAGGATTTGAAGGTGGACAAACTCCTTTGTACCGTCGCTTACCAAAATTTGGTTTTACAAATGGTTCACACATTGAATATGCTATCGTCAACATTTCTTCATTGAATATGTTCAAAGATGGCACAATTGTCACCCCAGCATTATTGATCGAAAAAGGTCTCGTCAAGAAAGAATATGACGGAGTTAAAATTCTTGGAAACGGCGAACTAAGTGC
>Ga0172377_10005039_pt1 | contig 13574 bp, 7 predicted proteins | sample Pumphouse3metaG_FD_119749 | JGI IMG/M metagenome (GOLD analysis project Ga0172377, IMG submission 119749) | Leachate microbial communities from a municipal landfill in Southern Ontario, Canada - Pumphouse #3 metaG | ecosystem: Engineered > Solid waste > Landfill > Unclassified | place: Canada... | reverse complement strand
GGGTGGTTCCTTTGAGCAGCTCTTCCAGAAGTTCGGTGCGGGGATGGAGTCGAACAGAGGCACCGGCTCCGACATCGTGTAAGCGTTATTAGGCTTGTTTGAGTTTTGTGTATACTGCCTGTCAGTACCTGTTTTTTATGTCTCAAACCTCCACCCCCCGGCCCCTTCCTCCCGGAGAGGAAGGGGAGATCCACAGAACGCGGACGCGCCGCCCCTACCGCCAGCTCACATTTGCGAGAGCCATGAGAAAAAATCTGACAGAGGCAGAAAAAATTCTGTGGGAATATCTGCGGCATGATCGGCTCGGCGTGCGTTTTCGTCGTCAATTCATGTGCGCGGGGTCCATCTTCGATTTTTACTGTCCGAGGCGCCGTCTTGTCATTGAGGTTGATGGGGAGAACCATCGATCACGAATGCAAACCATCAATGATCATGCACGTGATGTGGTTTTCCTTCGAGAGTTTGGTATTCAAACCATCCGATTTTCCAATGACGAAGTACTCACGAATCTGGAAGCTGTGCTTGCGGCAATCAAAAAACATATATGCACCCCTCCTCCTCGGGAGGAGGGGGTAGGGGTGGAGGTTGGGAAAAAGAGTAGAAAGAAAGTACTCGCGTCGATATTCTGTCTGTTGTGCGTTCTCTTTCTTTCGGGATGCGCGCCTATCGAGCGTCAGCAGGCCCGGGTGCGTGCGTGGTGGGCTGAGCTCACAGGCACTGCAAGCGGAGCGATTGCCACAACGCGCGCAACCGTCGAAGGCACCGTCGAGGCCGGTCGGGCGGCGGCGGAATTGGGTGCTCAGGTGATGAGCGGCGCCAAGGCGACGGTGCAGGATCTGCAGGAGCGTGCCGAAAAAGTGCAGGAAGGAGCGCGGAAAATCCAGGAGGGGAAGAGGTTGATAGAGGAGGGAATGGGGAAGTAGGGAAATAGGGAACTGGTGCAGTAAGGATTGGGTTACAGGGGCTGGAAATGGCTTATCTTCGGGCTGAAAGAACACATTGAGAGGAAAACACCTTTCTGTTATAATAGTAGGAAAGAACACAAACATCCTTTGGACCTGCAAGCATTCCTCAAAGGCTTTTCAGCCCTTACGGCGATCCCGCCGGGGCAGTCCACTCGGGCATTGCTTATTGCCGAGGGGCTTTCCGATGCGGATCGAGCAACCTTTTTCGTCAAACTCGAAGAGTTGAATGCAAAATTGGAGAAGGCTGAGAAAGGCCGTCAAGAAGCATTGGCAGGAACCGATCAGGTGATCGTGGCGACGGAGAAACAGGAGCGCGGTCTTGAGCGTAAGTCGCAGGAGGCTGTGGAACAGGAGCGGGCGGTGGGGAGCGCAGAACGGAAACTAACCAATAATTCCTGACGCAATGATGTCTCTATTCTCTTTCCACAATTGGCATTCCGAAGAGCCCCGTTTGCTACGGTATACCAATGCTCCCGGCGGTGCGCGAGGACCGGAATCTTTCGGGAGTGGATCGGAATCATCCGATGGACGCAGAAAGACGCCGGATTATTCCGATTATGAATATAAGGATGCCTACGGCAAAATGAAGATCGATTGGGATCGATACAACAAGGACCAGCAACTTGCTCGGAGCGAGCGTCGCAGTTACGAATTTCTTGCATCATTACAACAGGCTGGCACCCGCAAGGATGCCGTGTTGCAGCGGCTGATTCAGCGGCGCGATGCCACTTCGGGTTGGGTGAAAAAGGAATATGCGGCTTTGGCTCAGGGTCTTGACACGGAATTCAGAGCGAGAATCAATGCAATGCAGGACAATGAGTCGATGCGGTATGCGAGCATGGAGGAACTGCGAGACTTTCTCAATGCCTATGAGCAGAAAGTTGAAGACCATGAGCAGTACATGAAGACCGCAGGAAGCATTCTCTTCGGAAATACGCAGTTGGCGCTGAAGCAGTATGAGACGAGCAGAAAAGTGATCTTCGGGGGGGAGGTGACTGAAGAGTTGCGTGCCAGTCTGCAGGATGCAGAACAGAAACTTGCGGATGTAAAGAATGGGGCGGCAAGAGCCGGGCTCGGTATCCTTGAAGAAAAAGAAACGGACGCGCAGAAAGATTGGAATACTGTGGATACGAAGCGCGTTGTTGCGAACGCCGAAGTACAGGAACTCAAGAAGAAGGTGGATGTGGCCAAGAAGGCACAGAAGGACCTGCCGACCGAGCAGGCGGCTCTGGAGAATCTGCGCAAGGAGAAGACGGATAAAGGAACGGAAGTTGCGGACAAGAAGAAGGAGTTGGAGAAGAAGGAGCGGAATGCTCGGGATGCAGGAGTGGATCTGAAGCCGACCAGGGATGAAACCGTTGCGGAAATCGAGAGGAAGGCGAATGCCGAAGTCACTCCGCTCAGGGCTGATCCTACGAAAACCGAGGAAGTGAAGAAGCGGCTGGAGAAGCGCGATGCGGATATTGTCCTCGTCGACGAGATCGAGGGGGCGAAGCAGGAGATCAAGGTGATCGAGGACCGCATCACGGAGATCGGAGGTGACGCGAGCGGTCTCATCAAGAGGCAGGCAGCGAAAGTGAAGAAACTGGAAACCGATGCCAAGCCCCTCCCGGCTCTCGAGAATGCTCTCAAGGATAAGCAGGAGGAGGAGCAGCGCCTCGTCAATGAAGCACAGCCGCTGAAGAAGGACTACGACGAAGCCAAGAAGGCGGCGGATAAGGTGCGCAATTCCATTGCTCCGGCAGAACAGGCGGTCGCTGATGCAAGGAAAAAACTGGAAGATGCAAAAAAACTCGTAGCACCGCGTACAGTGACCGAAGAGCAGCGAAAGGAGTTCATCGCGCAGGCTAATGCCACGCTGAATGAGATAAATGAGGAAGGATTCCATCTCCGCAATCAGTTTGAGCGTCGTACCGGCAAAATGAACGCGCGCCTGCTGAGCTTGGCACGGCAAAAGACCGATATTCTGGAAGATCTTGCGAGGGAGAGGGGACTTGCTGCTGATCATGATTCGGTGAGAAAGCTCCTTGGCAGCATCAAGGGCGAAAAGCGTTATCTCATGGAATTTGGAGATGATGAAGCGCGTCTGGTGCATCTTCATGCCCTTGAAACCGAGTTGTCGAAGAAACTGGCGCAGACCCTTAAGGCCGAAACAGATACCGCGTCTGATCGCAAGAAAAAGGTTCCTTTCGAAGAGCAGAAGCGGATCATTGAGCAGGAGATGATGGCCCTCGAAGAGTATCAGCCCGAAACCGGCAAAGCCCGCATCGATGAGCTCAAGGCCAAAGCCGGAGAACTTGTGAAAGTTCAGCACGCGGAATTGCGCAAAGAGACGAATGCCGCGCTCGTCAAAAGTGACGGTGGTGATGTCCCGGAAGAAACCTTGGAGAAAGCTCTCGCACTTTTGCGCAAGGAAGGCAATTTCATCAAGAAGTACAGGGGTCCTGCGGAACGGTTTGCGTACTTGCAGGAAGAGTATGCCAAGATTACGCAGAAAATTGCGCAGCAGCGCGGTGTTGCCCTGCACGGCGAAGCTCAACGTGTGGTCAATACGGGTACAGCTATAAGGAGACCTGAAATCGACACGCTCCGCAATCTGATTAAAACCGAACAGAATCAGGGTGAGGGTGTAGACGCGCGTGCACGCCGTGAGGTGGAAGCGCTCAAGAATGAACAGTTACCCAAACTCGCGACGGAAACCGACCGCCTCCTCATTCCTGCGATCAATAGTCCCGAAAGGGCCCCAAAGATGCAGGCGCTCACGGCACTCCTGGAGGAAGCGCGACTCCTCTTCACGCATTTTCTCGATAGCAGTGCTGATCGCAGATCACAGTTGAAAGCCGTGGCAGAGACGCTTCTGAGGCAGATTGCCGAACAGTCCGATGTCGCTGCCGAACGCGCCACGGCCGGGGCGACTAACCAGCATTTCCGCGAGGCGTATGGTCTCCTTTCGCAGGAGCGCTCCTTCCTGATGGGCAACCGCGATATTGCGTTGCTCGTGCCGGATCGCCTGATGACTCTGCAGAGTACCGAGAATGCGTTGGATAGCCGTATGCTTGATGGAGCACTGGCTTTGCAGGAGCGCGCACTCAAAACGAAGGCCGTCGCGGACGTCGATGCGGCAGATCAGTTCCTGCAACTGGTGCGCGAGCGGGCGCAGTTCACCGTGCCGGAGCAGAAAGTCGTCCTCATGGCTGTAATAGAGAAGGCGCAGCGTACACTCAGTGCGGTACGCAAGCAGAGTGCAGAACGCGAAGGGCTGGAGCGTGCCGATCGCGAAATCGATGTGCAGGAGATTATCGATTCCATCAACCAGCGCTTCTATACCGTGAAAAACGACTCGCCTCAGGCGTTGCAGCAGGATGAGAACATGCGTCAGAAGATGCTGTCTCAAATGCAAAAGGATCTGAAGACACTGGAAGACAATCTCTTCCGCGGAACGGAAACACAGAAAATCAAGATGCAATCGCTCATTACGCAGATTGCGGATGCAAGTTGGGAGCAGCTGCGCACGCAGGAAGAAAAGGAAAAGATGTTCAAGCAGAATTTCTCGCTCATGGTGCAGGAAGCGAAGGCAAAGGTGACTGAGATGCGTCAGCCTCTTGCCGGTGCCACATTGGAGAAATACACGGAGATCATCAAGGCCGGTCAGGCGGTACTGACCAAGGCTCAGGGATATGTAGATGTGGCCGATTCCTACAGGATGGATCGGAAACAGGTGGAAGCGTTGAGCGCGACCATGGCTGAGATCACAGCGGAGATCGACCGCATGCGGAAGGTCGTGAAGACCTTCAAGAAGGGCGGGACACAGCGGTCATAACGTTTACTTTGTGAACGGTGCGCCATAACAGGGGGTATAAAGAAAGACGATCTCGTTCGCTTTGCGGAGGAAATCGACAATCAGATCAACAACAACGGGAAACTGACTGAAGGGACTCGCGACAAGCTCCGGAAGCTCAAAGAAGCACTCCGGTAAATCTTGCAGATTTTTCGCGTGGGGGTCTTGCCGGGCAGACTGGCACTTCCGTATACTCTCGTCCGAATCACCGGAGTTTTTCCCCTGTTTGAGACGAACAGCGCGGAAAAGCTGCGGTCTTTTGTGCGCGGAAGGGCCACCTACGGTGTCCCTCCCGCGGGCCCACCCTTCCCTTTCAACGGTGTGCCTCCAGCGCGGGGCCCGCGAGACCCACGCTTCGGCACAATTTCTTCCCCCTCCGCTAACCCCTCCATTTTTTTCTTCATCCTTTCCCCTTTGTCCTTCGTCCTCGTTCCCAATATTCCAATCCCCAATCCCTATCATGCCCGCTCCCAAGATTTCCGCCGCCACCGATTCGTTCGATGCCGTCGCGCTCTCTGTCGCCAGCCCCGAGGATATCCTCGCCTGGAGTCGCGGAGAGGTGACCAAGCCTGAAACAGTCAACTACCGCACGCAGCGCGCCGAACCGGATGGCCTCTTCTGCGAGCGCATCTTCGGACCCACCAAGAACTTCCAGTGCTTCTGCGGCAAGTATAAAGGAGTGCGCTACTCGGGCGTCGTCTGCGAGAAGTGCGGCGTCGAGGTTACGCGCTCGATCGTCCGCCGCGAGCGGATGGGGCACATCAACCTGGCCGTCCCCGTGACGCACATCTGGTTCCTGCGTTCCTCCCCGTCGCGCATCGGGCTCCTGCTCGATCTCCCCATCAAGACCTTGGAGCAGATCGTGTACTTCGCGGCCTACATCGTGATCGCCGTGGAGGAGGAGCAGAAGAAGGAAACCGAGAAGGAATTGGACGTCTCCATGGAGCAGCGCAAGAAGCAGGTGAAGAGCGAATACGATCAGGCCAAGAAGGCCCTGAGCGAATCCAAGGCGACGCGTGCTCAACTGGACGCGCTCGACAAGGAATTCGCCGACAAGCTCGAGACGCTCAAATTGAATCACCGCGAGGCGCTGGATGATCTCAAGAACCTGCACGTGGGAGCCGTGCTCAGCGAGCTCAAGTTCCGCGAGGTGAACATGAAGTTCGGCCACGTGTTCCGTGCCGGCACCGGAGCCGAGTCGCTCAAGGAAATCGTAGGGAACATCAATCTCGACACGCTCTATGATGAACTGGCCAAGGAGCGCACGCAGGCGAGTGGGCAGAGGCTGAAGAAGCTGATGAAGCGCATGAAGCTCGTGATGAGTTTGAAGAAGGCCAGCATGAAGCCGGAGTGGATGATCCTCATGCGCCTGCAGGTGATTCCGCCTGATCTGCGCCCGATGGTGCAGCTCGATGGGGGCCGCTTCGCCGCGTCGGACTTAAACGATCTGTACCGCCGCGTCATCAACCGCAACAACCGTTTGAAGAAACTGATGAGCATCGGAGCGCCGGAAGTGATCTGCCGCAACGAGAAGCGCATGCTGCAGGAGGCCGTCGATACCCTGCTCAATAACTCCGCCCGCGCGGGCAAGACGCTCTTCACCGCCGGTGACCGGCGCAAACTGCGTTCGCTCTCCGACATGCTCAAGGGCAAGCAGGGACGCTTCCGCCAGAACCTGCTCGGCAAGCGCGTGGACTACTCGGGCCGCTCCGTGATCGTGGTGGGTCCGGAACTCAAGCTCCACCAGTGCGGGTTGCCCAAGGAAATGGCGATGAAGCTCTTCAAACCGTTCGTGATCGGACGTCTCATCCGCGACGAGCTGGCGCACAACGTCAAGGGTGCCGAGCGTCTTGTGCAGGACGGCGGCAAGGAGGTGTGGGATATCCTCGAAGAGGTGATTCAGGGCAAGTACGTGCTCCTCAACCGCGCGCCGACGCTGCACCGCCTCGGCATTCAGGCCTTCCGGCCCAAGCTCGTCGAGGGTCTCGCCATCCGCTTACATCCGCTCGTGTGTGCCGCATTCAACGCGGACTTCGACGGCGACCAGATGGCCGTGCACGTGCCGTTGTCCGACAAGGCGCAGCACGAGGCGGCCACGCTCATGGCGGCGCACGTCAACCTGCTCAAGCCCTCCGCCGGAGAACCGATCATCAATCCCGCGCAGGACATGGTGCTCGGCTGCTACTACCTCACACAGGTGCATGCCGGCAAGAAGGGGGAGGGGATGATCTTCTCGTCTCCCGAAGAGGCGTTCCTCGCCTACGGGCAGGGTATCGTCGATCTGCAGGCGAAGATCAAGGTGCGCACGTCGCTCAACGGCGAGGCACCCAAGCTCATCGAGACCAGCGTGGGTCGCATCCGGTTTCAGGAGATCGTGCCGCCCGCACTTGGGCTGGTGAACAAGACAATGCGCAAGAAGGATCTGTCGGGCATTCTCGCGCGGGCGCTGGATACCGTCGGCCAGGAGGAAACAGTGCAGTTTGCCGACCGTATCAAGGATATCGGCTTCGAGTACGCCACGCTTTCGGGCATCTCCATTGGGGCGCAGGATATGCGTATCCCGGATGATCGCGACGAATTGCTGCGCGAAGCCAACAAGCGCGTGCGCATGATCAATGATTACTACTGGAAAGGGCTCGTCACGGAGGATGAGCGCTACAACCACGCCATCACCATCTGGTCCAAGACCAAGAACGAGATTTCCGCCAAGATGACGGAAGGGTTCCTCGCCATCGAGGAGAACGACATCACCTACGTCATCGACTCGGGCGCCCGTGGAAACTGGGGACAGGTCGCGCAGCTTGCCGGCATGAAGGGACTCGTGGCCAATCCGTCGGGCCGCACGATTGAACTGCCGATCCAGAGTAACCTCAAAGACGGCTTCTCGGTGCTCGAGTACTTCATCGCCACGCACGGAGGACGCAAAGGAAAGTCCGATACCGCGCTCAAGACGGCGGAAGCAGGGTACCTCACGCGCCGTCTCGTGGATGCCGTTCAGGATATCCTCATCATTGACGAGGATTGCGGCACCGAAGCCTTCCACACCATTTCACGCAAGGAATCCGAAGAGGTCGGTGAGAAGTTCGAGAGCCGTCTCTTCGGTCGCACACTGGCAAAGGATCTGGTCGCAAACGGCGAGACCCTGTCGCGGCGGAACGACGAAATCGATGCGGCGCTTCTGCAGAAGATCCAGCAGCACAAGGTGCAGGAAGTCGCCGTGCGATCCATCATGACGTGCGCAACGCTCCGGGGCATCTGCCAGAAGTGCTACGGGCGCGATCTGGGCGACAATGCCACGGTCAAGATCGGCACGCCGGTGGGGATCATCGCCGCGCAGTCCATCGGCGAACCGGGCACGCAGCTGACCATGCGCACTTTCCACATGGGAGGCGTTGCGGAAGGGTCCGACATCACGCAGGGTCTCACCCGTGTGGAGGAGCTCTTCGAGGCACGCAGCCCCCGTACGCCTGCCGTGCTCGCGGATATTTCCGGGCAAGTGAAGGTGAAGCACCAGGGCGGCAAGACGCAGGTGCACGTCTTCGCACAGGAACTCGGCGAAGATACCTATCGCATTCCGGCCGGCCATGAGATCGCGGTGAAGAAGGGGCAGGACGTGAAAGAACGCACCGTGCTCGCACGATCCGTGATGGATCGTTCCACGGTCAAAGCGACCGTAACGGGCAAGGTGACGCATGCGGAGCATGGCATCGTGCGTGTGCGCCATGGCGAGATTCAGGAGCGCACCTACGAATTCGGTGGACGTGAGTCGCTGTGTGTCCGTACGGGTGACATGATCAAGGTTGGCGATCCGCTCAACATCGGGCATTTCAACCTGCATGAACTCCTCGAGAAGAAAGGCCCGTATGCTGTGCAGAAGTACATCGTGCAGGAAGTGCAGAAGATCTACGCCTCGCAGGGGCAGACGATCAATGACAAGCATCTCGAGATCATCGTGAAGAAGATGTTCTCTAAGGTCCGCATCATTGATGCGGGCGAGTCCGATCTGCTGCCCGGCGATACCGTGGATATCAGCGTCGTCGAAGCCGAGAACCGCCGTATCGACAAGGAGCACAAAGGCAAAGGAAGGCATGTGACATACGAGTGCCTGCTCCTCGGCATCACGCGCGCGGCTCTGGCAACCGATTCCTGGCTGGCCGGCGCTTCCTTCCAGGAGACAATCCGCGTGCTCGTCGAGGCAGCCACCACCCGTCGTGTCGATAATCTGCAGGATCTGAAGGCGAACGTGATCATCGGTCGCCTCATTCCCACGGGTGAGGTCTACCGCCAGCGCTATCTCTCGGAGAAAGCGGAGAAGGCCGACAAAGCAGAGAAGGCGGCGGAGAAAGTAGCTGCGGAAGCCGGCGGCGCAGAAGCGGCTTAGGTATTTAGTTTTCCTTTCACTCATGATTTTTCACTCATCACTTCCACTCCCAAGAAGCGAAAAAGCTCGTTAAATCCATCTTTTCCTTGCAATCGCCTTCTCCCCTCAGTACCCTCCCTCCGCCCTATGCCCACCATTAATCAACTGATCAGGCATCCGCGACAGCGGCAACGGAGCAAGTCCAAGGCTCCTGCGCTCCAGTACACCTGGAACACGCTCAACATGCGCGCTGTGCCGCTCCCCAAAGGTGCGCCCTTCAAGCGCGGTGTCTGCATCAAGGTCACGACCATGACGCCGAAGAAGCCGAACTCCGCTCTGCGCAAGATCGCCCGCGTGCGCCTGACCAACGGTCACGAAGTGAAGGCGTACATCATGGGAGAGGGCCATAACCTGCAGGAACACTCCATGGTGCTGGTGCGCGGCGGTCGCGTCAAAGATCTGCCGGGCGTGCGCTACCACATTGTGCGCGGCATCCTCGATACCGAGGGCGTGCAGAACCGCAAGCAGGGCCGCAGCCGCTACGGCGCCAAGAAGCCGAAGAAGTAAACGTTTTTCACTTTCAACTTTCCACCTCCCATGCCCAAGCCCATCAAAGCGTACATCCCCGAAGGTTCCGATCCCCTGATCGAGAAATTCATCTGCTGCCTCATGCAGCACGGCAAGAAGTCCACGGCACGCCGTGTCTTCTGGGATGCCATCGAGGTGGTGAAGACGCGCACCAAGGATGCCCCGCTCGAGGTCTTTCAGAAGGCACTGCTCAACGTCACGCCGTTGATTGAGGTCCGCCCCAAGCGCGTGGCAGGTGCCGTGTATCAGGTGCCGGTGGAGGTGAACCCGCGCAGGCAACAGACGCTCTCCATCCGCTGGCTGCTTACGGCAGCGCGCAGCCGAAAGGGGATGCCCATGGCGCAGCGCCTCGGCTTGGAGCTGCTCGATGCCTTCTCGGGGCAGGGAGCTGCCGTGAAGAAGAAAGAGGATGTCTTGAAGATGGCACAGGCCAACAAGGCCTTCGCCCATTTGGCGAAGTAGAGATCCAGGTGGAGGTCACTCGAACTGGAAGATGGTATCGAGGTGCTTGGTGCGCAGAGAGGAGCAGAGCCTTTCCGAGGCGTTGCGCAGGACAATGGCGTTCCGCGGATTTCCGAGTGTGTTCCGAAAGATGATGAGCACGCGCGCGCGTTTTCTTTGCTGTCCAGATCATTGATTCCCAGTGCGGCACAGTCCAGTACGTATGGTGGCTGTTGCGGTCCCTGTGCCATGGCAATCAGCTGTTTGCGCAGTTGAACAAAGGCAGGGGAATCGCCCGATGTCTCTTCCGGAGGACGAGGCGATGCGGCATGCGGTCTGATGCAGCCTCGCAGTGTGTCGCGCACGATTCCCATGCGTTGGGTGGGTTGAGCACTCCCTGGCGTCGTTGGACTTCCGAGGAAGAGATCCGTCTGTCGTTCCGGAGTATCGTGTGGCATCGTGCGCAAATTACTATTGTTACTGCATTTGTCAACAATCAGGGTTTGCCCACTTTTCCTACTGAATATTTGCACCGCGCCACCCTTTTCCCTATAGTTTCCGCACTTTGACGCGGATACGTCGCATCTGCGCTCACGATGCACGTTTCATCTGTACCCGTTTCCTCTTCCATCCATGGACCTCAAGAATCTCCGCAATATCGGAATCATTGCCCACATCGACGCCGGCAAGACGACGACATCCGAGCGTATCCTTTTCTTCACGGGCAAGAACTACAAGATCGGCGAGGTGCACGAGGGCGAGGCGACCATGGACTGGATGGAACAGGAGCGCGAGCGCGGCATCACGATCACGTCCGCAGCCACGCAGTGCCAGTGGAAAGCCAAGGATGCCGACGGCAAGGAGGTGGTGAGCACGATCAACCTCATCGACACTCCGGGGCACGTGGACTTCACGGCCGAGGTGGAGCGCAGTCTGCGCGTGCTCGACGGCGGCGTAGTGGTCTTCGACGGGAGCCAGGGTGTGGAGCCGCAGAGCGAGACCGTGTGGCGTCAGGCCGATAAGTACGGCGTTCCGCGCATTGCATTCGTCAATAAGATGGATAAGACCGGTGGCGATTTCTTCATGTCGCTCGGCAGCATTCATGACCGCCTGAGCAAGAACGCCGTGGCGATCCAGTTGCCCATCGGGGCGGAATCCGACTTCACCGGCGTCGTCGACCTCATCCGCAAGAAGGCGTACAAGTTTGAGGGTGAACACGGCGAGAAGATCGTCGAAATCCCCGTGCCCGAAGATCTGAGTGATGAAGTGAGTGAGTATCGCGCCGTGCTGATGGAGAAAGTCGCCGAAGCCAATGACGATCTCTTGGACGAGTACCTCAAAAATAATGCCCTGTCCGAAGAGCAGATCATCAAGGGGCTGCGCCATGGCACTGTCCAGAACAAAATCTATCCCGTCGTGTGCGGTTCCTCGCTCAGGAACATGGGCGTGCAGCTGATGCTGGATGCTGTGGTCGCGTACCTGCCCTCACCGCTCGATGTGCCGCCGGCCAAAGGCATCAATCCGGATACCGAGAAGGAGGAGGAGCGCAAACCTAGCAACGACGATCCGCTGACCGTCCTCGCGTTCAAAATCGCCACGGATCCGTTCGTGGGACGTCTGACGTTCGTCCGCGTGTACTCCGGCGTGATGAAGGCCGGAACGTACATGATCAATTCGCGCTCCGGCACCAAGGAGCGCATCGGTCGCATCGTGCGCATGCACTCCAATCACCGCGCCGAGATCGCGGAAGTCGAAGCGGGCGATATCGCGGCGGTGATCGGCCTCAAAGATACGCGCACGGGCGACACGCTCTGCGGCGAGGACCACCACATTCGTCTCGAGTCCATCAAGTTCGCGGAGCCGGTCATTCACATGGCCGTGGAACCCAAGACCAAGGCCGACCAGGAGAAAATGGGTATGGCCCTGCAGAAGCTCGTTGAGGAGGATCCGACCTTCTCCGTGCGCACCGATGACGAAACGAGCCAGACGATCATCGGAGGTATGGGCGAGCTGCACCTCGATATCATCGTCGACCGCATGCGACGCGAGTTCAAAGTGGAGGCGAATGTCGGCACGCCGCAGGTGGCCTATCGCGAGACGATTCAGAAGGAGGTGGAGCATGAAGAGAAGTACATCAAGCAGACCGGTGGTCGCGGACAGTACGGCCACGTGATCTTCACCATCGTTCCGCAGGAGCCGGGCAAAGGCTACGAGTTCGTGAACGAGGTGGTGGGAGGCCGCATTCCCCGTGAATACATCTCGCCCTGTGACAAGGGCTTCCAGGAGGGCATGACACGCGGCATCCAGGCCGGTTACCCGGTGGTGGACGTGAAGGTGATTCTCACGGATGGGAGCTACCATGATGTGGACTCCTCCGAAATGGCGTTCAAGATTGCTGCATCCATCGGCTTCCAGAATGCGGCCAAGAAGGCTGATCCGATCATCTTAGAGCCAATCATGAAAGTGGAGATCGTGACGCCTGAGGAGTTCCTGGGCGATGTCATGGGTGACATCAACTCGCGCCGCGGCGTCATCCAGGGCACGGGAGACCGTGGAACGGCCAAGACGATTCAGGTGAACGTTCCGCTGGCCGAAATGTTCGGCTACGCCACGGATTTGCGCTCTCTGACGCAGGGTCGCGCCAACTATTCCATGGAACCCAGCCACTATGCCAAGGTGCCGGGGAACGTCGCTGCCGAGGTCATCGCCAAGCGCCAAGGGGTGGTGAAGCGTTGAGGCGTTGAAATGCTTTAACATCGTTGTCTGCGGTGATATGGTGGCGCGCCATGCCTCATACTGATCTGGATCCGGGCTATCTGGTTGGAAAACTCGAAGGGCGATTGAGTGAACTTCGAGGAAATGAGATCCCGTTGGAAGTGATCGGCGGACTTCTCGAAGATGCACGCTTGCTGTATATAAGACAGTTGGATCCACAGAGACCCTACAGAGGGAATTACCTGAAGGGGAGAGAGGCGGCAGGTCAGCCATGTGGACCAGTGGTCCCATGGGATCAGGTGCTTCCCCCATTTTCCATTGAGATCCTCGAACGGCTTGAAAACGTGATCAGAATTGCCGAAGAGGCATTCAATGGTTTCAATAAAAATGAGAGAGCGCTCATGAGGGAGGGTAAGGCGCGCATTCCCACTCATCACGAAATGGGTCGCGAAGATTTCTATTGTGGTCATGTGTACTCACTCGATCAGGAGTGAAATTTGCCTAATGATAGAGAAATGTGAGCCATTGACAATTAACTAAAAGGTATTTATATGAGCGCAGCGGAAAACCCCGCAGCTCGGCTGCGGGGATGCAGAGCTGGCGCCCGCAGGGCGCTTAAGCTCTGCACTCCCACGGTAGAATGGGATTCATGCTGGATACGGAACAT
>Ga0172377_10005038_pt1 | contig 13577 bp, 9 predicted proteins | sample Pumphouse3metaG_FD_119749 | JGI IMG/M metagenome (GOLD analysis project Ga0172377, IMG submission 119749) | Leachate microbial communities from a municipal landfill in Southern Ontario, Canada - Pumphouse #3 metaG | ecosystem: Engineered > Solid waste > Landfill > Unclassified | place: Canada... | reverse complement strand
CTTTGTCGAAATGCTAATACATAACACAAAGAGGGGGTTTTGCTTATGGCCCGGATAAAAGTTACCGCTGCAATACAACCGGCGTACCAGCATATGGTGCGCATGCTCTTTAGACCCTTCAACCTGAAAAAGTGGCTTGCACTGGGTTTTGTATCGCTTCTGGCGGGGAGTGCGGGCGGAGGCCCGGGCGGCAGATTCCCCTGCGGTTCTTCTGAACCCAATACAAGAGAGATTGATCAGGCGCTGCAATGGATGGCCGCCCACTGGGGGATTATTGCCGCTGCCGGAGCTATCTTTGTAATCCTCCTGTTTGTTTTGTATTGGCTGGGTTCAATCTTCCGGCTGGTGTATACAGAGCAGGTTGCAAAGGATTCCTATGCCATAAAAGAGCCGTTCGCCCGCCTGAAAAACCTTGGCACATCCCTCTTTTTATGGCTGGCAGGGTTTGGTTTTGCCTTTATTGCTGCCGCCGGCATTCTGGTTGGGTTGCCGGTTGGACTTGCCTTTGGCCTGAACGCGGCCGGGTGGGTACAGGTGGTTGCCGCTGCATGGGGAGTTATAGCCTTCCTTGCTATTTTGCTAATCTTTATAATAGTGAACATTTTTGCAATAGAGCTGGTTTCAGGGGTAATGTATACCCGCGGAGTGAGGGTGCTTGAGGCGTGGCGCCTTCTTCTGCCGCGCCTTAAAGAAAACATTGGTCAGACGGCGCTGTACCTGCTGCTGATCTTTGCGTTTTGCATAGGGCTTGCAATTCTATCCATATTTGCAGCATTTATTGTACTTATGGTTATGCTTATACCCTTTGGCGGCGTCTTTCTTTTGGCGGCGCTTATTGGAAAGTCCGCCGGGCTTGTCTGGAATGCGGCCACAATCTCTATTGCAGCTTTCTACGGCGCCATATTCTTTGCGGCATACATATACGTTTTCTCCTGCATTTTGCAGCCCGCCGTCGTCTTTCTACGGGCCTTCTCTCTTGCCGTGCTTGGGCAGATGGATGAATCGTTTGCCACCGTGCCCACGGGCCTTGAACCGCTTTTGCAGAATGAACAATGAGCCAGCTCAGTTTTACCAGAAGCCAGAGCGCGGCAATTACCACGCTTGATAGATCTGTCTGCGTCTCCGCAGGGGCGGGTTCCGGCAAAACGGAGGTGCTTGTTCGCAGGTTCTGCCATATTGTTGAAGAGAACAGGGCCGCCGCAGAAGAAATTCTCACCGTCACCTTTACGGAAAAAGCCGCCAGGGAGATGAAAGAACGCATAGTCCGCCGGTTTGAGGAACTTGGCCGGGAGAAGGATAGGCGGGCGGTGGAATCTGCCTACATAGGCACCATCCACAGCTTCTGCATGAGGGTGCTCAAGGAGAACAGCATCCGGGCTCAGGTAGACCCCAACTTCTCTGTGCTTGATGAGGCATCCTCCCTTGCGGTTGCGGCAAAGGCCTTTAATTCCACGCTGGAATCCTTTGCCGGCGATGCAGATGCAGAGGAGCTTGTTGTAAACCTTGGCACATCTACCGTAAAGAGCGCCGTAACTTCCCTCTACGGGCATATCCGCAGCCTGGGACTCCTTCCATCCCCCCGTCTTGTGGCAGACCCCGTTCCATCCCTCCCATACAGGGAGATGCTTGAACGTTGCATAAATAATCTTCCCGAACCCGGCCCGGATTCTTCAGCTGCGCTGGTGAGGGTGCTTGAGGGCATAAGGGAAGGGCTCCCTGCCGCAGAAGAAGATATAACCCGCCTTTGCGCATTGCAGGAAGAGGGGCGCCTGGACTGGGAGAGCTTTATCCGCCTGAAAGAGTATATAAGCAGGTTCAAGCTGAACGCCGGAGGGAGGGACGTGCAGGAGAAGATAAAACGGGCTAAAGGCGCGCTTACAGATCTTATAGGCGCCTGCCTTGACTGCGAATCCTCCCGGTACGCCAACACCCTTCTTGCGCTTACCTCCCGCTTTCATGAGCTCTACGGAGCGGCAAAGATTAGCATGGGCGCGCTTGATTATAATGATCTGCTTACAAAGACCCGCGATCTCTTTATAAGGGAGGACGGCGGCCTTACAGAGATTGCACTGGCCTACAAAAACAGGTTCCGGTTTATCTCCATAGATGAGTTTCAGGATACCAACCGCCTGCAAAAACAGATAATAGATGCGGTTGCAAGGCCGGATAATATCTTTACCGTTGGAGATATCAAGCAATCCATCTACAGTTTTATGTATAGCGATGTAGACGTCTTTAAGGAACACCAGAAGAGCGCCCGGGTAGATAAAAAACGCTGGGCGGTGCTCCCATTTCAAGAAAACTTCCGAAGCCGCAACGGGATTATAGAGTTTGTGAACGCTTTCTTTGAAAGAGTATGGGGAGAGGAAGCAGAGTTTGATTTTGAAAGTCTAAAATGCGCGGGCAGGTTTGCAGATTCGCCTTCCCCTAATGTTGAAGTTGTTATGGTTCCCAAAACGCCCCCGGATTCCACCGGCAGGGGCAGCCTCTCCCTGGGCCGTGCAAATGAGGCGGAGGCCGTTGCCGCAAGAATCCTTGAGATAACCGGCAAAGAGAATCCCCTCTTTCATACAAAGGAGGGCCGGGCGGGGCAGGCGGTCTCTTTTGGGGATATAGTGCTGCTTTTGCGCTCTACGGAGAGCATAGGCATCTATGAAAGAGCGCTGGATATGTACGGCATCCCATCCTACGTGGTAAGCGGCCGCGGGTTTTACCGCACGCACGAGGTGCAGGATATTCTGTCGCTTCTGAGCGTTGTAGATAATCCGGGGCATGATCTGGCTATGGCCGCCGTACTCCGTTCCCCGTTTGTAGGCATATCCGACGATGCGCTCTTCTGGCTCTCCAGAGACTGGGCTAATAACGCCATCCTTCCCGGCGCAGATAGAGAACCCGGCAAGCTGATGAGAGGCCTTCTTTCCGCAGAGAATATAACCCGGCTCTCAGAGCAAGACCGCCGGAAACTCCTAAAATTCCGCCAACTGCTTAAATCTTTGGCAGAGATGCGGGCTACCCCTGTTATTACAGATATTATTGAGCAGGCCGTTCAGCATTCAAATTATGATATTAAGCTTCTGACCATGCGGGGCGGGCGTCGGCGCCTCTTAAACGTGCGCAAGCTTTCAGACGTAGCCGGACGCTTTCAGGAGACTTCAATAGGGGGCCTTACGGAATTCATCCGCTACGTAAAAGAGCAGCAGGTACTTGCAGAAAGAGAGACAGAGGCCGCCGCAGAGAGCGAAGAGGGCAACGTGGTGCGGATTATGACCATCCATAAGGCAAAAGGGCTGCAGGCGCCCGTTGTCTTTGTGGCGGATATGAGCAGAAGCCTGAGCTCCGGCACCGGACTCTTTGCCTTCCACCCGGAGCATGGCCTGGCGATGAAGGTTCGCAATCCACTGACATGGGAGATGGAATCCTCTCTTACATTTGCAGAGAACGCAGAACGTATAGAAAGAAAGAGCTTCCTTGAAGAAAAACGCCTTCTCTACGTGGCAATGACACGCGCAGAGGAGCATCTTGTCCTTGTGGGATGCACCGATCTTAAGGTGAACGCCCGCCACGCATACTGCAACATAAAAAACTGGACCGGCTGGCTGGAGAAGGCCCTGGCCATAACTCCCGGCACTGCAAACGGAGTTATAAACAGAGATGGATTTTTTGTAGATTTTAAGCGCTGCATCCCTGCCGCTGCCGGGATAACAAATTTAGACAGACTGCCCATATCTGCACGTTACCGGAAGAGCCTGCAAAGCGGGGAGCGGCTTAATATTGATATATCCCCCGCCGCCGCCCGTATAGCGGATGAAGTCCTGGAAAGATGCACAAAAGCCGCTGTTCCGCCTGCTAAAATGGCCGGCCGCCTCTCCGTAAGCCAGGTGCTGGATTATAGCGAATGTCCTGCCAGGTACCATCTGCTCTATGATATAGGGATACCGGAAGAAGATATAGATATAGACTACGCCCCTATAGAGGCCGGAGAGTACATAGGGGCCGCAGACCTGGGCATGGAGGCGCACCGCATACTCTCCGAACTGGATTTCGGCCGTAGTTTGCAACCGCAGATTGAAGCTATGCTGGAGAAGCTGGGCAGCCCGGCTCTTAGAGACGAACTTGCCCCGCTTATGCAGAATTTTGCAGAGAGCACCTGGGCAAAGGAACTTGCAGAGGCAGCGGCGGTGATTAAAGAGAGGCCCTTTGAGCTAAAAGTGGGCGGCACCATACTTGCCGGAAGGATGGACGTTGTATTTGGCGGCCCGGGCGGCTGGACTGTGCTGGATTACAAGACGGGCCGCGGCGATGATACTGAGCGGTACCGTTTTCAGGTAGGCATATACGCCCACGCCGCCTTTGGGCTTCTTAAAGAGCCCCCCGCACGCACGGCGGTCTTTAATCTGAGAAGCGGCAAAGGGCGGTCAGAGGATGCAACAGACGGTTCCATTGCAAGGCTTGCAGCAGAGCGCGTTATAGAGATTGCAAAGGGAGTAGGGGCGAGCCGTTTTACCCCCACGCCGGGCAATACCTGCACACATTGCAGGCTCTCCCTTTTTTGCAGGAAGGATTTGATCCCTGGCAAGTAGAAACTACTTATTGTCGGAGGATTACTTACTTGGCCCTTGAAGAACAATTTGCAAGACTCATCAAGACCTTACAGCTAATTGAGCGCGAGCCCTTAAAGTGGGATACGGCCGGGCTTGAGCTGGAGTTTGGGGTAGGCCGCGCCACCGTTGAAAGGGATATACGCATACTTAGGCAGTGGGGCACCATAGAACGCAAAGACGGCTGCTTTGCCGTAAAACAGATGAAGTTTCTACCCACAAATTTCACCCCCAGCGAGGCCCTCTCCCTTGTGCTTGCGGGGAGCCTTGCTACAGACAGAATAAGCCTGCCTCATTCAGACGCCCTCTCCACCGCACTTAAAAAGATAGATTCCCTCCTCCCAGAGCAGATGGAATCTATGATAAAGAAGATGTGCAAACGTGTCTCCATAGGAATCAAGCTTGTGCGCGACTGCGATGCCGATGTGATGGATATGCTTTCTAGGGCCATCTCCTTCCACAACCCCATAGATATAGACTACCATGTTGCCTCCCGCAAAGAGCTTACGCGGCGCAAAGTAGACCCCTACGGCCTTACGTTCAGGTTTGGCGCGTGGTACCTTATAGGGTTCTGCCACTTAAGAGAGAGCATAAGAACCTTCGGGCTTGACAGAATACGGTCTATCCGGGTGCTGGATGATCACTTCCGTTACCCAAAAGACTTTGATCTTGAAGAGTACCTTAAACGCGGATGGTCGCTTCAATCGGACTGGTCGCCCTGCCGCATACGGTTAAGATTTTGCAGTGAGCTTGCCGGCTGGATAGAGGGATGCACGTTCCATCCACAGCAAAAAATCATCCGGGAGAAAAAGGGCACGGTCATCTTTGAGGTAAATATAGCGGGCTGGGAAGAGATAAAGCACTGGGTGCTGGGCTTTGGAGACAGGGTTGAAGTGCTGGAACCGGATGGGCTTAGAGATGCGGTGGCAGAGACAGGCGCTCGCATAGCCCAACTATATGCCCTCAAAAAAACGGATTAGAATATTCTGCTTCCCATTATTATTTTCTGATGAAAGGTTGACACTCAGCCCATAATTGGGTATTATACAGAGCAGTGCCGCATGGTAGTACAAATATCAGGCCGGGCATAACCTGCCTGATAAGATTGCTGCCGGCACCATAAAACCAGGCTCCAAGCCTTAAAGGAAGTAAGACGTTTTGAAAATAAACGCCAACCTTACCCTGCGGATTTGCTTGGCAGCAGTGGCAATACTGTTGTTTGCGGGATCCGGTTCCCAAGCCAGCAAAGGGAACCATACAAATATACAAAAGAAGAACCACAGCGTTTCAGCAACAAGATACGCCAAACGCTCCACCTCCCCCAAAAAGAGTAAAGTCTCCGCCCAAAAAAGACAGCAAAATGCACCGGAGATGCGTACTGCTTGCGGCCGGGCCATATTAGATGATCTGGCAGTGCGGCAGGATGAAGAGGTAATAGCCGTACTTAACAGGGGGGATACCTTTACCGTTATAGGGCGCCATGATAATAAATTTCAGGTGCGCCTGGATGACGGCCGGGAAGGTTTTGTGCATACGGGCGGCGTGAGCCTTGACGACGGCGGAGAACCCCTCCCCGCCGGAGACCGCTACTCCACCGGGAGCAGCGTTGTCCGCGTTGCCTATGCCTACCGCGGTGCGCGTTACAGAAGCGGCGGTTCATCTGCAAGCGGATTCGATTGTTCCGGGTTTGTAAAATTTGTCTACGCCTCTCACGGGATAAAGCTGCCCCATTCATCCAGGGCCATGTTTAACTATGGAACCCCGGTGGCAAAGAGCAATCTTAAGCCCGGAGACCTTGTCTTTTTCAGCTATGGCAGAAGAGGCATCTCCCATGTGGGAATCTACGCAGGCAGCGGAAAGTTTATCCACGCATCCACGCATAGTACCGGAGTGCGGGTGGATTCCTTGAACTCATACCACAGGCGATACGTAGGCGCACGCCGCCTCTAGGCATATCATGAACGCTCTCCATGGGTATGATCCCGCCCGGCCCGGATACCATTTTCTCCCGCCTGCAAACTGGATGAACGACCCATGCGGGCTCATCCAGTTCCACGGCACCTACCATCTCTTTTACCAATGCAACCCCAGCAGCGCGACCTGGGGGAACATGACCTGGGGGCATGCGGAGAGCCAGGACCTTATCCATTGGACGCATCTGCCGCTTGCGCTCTATCCCGACCAGCCGTATGACAAGGGCGGCGTATACACCGGCTGCGCGCTCAACGTGGACGGCATGCCTGTAATATTCTACACCGGAGTCCACCCGGAGACGCAATGCGTGGCCTTTGCAGACGAGGCTCTGCACATCTTCACCAAGTATCCCGGGAATCCCGTAATCCATCATCCGCCGTCCGGCATGGAGGTATCTGGCTTCAGAGATCCCTATGTATGGAGGGAATCGGACGGGCTTAGAATGGCAGTAGGTTCCGGAATCAAAGGCGAAGGAGGGATGCTGTTGCTGTACCGGTCAACGGATATGTTCTCCTGGGAATACCTGGGCCCGCTCTTTTCCGGAGACGGCGGAACCGGGGATATGTGGGAGTGCCCCAATTTCTTTCCATGCGGAGGCTTGTGGGTGCTTATTGTGTCCGTGCTCGACAGGGCCATCTACTTTACCGGGGAGTACAGAGAGAACCGGTTTTATCCGGGCGTCCAGGGCGAGGTGGACCTGGGAGGCTCCTTCTACGCCCCGCAGATTTTCGCGGACGAGCAGGGGAGGCGGGTGATGTTCGGCTGGCTTAGGGAGTGGCGCAACGGGAATGCAATGGTGAAGGCGGGTTGGGCCGGAGTACAGTCCCTTCCAAGAGTGATAGAGCTTGGCGCGGATGGACGGCTCCTCTTTACTCCTGCGGAAGAAGTGAAAAGCCTGCGTAAAGAGAGCATAACTTTTGCAGACATATCGCTGGATAAGGCGTTTGAAATCCCCATTCCCGATGAGTGGAGCGGTCTGGTTGAGATAGAGGCGCGCTTGCTGGTGGCGGAGAGCGCCGGTATCAAGTTCCTCTATGGCAGCGAGGAGGCTGTGCTCACATGGAACAGGAATACGGGCGAACTCCTGCTGGATACCAGCCGCGGAAGCCTTCCTTCGGAGGGGGCTGGCGGGACGCACGGGGCCAGGCTTCCCCTTGCCGGTGGCGAACTGCTGAACCTGAGGGTCTTTCTGGACAGGTCTGTCATAGAGGTCTTTGCAAACGGCGGAACCTGCCTCACCTCACGTGTATATCCTTCCAACCCTGCCGGTATTAAGGCAGAGATATTCTCCTGCGGCGGGGGCGATCTCAAGCTGCTTACCGCCTGGAAGATGTCCCCGGTATGGCAGATGTGATCCGCTCCTTACGGCATTGCTCAGGTTTGACACGAACCCCCGAAAATAGTATAATTTATACAGAACAAATGTACTGACAATAAGTAATTTTGCATGGTGCTGCCGCATAGCCGGCAGTTATGAATTACGGGATCGAGGGATAATTAGTGAGTGAATTTGCAAGGGAAATAATACCCGTAAATATTGAAGAAGAGATGAAGCGTTCATACCTCGGCTACGCCGTGAGTATGATCATAGCCCGCGCCCTCCCGGATGTAAGAGATGGGTTAAAGCCGGTGCAGCGGCGTATCCTTATGGCCATGAACGACCTTCACCTCACGCCGGGCTCGCATTACAGAAAATCCGCCAAGATTGCAGGCGACACTTCCGGAAACTACCACCCCCACGGCGAGCAGATTATCTATCCCACCATGGTTCGCATGGCGCAAGATTTCAATGCCCGCTATCCGCTTATAGACGGCCAGGGTAACATGGGTTCCATTGACGGAGACCCCCCGGCAGCAATGCGTTATACAGAGATGAGAATGTCTCCGTTTGCCATGGAGATGCTGGAAGACCTGGATAAAGATACGGTAGACTGGCAGCCCAACTACGACCAGACCACAAACGAGCCTCTGGTACTTCCTGCCAAGCTGCCCAACCTGCTTTGCAACGGCTCGGCGGGTATTGCCGTAGGTATGGCAACAAACATTCCGCCGCATAACCTTAAAGAAGTGGTGGATGCCACCATCTGCCTTATAGACAACCCTGATGCCACCATAGAAGACCTTATGCAGCATGTGAAGGGGCCGGATTTCCCCACCGCGGGGCTTATCCTTGGCACCAAAGGCATAAAGTCCGCATACGAAACGGGGCGCGGACAGGTTACCATGCAGGCACAGATCAGCCTGGAGCCCATGGAGAACGGCAAGACTCAAATTGTAATAACAGAGCTGCCGTACCAGGTAAACAAATCCCGCCTTATAGAGCACATAGCGGAACTGGTGAAATCCAAGAGGGTGGAAGGCATCACCAATCTGGACGATTTTAGCGACCGCACCGGCATGCGCGTAGTTATAGAACTCAAGCGCGATGCACATCCGCGGAGAGTACTAAACTACCTGCTCAAGCACACTCAGCTTAGAACCAACTTTGGCGTTATAATGCTTGCGCTGGTAGACGGCACGCCGCGCATCCTCACCTTAAAGCAGATTCTAGAGCAGTACATACTGCACAGAAAAGAGATAGTATCCAGGCGTACCCGCTTTGAGCTTGAAAAGGCCAAGAGCAGGGCGCATATTCTGGAAGGACTCAGAATAGCGCTCCACTGGCTGGACGAGATAATAAAAATCATCAGGAACGCGCCCAACACAGAGACAGCCAGAAGAGAGATGATGAACCGGTTTGGGCTTTCTCAGGTGCAGGCAGAGGCAATTCTAAACATGCAGCTCCGCCAGCTCACCGGCCTTGAGCGCGATAAGGTAGAGAACGAGTACCGCGAACTCCTTAAAGCAATCTCTTACCTGGAAGATATTCTCTCCAACCCGCAGAGGGTGCTGGAGATAATAAAGCAGGAACTTAAAGTTCTAAGAGACAAGATGGGCGATGACCGCCTATCCAGGATAATCCCCATGGAAGCCGAAGAAATTGGCGAAGAGGACACTATCCCGGAGGAGGAGACCATAGTCACCATCACCCGCGACGGCTACATAAAGCGCGTACCCATAGACACCTACCGCACGCAGCGGCGCGGCGGAAGGGGCGTAATAGCAGCCAATTTTAAAGAAGAAGATAAGCTGGAGCACATATTTGTTGCCACCACGCACCATTACATCCTCTTCTTTACAGATAATGGCAGGGTCTACAAGCTGAAGGCCTACGAGGTGCCGCAGACCACGCGTCAGGCCATGGGTACGGCCATCATCAACCTCATCCAGCTGGAACCCGGCGAATCTATAAAGGCCACTGTTCCGGTGAGGGAACTGGGCGGCGAAGGCTACCTGGTTATGGCCACGAAGATGGGCGAGGTAAAGCGCACAGCCCTTTCAGAGTTCCATTATCTGCGGTCAAACGGCCTTAGGGCGTTTGATGTAGAAGAGGGCGACGAGCTTAGCTGGGTGCGTATAACCGGCGGCAATGATGACCTTGTAATGGTCACCCGCAAGGGCATGGCCATCCGCTTCTCAGAGAAGAACCTCCGTGTGGCAAGCCGGGCATCCGGCGGCGTCAGGGGGATCATGCTGGGCAAGGATAACGACCTTGTGGTGAGCATGGATGTTGTCCAGGATGATTGCGAGCTGCTGGTAGTCACAGAAAACGGCATGGGTAAACGCACCCCGCTGAAGGATTACCGCTCGCAGACCAGGGGCGGCAAGGGTTTAATAACCATGGCCATAAACCCCAAGGGCGGCTATATAGTAAGCGCCAACGTAGTTTCAAGTGAAGATAAGGCCATAATCCTCACCTCAAACGGCATAGCAATAAGGCTTAGGCTCTCAGAGGTACGCAGCTGCGGGCGGAGCACCATGGGCGTGAAGATGATCAACCTTGAAGAGGGAGATTCCGTGGCCTCCGTTGCCATAGTACCCACGGCAAGCGCAGAAGAAGAGGAAAAGACAGCAGAATAAAATAAGGGGCGGGCATTATGTGCCCGCCTTTTCTTTTTTGGGGATGGTTAACACCGTTCCCGTCAGGCCTGAAAGGGAACATCCTTTCGGTAGAAGTCGCTGGAGAGACGTTCTGATTGGTTAATGCTTCGGTCGCAGAGCCGAAGGCGCCGCTGCCGAAGCTCATTAACATTATCATAGAAAAACAGGGGAGGATTATTTGCATGGCAAAAGAATTGACACCCCGGCAACGTCAGATACTTCACTTTATATTACAGCACATAGAAACAAGAGGATACCCGCCCACTGTTAGAGAGATTGGCGAGGCGGTGAACCTTAGCTCAAGTTCCACCGTGCACGCCCACCTTAGAAGCCTTGAAGAATCTGGGCTTATAAAGCGCGATGCCGTGCTTACCCGAGCCATAAAGCTTCTGCCGGGCACACGGGTTTCCTATACGCCTAAAAAAGTTGCCAATATACCTATCCTTGGCACCGTGGCCGCGGGGAAGCCCATACTGGCCGTGGAAGATTACGATGACACTTATCCCATACCCCAGGAATTACTCTCCGGCTCCGACGGATTCATGCTCAAGGTAAAGGGCGAAAGCATGATAGAAGACGGCATAATGGACGGAGATATGGTAATAGTCCGCCGCCAGGAGAGCGCCGTAAACGGCGAAACCGTGGTGGCTCTGATAGATGGTGAAGCCACCGTTAAGCGCTTCTACAAGGAAGGCAGGCATATCCGCCTGCAGCCCGCCAACTCCGCCATGAAACCCATCATTACAAAAGATGTTATTATTGTAGGCAAAGTAGTGGGCCTTGTAAGAGAGATGTAGAGTTTACCCCAAGCCAAATTGATACCAGAGGAGAAGAAACGTGCCAAAAGTAGAGAGTTCCATAATCATTAACGCCCCCGTAGCCAAGGTGATGGCCTGCGCCAAAGATATAGAGGCCTTCCCGGAGTTTATGCCGGATATGAAGAGCGTCAAAATTCTTGAAAAGAGCCCGGATGGAAACCGCACCATATCAGAGTTTGTGGGTATTGTAAAAGAGTTCAAGACCACGCTGAAGTGGACGGAAGAAGATTTCTGGGATGAATCCGCCGGAACCTGCAAATTTAACCTTATAAAAGGGGATTTCAAGACTTATTCCGGGCTTTGGACGTTTAAAGAGGTGGATGGCGGAACAAAATATACATCGGTGATAGAATACGAATACGATATTCCCATGATAGGCCCGCTCATCAAGGCATTGGTGGCAAAGAAGATGCAGCAGAATGTGGACAGCATACTGGCCGCCATAAAGAGCAAAGTAGAAAGCGCGTCCTAGCATTTCGCACAGTATAAAAAACACTGGAATGCCGCAAATACGGGCCGGGCTTCGTATGTCACCAACCTGAAAGGGAGGGGCGTATGAAATACGATGTAATTATAGTAGGGGCCGGGCCGGCGGGAATTTTTGCAGCCTTGGAACTCTCAAAGATAGAGGGTCTCAAGGCTGTCCTTATAGATAAGGGCGCAGACATAGACAAGCGCGTGCAGGAGCGCCCCCGGTCACTCCTGTGCGGATGGGGCGGCGCGGGCGCCTTCTCTGACGGCAAGCTTACCCTCTCTACAGCGGTAGGCGGGCAGCTTGCATCTTACATGCCCGGGGATGATGTTCAGCGGCTTATAGATTATGTGGACGGCATATACGTATATTTTGGGGCGCCGGAGAAGGTTTACGGTACCAATGAGGATGAGGTAGGCCGCATAGCTCGGAAGGCCACCATGGCGGATCTTAAGCTTATCCCATCCGCCATACGCCACGTGGGAACGGACCAGTGGCCAGATCTGCTCCGCCGGCTGCGGGATGCAATTTGCACCCGCGTAGACATACTCACAGAAACAGCCGTCGCCCGGGTGCTTATCCATGAAGGCCGGGTGGAGGGCGTAGAGACCAACTCTGGCCAGGTGATAGAAGGCCGGTACGTAATCCTGGCCCCAGGACGAGAGGGTGCAGACTGGCTTCTTACAGAGGCCAGGCGCCTTGAACTGGAGACTATCACCAACCCGGTAGATGTAGGCGTGCGGGTGGAGCTTCCGGCGCCCATCCTCTCAGAGATTACGGATGCCATCTATGAACCAAAGCTAATACACTACACACCCTCCTTTGATGATAAGGTGCGCACCTTCTGCGTATGCCCAAGAGGAGAGGTTGTTGAAGAGTATAACGACGGCGTCACCACAGTAAACGGGCACAGTTATGCCAGCAAAAAGACTAACAACACCAATTTTGCGCTTCTTGTATCTACCAGTTTTACAGAACCGTTCCGGGAACCCATCATCTACGGCAGATATATAGCATCCCTCTCCAACCTGCTCTCCGGCAGCGTAATAGTGCAGCGCCTGGGAGACCTTAAGGCGGGCAGGCGTTCCACATGGCACAGAATAGAGCACGGACTTGTAGGCCCCACGCTTAAAACCGCAATCCCCGGCGATCTCTCCTTTGTGCTGCCTTACCGGTACCTTGCCGGAATCATGGAGATGCTTGAGGCAATGGATAAGCTTGCGCCGGGCGTGGCATCCAGGCACACCCTTCTCTACGGCGTGGAGGTGAAGTTTTATTCTTCAAGGCTGAGGCTTACCCCCTCGCTTGAGACGGATATAGTGAATCTGTTTACCATAGGGGATGGGGCAGGGGTTACAAGGGGGCTTATGCAGGCCTCCGCTGCCGGTGTGGTAGCGGCCAGGGAGATTATAAAAAGGGCGTTTTAACGTTTTAAGGAGAGGCGCAGGTTTATATCTGAAACCTGTTTTATCTCTATGCCTGTGTAATAGTGTTTTAGAATATCTGCGCAGGATTTTCCGGCCTTTGCCATGCCGTTTGCGCCAAAGGCACACAGCCCCACTGCGTGGCCGTACCCCCTGCCGTCAAACCGGTAGCCGGCATCTATGGGCGTTATGGTAAACTTGGTGCCCTTTATTACGCTCAGCCCCACGGCCTCCCTGAAACGGTTCCCCGTTGTCCTGTATTCTCCGGCATCGCCCTTTACAATAACAGTCTTGGCGTGTCCGCCGGAAT
>Ga0172377_10005037_pt1 | contig 13578 bp, 10 predicted proteins | sample Pumphouse3metaG_FD_119749 | JGI IMG/M metagenome (GOLD analysis project Ga0172377, IMG submission 119749) | Leachate microbial communities from a municipal landfill in Southern Ontario, Canada - Pumphouse #3 metaG | ecosystem: Engineered > Solid waste > Landfill > Unclassified | place: Canada... | reverse complement strand
GTGCGGCCGGCGCTGGAAACCCTGGGATACACGCAGCAGCAAGTCAGCGACATCATGCAGTATGTTATGGGTTCGTTGCGATTGGAAGGTGCGCCGCACATCAATCGCGAATCCCTCAGGGCGAAGGGCTTTACGGATGAAGGCATCGCGAAAGTCGAAAAACAGCTGCCACAGGTTTTCGAACTGCGCTTTGCATTCAATCGCTGGGCTCTGGGCGACGATCTGTTACAGCAACTGGGATTCACAGCACAGCAGTACGAAGATCCCGTTTTCGATGTACTCACGGCGCTGGGGTATACAGAGCAGGAAATCGAAGAGGCGACAGTCGCCATTTGCGGCCATATGACCGTAGAAGGTGCGCCGCATCTGAAAGAGGAACATCTGCCAGTCTTCGATTGCGCCAGCCAGTGCGGGAAAATTGGCAAACGATTCATATCGGCGGAGGGGCACATCCGTATGATGGCCGCAGCCCAGCCGTTCATCTCGGGTGCCATCAGCAAGACGATTAATCTTCCCAGTGATGCCACAGTCGAAGACATCAAGAGCGCCTATTTCCTGAGCTGGAAACTCGGTCTGAAAGCGAATGCGCTCTATCGTGACGGCTGCAAGCTGAGTCAGGCGCTCAGTAGCAAATCTGATACCAAGAAAGCTGAGAAGAACGAGGCTGTGCAGACGGTTGTAGAAATCAAAGAGGTAATCAAAGAGGTGCCACGGCGCCGTAAGCTCCCCGATGAGCGCATGGCCATAACGCATAAAATGGAAGTGGCGGGGCATGAGGCGTATGTCCACGTTGGACTCTATGAAGACGGCACTCCCGGTGAGATCTTCATCAAGATGAGCAAAGAAGGATCTACGCTCTCTGGTGTCATGGATACGCTGGCGCTGAGTATTTCTATGAATTTGCAGTACGGCGTACCCATGGAAGTGCTTTGTCGCAAGCTGGTACACACTCGTTTCGAACCCATGGGTATGACGGGGAACCGGGAAATCCCCATGGTCACGAGCATCATGGATTACCTTGGTCGCTGGTTAGCCCTCAAGTTCTTATCGAAGGATAAAGCGAAGCAATTACACAATGCAGAATTGGTGGAAAAGGCATACGAAGAAGGCAGTAAGAGCAAAGATGCTTTTGCAATGCGCTTGCCAGTAGTGGACGAAGGAGGCGCCGTTGCGTCTGTGGAGGTGTCGCAGCGCGCATCGTCGCAGGTTATGGAGGAATCGCGCAAAGTTAAAACACCTCTTTCGGACAGGGAACAAGCGAAACTCCAGGGATTTACGGGTGCGATCTGTGCAGGATGCGGCTCTGTGCGCATGAAGCGTAATGGCAGTTGCGAAGTGTGCCTGGATTGCGGGGCCACATCGGGGTGCAGCTGATCGCAAGTAGAACATTTGCAGCAGCGCCGGTATGATCATTGTATGTCTACATGGCTCGATGTCCTTCCTTCTCGCGAGCGGCAGAAGCTCCGCGAAATGCGCATGCGCAGCCCCGCGGAGTATGCCAAGCTCCGCGAACGTATAAAGAGCGTGGAACAGATCACGGAGGAAATGCAGTACAACGAGTACGTTGCCGAACTCAAATTCGCGCTCGCTACAGAGCCTGCGGTGCGCGATGCCCTCAAAGATCGTATTGCGGACGATCTGCGTGAGCAGGGTATAGAAGCGGTCATGGAGCATGTACCAGATGCGCAGCGCGCAGCTGTCGAAAGCGGTCGATTCACCGTATCGTTAGAATCGCATCCACAGACTCGCCGCGAAACCTTGGCAGTCTTGCCAGAGGGAGATATTCAGGAAACATTGCCAATCGTATCCGCGCTCAGTGAAAAGTATATACAGCAATTTATCCAGTCGCTGCAGAACGAGTGAGTATCATTCTCTTAGACCGAGATGAACAGCATGCCGAAGGCGCACAGCAGGAAGAAGTAACGCATGGGCTGCAATCCTAGAATTTCCATGGAATACTTTTCAAGTGGTAATATCAAAAGAGCCCTTGCAAAAGCGAAGAAAGATGAATAAATAGGTTGAACAGGCGTACACCCGCGATTTCAATATTTTGGCTAACTGATCAAAAAATATGTTCGAAAGCCCCAAAATTGTCATCAGGTGCGGCTCGATTGCGAATATGTTTGCCACAGAGCTCACAGGCGTGCACCAGGATAAATCCTTTTCGTGACTCCTGGTCGAGGCCGGTAGGACGCATCATCCCGCCACAGGGAGATGCACGGTCGCCGGGACCGTCCCTGTCAACATGCTTGCTCCACAGGCAGTGCGGGCAGTGGTTGCGGTAACTTCCGTTTGTCAGGGGCTCCACATGTTTGCCGCAGTGTTCGCAGACAAACGGTTCTTGGCGGGCAATGAACACCATTTATGTATTGAAGCGGAAATGCATCACGTCTCCATCCTGAACAATATAATCTTTGCCTTCGCTGCGCAGTTTGCCGGCTTCTTTGGCTTTCTGTTCTCCGCCGTATCGGACGTAGTCTGCATAGGCGATGGTCTCTGCACGTATGAAGCCTCTCTGGAAATCCGTATGGATCACGCCTGCCGCTTCCGGCGCCGTGGATCCGCGGACGATGTTCCATGCGCGCACTTCCTGGGGGCCTGCGGTGAAGAACGTGATGTATCCCAGTGCGTCATACGCAGCACGGATGAGTTGTGAAAGGCCGGAGTCCGTCTGGATGTCTGCGAGGTATTCCCGCCGCTCATCCGGCGTTAAATCCTGCAGATCTTCCTCGATTTTCGCGCAGATGAGCACAAGTTGTTCGTTTTCCGTAAGGCCGATTTCTTTCTTGATTTCGCGCGGATCACTGTTGGCCAGTTGTTCTTCGGAGACGTTGATTGCGTACAGGATTGGTTTTGCGGTGAGCAGGGGAGGCAGGCGCTTATATACGGCATGCTCTTCCTTGGCCAGTACCAGTGTCGCCGCGAGTCCGGCATTCTCGAGGTGGTGCTTGTATTTCATGAGCAACGTCAGTTCCTGCTGTTTTTCCGCATTGCCGGTTTTCGCGGGCCCCTGGGTTTTTTCGATGCGCTGCAGAATAGTTTCCATGTCTGCAAGGATGAGTTCTGTTTCGATGGTTTCGCGGTCGCGTTTGGGTTCTATACTGCCATCGACGTGCACGACGTTCCCGTCGAGGAAAGCGCGGACGACATGGCAGATGGCATGGACTTCGCGAATTGCTGCCAGAAACTGGTTACCCAATCCTTCGCCCTTGCTGGCCCCTTTGACGAGTCCGGCGATATCCACGAATTCCACGGCTGCGGGGATGACTTTTGCAGGATGGACGAGTTCCGCTAATGCCAGAAGCCGTTCGTCGGGCACAGCCACAATGCCCACATTAGGATCTATAGTGCAGAACGGATAATTTGCCGACGGAGCACCGCGAGATCCAGTGAGAGCATTGAACAAAGTGGATTTCCCCACATTCGGCAGACCGACAATACCTATGCGTAGTGCCATGAGGTGTAGTGTGCAGGTGCTGCTTCTTGAGTGCAATTGGTACTGTCTGATATTGACAGAAAGTATGAAATAATCTATTTTATTCTTCTCTTCTTTTGCAGTCAGTTCAGCCAGTTGTCATGAAACTTTGGACAATACGGGTCATTATCGTGCTTCTGCTGCTCATCCAGGTACCGGTGCTCCCCGCACTGGCGTCGGCGTTTCCCGATGTGCAGGGGACGGGGTATGAGCGCGCATATACTTCATTGGCAGCGGAGAATATCATTACGCAAGGGCGCCCCTACGAGACGCTCAATCGGGCGGAAGCGCTCAAAATTGCGGTGATGGCGAATAGCCAAATGGCCCAGAGCGCACAGCAGTACAGTACGCATGGTATTCAGGAACAGCTCTTTAACGATGTAGGTACAAATGACTGGTTCACACCGTACGTTCACGCCGCGTTTGCCAAGGGGGTGGTGACGGGTTACGGTGACGGGACATTTCGTCCTGGTCGTCTGCTGAGCACCGAAGAGGCTGTGACGATCCTTCTGCGCAGCGCAGGGGAGCGCGGCAGTGGCGGGGCCGCAATGGGTTCGCCCTATATTCAGAATGCGGATAGCCAGTGGTACACGATGTACATCAATGCGGCAATCCGGCGCAATCTGATCGAGAACCGCGGGCGGATGCTCTTGGGAGCCGCAATATCTCGCGGGCAGTTTATAGAGATGGCGTACAGGTTACATGTGATCAACCGAAGCGGCGACGCACGATATGCTGAAACAGCGGACAGTAGTGCCGCGCCGGTCATCGTGTCTGCTGCGCCAGCGGCGCAGCGACCGGCGGTTTCCATCCATGCGCCGCAGCCGCAGACGTTGGCAACGCCGCTCCAGCAGCGTCCACAGTACGCATCCGAGCGCTATTTTGCCGTAACCGTTCCCAGTGTCGGTATTACCGACCTTCCTGTTTCGCGTCCAGTGGATCCGTTCAGCAAAGAGGGCATTCTGGCGCCTCTCAAGCACGGCGTCGGTCATTTATTCAGCTATCCCGGCAGCGGTGGCAAAGTGATGATTTATGGGCATTCCAGCGCATATCCTTGGGATGTGTCTTCGTATACCAAGATTTTCCGTACCATTAATAATCTGAGGGCGGGTGATCGCATTTATGTGACGTACGACGGAACATTCTACGTCTATGAAGTGACATTCGGTGAGGCGATTCTCGCATCGGATACGAGCCGTTTCCAGGATAACGGCCAGGGAGAAGAGTTGATTCTCTATACCTGCTGGCCTCCAGACAGCATCACGCAGAGGTACCTGGTGCATGCGATACCGGTGCAGACGATAGCGTTGCAATAAAGAGGCTGCATAGGACGGAGTTCTAGCCGATGCGCCGCAGGATTTCGCGATCCACAAATTCCCGCTGTCGGCCATATGTCAGTCTGCTGAGTTGCTTGTAGGCTTCCGCTGCCTGTTCATCTTTGGGATACGTGGTATCCAACCACGGGCGTGGCACTTCGATGCTGAATGGCCGTGACGGTTGGCCGTTGATGCTCAGCTTCATACAGGCTTTAAATGCCTCCAGATTCACCAGGTCCTGTTCCGAAAACACCGGTGCCATTTCTTTAGCGCACACTTCGGCATCCTGCGGACCGATTTTGTGGAACATCATGGTGCCTACGTTGCCAAACACCGCACCCTTCAAACTGACACCGCCCGTGAGTTTGTCCTGCTTTTCCAGCTGGTCTAAGTACTGATGCGCCAGGATGAGACCCAGACGGTACTTGCGGGCTTCGGAGAGAATAGATTCTATGGAGTCCGTCACGAAGTTCTGGAATTCGTCGATGTAGAGGAAGAAATCCCTGCGCCGCTCCGCGTCCATCTGCTGCCTGCGCATGGCGGCCACCTGGATTTTGCTCACGACAATCATACCGAGGAGTTGCGCGTTGATGTCCCCAATAAGACCTTTACTCACATTCATGAGGATGATCTTGCCGCTGTTCATGGCTTCGGCGATGTCGAAGGCGCTCTTCGTCTGTCCTACGATGTTGCGGATGAGCGTATTGGTGTAGAACTGACCGAACTTAGCGGCAAAGTAGGGGATCATTTCCGCTTTTTCCCTCTGGCCTGTCATGGCCATTTGTTTCTCCCAGAAACTGCGGACGATGGGGTTCTTTACTTTGCTGACTTTGTAGCGTTGCCATTCTTCATCTGTGAAGAGTTTGACGAGATCCGTAATGGCGCCGCCCTCATCATCGTCGTCCATGAGTGTAAGGCACCCGTTGCGGAAGTAGTCCTGTATGCGTGGACCAAACACTTCATTGCCGAACATTTTGACCATCATGTTCATGGCATCCAGGGCAATGAGGTCTTTTTCCTCCGGCGTTTTACCTTCCAGGAGGTTGAGACCCATGGGGCGTTCGGTGTCCGCCGGATTGAAGTAAATGACGTCATCTGCCCGTTCTCGTGGGATGTATGGCATCAGATCTTCGATCAGCGATCCATGCGGATCCAAGACGCACACGCCCATGCCATTATGGAAATCCTGTCGTGCCATGATCTGGACTGCGGAAGATTTGCCAGTACCCGTTTGCCCGATGATGTAGAAGTGCCGAAAACGGTCTTCGTGACTCATATGCACCTTGCGCTTTTCGCCGCGGTGCATGTTGGTTCCCAGGAATAGACCTTCTTTCGGTGTATCCTTGGGCGCGGTGGCGATTTTAGATTTTTGCCATTTAATCGTCTCCACCTTGTTGTATTTGATGTTGGGTAGGTGGAAGAAGCTGGCGAGTTCGGCTGTGCCCAGGAGCATGCGGTGTGACACGCATGCTTGCAGCAGGGACCGTCGGGGATTCCTGCGTATAAAATTGCGCAGAATAATGCCGCGCCGGACGATTCTGCCCGTGCGGAGACTGTTGCCGCGTACATCGCTGAACTGGCCGTACGCGGCGAGGATGGATTGCAGGAGCGTGTGGGCTCTCTGTGCTTTGGCGGCGGAGGTGACGACGCGTATGGTGCAGTAAAAGCCGGGTGAACTGGCTTTCTCATCCACGGATTTACTATATTCCTCCACCATCTGCGAAACGCGCTCATTACCCTGTTTGGCTTCTAAGGCGATGCTGTCGCTACCGCGCGCAAACAGGTCAAAGACAGCCGAGACCCATGTGAGAGGATGGATCAGACTGCGATGCCTCTGTTGGGGATTGATGAGTTTACCAGCTTCTTTCTGTAATTTTTGCTGCCAGCCGGCCCTGGCGGGACGCAGTATGAGCTGCACCGCAGCGCCTTCGCTCACATCGAGTTTGGAAAATGCATTGGTAATGGTGCTAAGTGGATCGCTCTTGAGGTGCTGGTATGTGCGGAACACGGCTGTATACGGTTTTGTGGGCAACAGGACTTGTGCCGCGGCAACGGAATTTTTCGTGAAGATATTGTAGTCCTCCACTTCGTCGATCACGGTATCCGGGTAGAAGGACGTAATTTGTTTTTCGATGAGTGGCGCAATGGAGCGTGGACAAACGACGAAGAAGAGGATTTCACCATCCAGTGCGGCATATTCCAGAGCAAAGGCAGGCTGCCCGCGCCAGAATCGGTGCAGCGAAGCATCGTAGAGAGCGTGAAGCGACTGGAAGAGGTGCTCCATAACTCCCAGAACCTCGCGGAAGTCCTGTCCAGATGAATACCGTTCTGACTCTGCCTCTTTATCCTCTTTGTTCTCTTTAATGGGTACAAGCAGTTGCAGGAACGTCAGGTCTTCTTCCCGCCGCCGATCAGCGCGTAGACGCAGGAATGCGAAGCAGCTCCAGATGCCCGCGAGTGCAGCGGCAACGCCACCTGTGATGAAGAGGAAATCCTGCATAAATGTATCCTACCATTCTACCAGAAATGAGGCTGCACTTCACTGTTGTTTGCGCAGATCGTTCACCATTTCTATGAGCATTTTTACCGTCATCTGGCTTTTGATAAAGAAACCGTCTGCTCCCAACTCTTCCCCGCGCCGCCGGGTATGTTCGTCTCCTAAGTTCGTCAGGATGATAATGGGGAAACTGCGCTTATCGCGTGGATACTGCTCCATGACGTCAAAACCGTTCTTCCCGGGCATATTGATGTCGAGGAGCAGAGCATCGGGCAGTTGTTGGCTGAGTGCTGCGAGTGCTTCATCCCCATTGGCGGATGTGCGCACCTCATAGCCTTCTATAGTGAATTTCTTCTTGAAGACTTCCCGGAGTACGGGGTCGTCTTCCGCGAAGAGGATGTTTCCCTTGCTCTGCATCACCCTCTACTATACTCCGTTTGCCGCGTTTGCATAACATGTAGGGCAATAATATGCACTATGATGCAACCGAGATGCGGGTGTAAGCGGTGACTGCAGCATCCCCGAGGAACTGGGCGACGGTCTTTTGGGGATCTTTGGCAAAGGGCTGGGTGAGGAGCGCATTCTCTTCCCGGAATTTCTTCTCTTTGCCCAACATGATCTTCTCCACAATGTTTTCGGGTTTGTTCTCCTTGGCCAGCTGTTCCTTCCACACGGCTTTCTCCTGTTCGACGAGTTCTGCCGGCACATCGGACGGAGAAATGAAACCGGGATTCATGGCGGCAGCATGCATCGCGACATCGCGTGCGGCCTCCTGGGTGCCGCCGCGCAGCGCAACCACTACGCCAATTTTGCCATTGGTGTGCACATATGTTCCGAGAGTTTCCCCTTCGGTAATCTGTACATCGCCGAGCGAAATATTCTCCCCCAGTTGCTGGACAGCATTTGTGATCTTGCCGGTCGCGGCGCGTACGGCATCGGTGCCTTCCGTGAGCGCCGTAGCTGCCAGTTCCGCGCCGAGTGCCTGAAAATCCTCATTGCGGGCAACGAAATCCGTCTCGCATTTCAGCAGTACCATGACGACGCGATCGCCTTCTTGTGCGGTAAAGACCAGTCCTTCACTCTGGTCTCTGTCAGCTTTTTTGACTGCCTGCGCCGCTCCGCGCTTGCGGAGAAGGGCAATGGCCTGTTCTTCGTCGCCGTTGGCTTCTTCCAGAGCATTCTTGCATTCCAGAATCGATACACCGGTTCGGGAACGCAGGGAGGCAACAGTGGTGGCGTCAATGGACATGATGGCAGTGGGGGACAGAAGTATGGAGGAAACAGAATTTACGATGCGTCTGAGGCGCTTGCCTCGGCATCTTCTTGTGCAGGTTTGTGCTCTTTGGCAGAAGGCACAGTACCGCCAAGTTCTGTTGTGACGGTGTGTAAGACGAGCGCGATAGATTTGACCGCGTCATCATTTGCCGGCACGAATGCGGTAAAATTATCAGGATCAGCGTTGCTGTCGCAGATGCCGTACACGGGGATCTTGAGCTTGAGCGCTTCACGCACAGCGACATTGTCCCGTACGGCATCGATGACGAAAATGGCATGAGGAACACCTTTCATGGCGCTGACGCCAGAGAGTGCCGTGTCCAGTTTGGCAAGTTTTTTGCGGAGGGCCGTTTGCTCTTTCTTCGTGTATTTTTCCACTTCTCCGGAGGAGAAGGACTGACGCAGGTCGAGGTAGTACTTGATCCGTTGCCGCAACGTGTTCCAGTTGGTGAGCAGGCCGGGGATCCACTTCTTGGTCACGGTTGGTTGCCCCAGGGCTTCACCCAGTTCCTCAATAAATGCCGTACTTTGCTGTTTTGTGGAAACGAAGAGGATGGTTTTGCCCTCTTTCTGCATCTTTCGCAGCTCATCACACAGGGCTCCAAGCATCGTGTGTGTCTGTTCCAAATCGAAGATGTGAATGCCCTGACGCACGCCGTAGATGTACGGCGCCATGCGCGGGTTCCATTTTTCGCGTTTGTGCCCGAAGTGGCATGCAGCATCGAGGAGTTCCGTGGTGGAGGGAATAGCCATAGAGGTGGTGGGAGAGAATCCTTGTTGTACTGCGTCGGTTCGCCTGGTAGCGGAGGGCCCGAATGCGGTATTCGGGAGGACCGCTGCGATCAGCAATACGCATGCTTTATACGGGTGCGGAGCAGCAACGGCAAGCATTTTCGTGCCATTTTGTGCGGTTGGCATAGAATGGTTGACACAAGGTAATTTATATGTAAAATATCGCCAAAATTTCCCCAAAAACCCGATGGTACGAGAATATGTCAATCTGGATCATCCAGGATCGAATGCTGGAAAACGCTTCAACGAAGTGGGAGCTTCAAGCGAAGCTTCGGTGCGGCAGACTAGTTTCTACGATCAGGTGATGCAGGGCATACGCTCACATAAGGATACCGTTGTACGGAATATCCAGGGTACGGAGAACGGGGAACGCACATATGTCCTGCTCCTTGGTGAGCAACAGGGCATTTGCCACCGTGTACTGAGTCTGCTGAGGAAGTGCAACCGACCGGATTGTGTATCGGGCGAGCATGCACGCCGGATCGCCGATCCGGAGAATCCGGCATATGTTTTTGCTATACAGCATGGTCTTGTTGAACAAATAGGTGAAGGGGAAGACATGCGTTTGGGTATGATGTACGCGGGTGAGTATCTGCTCAATAGGGTGGATGCCAATCCACGTCTTTAAGCGCTCATGTCTGTCATGCGTTTGGCAGCATGTTGATCATCCCATGTACAGAAGGCGTCGAGCAGGTTTGTGAACTGCTCATGCAGTTTTGCGATTGCATCGTCACGAGGTTCCAGTGTGTCTTCGTCTAGGTACAGTGCGCGGTTGATTTCTATTTGGATACCGGGTGTGCGGTGACGGCTGCAGTACGAGCCGACGATGTACCGTCCGGGGAAAGGTGTATTCACAGCAACGCTGTAACCCAGGCTTTCGAAGTATTCCAGGAAGAACTTGGTGGTTTCTGCGGTACAGGAGCAGTAGTGGCAGTTGCCGAGCACGATGTCCGGACGCGGTTCCCCTGCATAGGGGTGGGCTGGTGGGTTGACCGACCACATAGAGTGACCGTCAATGAGGAAGGAAGCCGTTTGCATAGCCGAACGAAGATCTGCATGGTACGTTTCATGGAAACGTTGAATCCACGATTGCATGGTCGCGAGCGACGGATCCTGCGCGAACACGTCCATGCCATGTGCCTGGCTGAGCATCACGACACCCAGTGCGCGATCGCGACCTTCGGTGTAGATTTCGTCCGGTGCGCGATTGGGGTCGCTGATGATGCGCGAATACGCAGCGGTGACGGTACGTATGCCGGGCACGGCATAGATTCTGTCCGTATAGAGATCCGGTTCCTGCAGGAGCGTTTCGTCTGCATGCGGCATGAGTGCGCGGATATCGGTAGGAATATTCGTACCAGCGTGCGGAATGGAGACGACGAGTTCTTCGTGCTTCATACTTGGCATCCTACCACGCTGTGCTAGGGTGGCTAGGTATGAACGTACAAGAAGAACAGTCCATCACATCTATCGATGATTTAGTGACGTATTACCGGAGAGTGAATTGGGAAAAGCATCTCTACGTTGGTATTGAGTGGGAGCGATCGGGTGTGTACCGGGAAGACTATGCGCCTGTGCAGTACGAAGGCAGCAACGGGTACAACGCTGTACTCCATAAACTGGTGGAGGAAGTAGGCTGGGAAGTCATAGAGAGTGATGAGGATGACCTCTTGGAATTGCAGCGCGGCGAAACGCGCGTGACGATCGAGGGTGACGGACGTCTGGAACTGGCGGGTTCGCCGCAGGAAATTTTGCATGATCTTGCGCGCGAACTCCGGATTCACAACAACGAAGTTGTGGAGATGGGTAATATTTTTGGCATCGGCTGGCTACCGTTAGGTCTGCAGCCACTGCACAATAACGCAGACATTCAAATGATGCACAAAGAGCGCTATCGCATCTTCCAGGGCATAGGCGATCGGGAACTCATGGAAACCATGACCAAACGTCTCAATGGTCTCACGGCCAATTTAAGCTACACGAACGAGGAAAATGCCGTCCGCAAGGCGCAGACCGCATTCCGCGTACTGCCCATTGTCGGCGCCATGTTCGCCAGCAGTGGTCTGGAGAACGGGAAAGAACGGGGTTTGCTCAATGAGCGCCGCAGGGTGATTCAGGGGCATGCGCCGGAACGCACAGGGATTCCATCTTCCATACTGGACGCAGATTTCTCGTTGGCAGATTGGTTGAGTTACTACGCGGATTTGCCGGTGGTGCTTATAGAACGCGACGGAAAAGAAGTGCGGACAGAAGAACAATTCACGTTTCGCCAGTGGATGGAAGAGGGGAGGGAAGGGCGGCAGCCGACAGCCAAGGATTTTGACCGGCACATCAAGACCACCTGGTCGGACATTCGTTTGCGTCCTTCGTACCTGGAATACCGTGTGCCGGACAGCGTGCCGTTTCGGTTCGTGATGGCATTGCCCGCACTCATGAAGGGACTCATCTTCGATTCCGAGAACTGGGAAGCCGTAGCGCAGCTCACGCAGGGGTGGACGTACCAGGATGTGCTGGATCTCGACCGGCGTGCCTGGAAAGATGGTTTGCAAACGGAGGTCGACGGCAAGCCGCTTCTGCTCTTTGCACAGGAATTGCTCATGCTGGCGAACCAGAAGTTGCACAGCTTTGAACGCTTGGATGGCAGCGAACAGGACGAGACGGTGTACTTAACGGCGCTCAAGGAACAGATTTTCATTAAGGAAAAGAGCCCAGCGGAAGAGATACGCGACTGTTTCCGGGGTGAATGGAACGAAGAGGCAACACGCGTGCTGGCGTGGTGCGAAGGGGAGTAGAGTTGGGATTAGGATTAGGATTGGGATTGGGGCGAGTGGCGCTGGCAGCGCTGCGCGAGTTCTTGGACAGAAACTCGTTCTTGTGTGAGTGTATCCCGGTCGCGGATCGTGACGGTATCTTGCACGCCCTGGGCATCGTCTTCGCCCAGTGTGCCGAAGTCCACGGTGACGCATTGCGGCGTACCGATTTCATCCTGCCGCCGGTAGCGCTTACCAATAGAACCTGTGACATCGAAGTCCAGGCGCAGTCCGGTAGTATCCTGCAGCTGTTTGTAGATTTCCTGTGCTTTGGCGACAAGGTGTTCCTTTTTGCTTAGAGGCAACACCGCTGCCTGCACGGGGGCGATGCGCGGATGCAGGTGCAGCACAGTGCGGTTTTCTCCTTCTATCTGCTCTTCATCGAATGCTTCGAGCAGCACCATGAGCATGAGGCGAGAAAGGCCAAACGTGGGTTCGATCGCGTGGGGAATTAGCTTTTCACCCGTATCCGGATCGGTGTACTGCAGGTCCGTGCCGCTCTGTTCCATGTGGTTTTTGAGGTCGAAATCCGTGCGGTACGCCAGTCCGAAGAGTTCTTTCCACCCAAATGGCGTGGCGTATTCAATGTCTGCGGTACGTTTGGAATAGTGCGAGAGCTCTTCCTGCGTGTGTTCACGCACCCGCAGGCGGTCCGGAGCGAAACCGATTTCTCCAAGCCATATCTGTTGTTCCTGCAGCCAGAAATCAAACATGTCCTGCCACGCAGGTTCGCGGATGAAGTACTCAAATTCCATCAGGTCGAATTCCAGAGTGCGGAATATAAAGTTGCCTGGCGTGATTTCGTTGCGGAACGCTTTGCCCACAGATGCGATTCCGAACGGCAGGCGCATGCGTGTGGTATTGAGCACGTTTTTAAAATTGACGAACATGGCCTGCGCGATTTCGCCACGCAGGTACACGCTGCGCTGTTCTTCCTTGGACTCTATAGCTCCAAGGTGCGTCTGGAAGAGCAGATTGAACGTGCGGGCATCGGTGAACTGCCCCTTTGCGCCGCAGCGGGGGCAGGGAATTTTGTTCTTTTCAATGATGGCAGTCAGTTCCTCCAGTGTTTTCCCTTCAACCTGCTGTTCGGGATCCACCGTTGCAATCAAATGGTCTGCACGGTGGCGCGCCTTGCACGCTCGGCAGTCCACCATGGCGTCGTTAAAGTTGGCCACGTGGCCGCTGGCTTCCCATACCCGCGGATTCATGAGAATAGCGGCATCAATGCCTACCATATCCTGCCGTTTGGTGACGAAACGTTCCCACCACCAATCGCGCAGAGCGTTTTTGAGCGCTGTACCCGCAGGACCGTAATCCCAGCTATTGCTCAATCCGCCGTAGATTTCTGAGCCCGGGAACACAAATCCTCTGCGTTTACAGAGCGAGACGAGCGTTTCGAGCGAGGGTGCG
>Ga0172377_10005031_pt1 | contig 13581 bp, 12 predicted proteins | sample Pumphouse3metaG_FD_119749 | JGI IMG/M metagenome (GOLD analysis project Ga0172377, IMG submission 119749) | Leachate microbial communities from a municipal landfill in Southern Ontario, Canada - Pumphouse #3 metaG | ecosystem: Engineered > Solid waste > Landfill > Unclassified | place: Canada... | reverse complement strand
AGTTAAAAAGACAAATTCGGAGTCAATGTCCCAGATCATTGGATTTAATTACTATGGCAAACATAAATTGATTAACGAAGAAGGTAAGGAAACCAATATACCTGCGCGGCCGACGAACATTTGCGGCTACTACTGCGACACGCCCATGAATGAGGCGGGTTGGGAGATATACTGCATTGTGCACGGGTTCCCGGAAGGGCACAATATAAAGCGAAAGATACCCGAGGCGCCTGCGTTCAAATACACAGGTCTGCCGCAAAAGCCCGAAGAAAAGAAGCAGAAGTCTGACAAAAAGAGCTCGGATAGTGTGATTTACGACCGAAAGCCTGTAAAAGCGAAGAAAAAGACCGGAGGCTACAAACAAGGAAAGCTGTTTTCGGCAGATCACCCAAACTCTGAGCTGAGAAACAGCATAATACTTTTGAGTGTCTCGGAAGACCTCAGCTCGGCTGATCTGGCGGTTGAGGGCAAGAAATACACGCTGAAGAATGGAAGAACCATTAACCGCAAGATAATACTCACCGCAATAAGAGCCAACGAGGTGGATATATTCATAGATGCGGAGCAAAGGCATTACACAATTCCGTTACAAAAAGATTAAAATACTCTTGCATTTTTTAAACTTGAGTGGTATCATCTCTTCATTGCGAGATTAACTCAATTGGTAGAGTGTCACCCTTCCAAGGTGAAAGTTGCGGGTTCGAGTCCCGTATCTCGCTTTTAAGCCGCTGAACTTTCAGCGGTTTTTTTGATTTCAATAAAGTGCCCTAAAAACGGCCCGCGTCATAATACGGCGCGGGCTGAAAATTTAAAGTTCCGGTTTTTAAGACACTTTGTGGAGTTTCATGAAGTTTGTGTTCCCCACAAAGCCGATAGGCAAGCCTGCAACCATGGTGATTATTTCGCCCGACTTTACCACTTCGAGTCTTTTCATCACCTGTTCGGCTTCTGCGAGCATTTCGTCTGTCGATTTCATATCTTTGACTATAACCGGCACGACTCCCCAGCTCAAAGACAGTCGTCGGCAGGTTTTTTGAAATGGCGTCAAAGCAAATATCAACGTCGGCGGGTGATATTTAGATATATTCAAGGCCGTGTTTCCGCTGTGAGTAAAGGTAACTATCGCCTTTGAACAAGCATTATAAGAAGCTTCGCAGGCACACTGAGCCATTACTTCTTCAAGCTTTCGCTCTACTCCGGGCAAAATGTAATGAAAGTTTACCGCGCCCACGGCCTTTTCGGCCTCTAAGGCAATATCGGCCATCATTTTTACAGCTTTAACGGGGTGTTTACCGGCCGCGGTTTCACCCGAAAGCATAACCGCATCGCTGCCGTCTACAATTGCATTGTAAACGTCTGTCGTTTCGGCTCTTGTGGGAATTTGGTTTTCCATCATCGATTCAAGCATTTGCGTAGCGGTTATAACAGTTTTACCCCTATCGCTGCATCTTTTCAAAATTTGCTTCTGAATAGCCGGAACAGTCTGAACCGGTAATTCAACTCCCAAGTCACCGCGTGCTATCATAACGCCTTCGCAGTTATCCAATATTTTATCAAGTTCGGAAATAGCCTCGGGTTTTTCTATTTTAGCGATAATCCTCAGGTCGGCGCCGTTTAATAGCTGTTTCAATTCAATAACATCTTGCGCGCGACGCACGAAGCTCAATGCTACGAAATCTAACTCATTCTCTATAATAAAGCGCAAATCTTCTTTATCCTTTTGCGTTATGGTTTCAACGCTCAGGTTTATTCCGGGCATGTTAAGGCCCTTTTTGTCTTTGAGCACCCCACCCGCAAGCACCCTAAAATAAAACCGATTATCTTCGGGGTACAAAGCTTCAAGCATAATGTTACCGTCGTCGAGCAAAACAATATTACCGGGTTTAATATCTTTTGTAAGGTATGGATACGAAGTGCCGATTCCGGCTTTAGTGCCCACACAAAGGGGGTCTTCGCTTAAAAAGAAATGGTCGCCCATCTCAAGAACGGCAAAACCTGATTCAAACTTACCTACGCGAATCTTAGGACCGCACAAATCACCTAAGATACCGACATAAATGCCGGTTTTTTCGGAAATTTCACGTATTTGTTTAATATTTTTTAAATGGGTTTCGTGATTTCCATGTGAAAAATTCAATCTAAAAACATTAGCTCCGGCATTAATCATTTTTTCGATTACAGCGGGATCTGAAGAGGCCGGACCAAGTGTTGCTACTATTTTTGTTCGCTTCAAGATAATTTTCTCCATTAAATTTTGCCGGTTTTTATTGGGCATATTGTAATGGTTTTTAGAATTTTAAGCAACTAATACGAAACAGCTCGCACTTATAGTATAGTTAAGTTTTTAGATGCACTAATCATTTTTATATGATAGACTTTCCGAAATATAAGCTTGTTAAATACACGAAAAAACCCGCTGTGTGCGGAAAAGAAAGGTTAAGCAGATGTTCAATAAAATTATCGGCAAAGAGAAAATTTCTGACCTGCTCAAAGACAACATGACCATCATGATTGGAGGGTTTATCGGTTGCGGTTCACCCGACAAACTGATAGACATATTACTTGAAAAAGGCGTAAAAGACCTTACTGTCATCGCTAACGATACAGCCTTTACAGACCGCGGACTCGGCCGCCTCATTGTAGCCAAACAAGTCTCACGCGTTATCGTCTCACATATTGGCACTAACCCCGAAACAGGCAAACAAATGTTTGAAGGCCTCCTCAAAGTTGATCTTGTTCCTCAGGGCACTCTTGTAGAGCGCATCAGATGCGGCGGTTCCGGGCTGGGCGGGTTTCTCACTCCGACAGGCGTGGGCACAATCGTTGAAGAAGGCAAGCAAAAAATGACCGTCGACGGCGTTGACTACCTTCTCGAAATGCCGCTCCGCGCAGAACTCGCCCTTATTTACGGCAGTACAGTCGACAAAGCCGGCAATGTGGTTTATAACGCAACCACCCGAAACTTTAACCCAATAATGGCTATGGCAGCTGACACTGTAATTGTCGAAGCACAAAAATTAGTAGAAATCGGCGATATTCAGCCCGAGTTAGTTATGACTCCATCGCCTCTGATTACACATATTTACGCACCTGAAAAACAATAAAGCCGGGAGGGCCACCATGATAGAAGACATCAATCTTGCAAAAACAATTATCGCTAAAAGAATCGCCCGCGAATTTAAAAACAATCAGCTTGTAAATCTGGGAATCGGTCTGCCAACACTGGTGACCAATTATATTCCCTCGGACATAAACGTTATTTTCCAGTCTGAAAACGGCATCATCGGAATGGGTCCCGTGGCCGAACCGGGCCAAGAAAACCCCGAAATTACAAATGCCGGCGGCACTTATGTAACTACAATGCCCTATGGATGCTATTTTGATTCTGCAACATCCTTTGCCCTTATAAGAGGCAAACACGTCGAATACACAGTATTAGGCGCACTCGAAGTCGACCAAGAAGGCAGCCTCTCGAATTGGATAATTCCGGGCAAAAAAGTTCCGGGAATGGGCGGCGCCATGGACCTGGTCGTCGGAGCGAAAAACGTCATAGTTTCAACCCTTCACACCGAACGCGGCAGAGCTAAAATTTTAAAAAAATGCAAACTTCCGTTAACCGCCAAACATGTTGTTGACATGATTGTCACAGAACTTGCGGTTTTCAGAGTTACACCCGGCGGACTGGTTTTGACCGAATACAACAAAAACAGCAGCGTAGAAGAAATAAGAGCCAACACAGAAGCGGATTTCGTTGTTGTAGAAGAAGATTTAAAAGTAATGGACGTAGATTAAATCAATTAATAACAGGAGCAAAGATATGAACGAAGTTTATATATTAAGCGCGGTAAGAACCGCAGTTGGCACTTTGATGGGCAGCTTAAAAAACATACCGGCCTCTCAACTCGGCAGTATTGTTATCAAAGAATCTCTCAACAGAGCGAACGTTAAACCCGAACAGGTTGACGAAGTTATCCTGGGAAACGTTCTTATGGCAGGACAATCACAAGGTCCGGCACGACAAGCCGCAATGGGTGCAGGGATCCCCGAAAATATTCCTGCTTGGACAATCAATCAGATTTGCGGTTCCGGGCTCAAAAGCGTCGCATTAGCCGCTGACATGATTAAAGCCGGCAGCGCCGATTGTATTGTTGCAGGCGGCATGGAAAGTATGAGCCAAGCCCCTCACCTCGCAAATATAAGAGGCGGAATCAATTTAGGCAATATGACATTTACAGACTCTCTTGTATTAGACGGTCTGACCGATGCCTTTTCAAAAGAACATATGGGCCTGACAGCCGAAAGAGTCGCCGATAAATATAATCTTTCGAGAGAAGAACAAGATAAGTTTGCCGTTGAAAGCCAACAACGCACCGCCGCCGCCTGGGAAGCCGGAAAATTCGACGAAGAAATAGTTCCGGTCGAAATTCCTCAAAGAAAAGGCGACCCGATTGTTTTCAAAAAAGACGAACACTTCAGACCGCAAACCACTCTCGAAGCACTCAGTAAACTAAAACCCGCATTCAAAAAAGACGGAACCGTTACAGCGGGCAATGCGTCAGGCATTAACGACGGGGCAGCCTCAATTATTGTAGCTTCGGCAGAGTTTATTAAAAAGCACGGTCTTAAACCCATAGCCAAAATCGTTTCTTACGCGACAACGGCAATAGACCCTAACGTAATGGGATTAGGCCCAATAACGGCTACCAAAGCAGCGCTTGCCAAAGCGGGTTGGAAAATCGAAGATCTCGACAGAATTGAAGCCAACGAAGCTTTTGCCAGCCAATCATTAGCCGTCAGCAAAGAGCTTGGCTTTGACATGAGCAAAGTTAACGTAAACGGCGGCGCTATTGCAATCGGCCACCCAATAGGCTGTTCGGGCGCCAGAATTCTCACAACGCTTATTCACGAATTAAAACATGCCCAAAAAACAAAGGGTTTGGCAACTCTTTGCGTAGGCGGCGGTATGGGTGTGGCCATGTTGGTAGAAAAGCTTTAAATCAAAAAAAGCACTCTTACCACAGACAGAATAAGTGAGGCTAAAAGGGCCGCCCATTTAGATCTCATTTTGAAGCTGTCCATGGCTGCATCGAGAATAATCAACAGAATCAGCGTCAAACCGAAGGTGAGCACAAACACGGCAAATAATTCGCCGGCTCCCGCGATTATAGGCCCAATTATCGGAATGATGCTGATTATGTTCAACAAAAACCCCAAAGCCATTGTAAAAGGCGCCAGAATAGAGTTGCTCAAAGATAAAAGTATAAGATAACCCAAAGCAAGCCAAACCAAATTAAGCTTGCTGCCGCTTACCGTGAAGCCGGGCAGAAAAATTGAGATTAAAGCAAAAACAACAGTCGTAAATATTAGCGACGACATAATATTCTCCCTTGATATTAATACTCTTTCAATTATACACATAAAAAGGGAATATAAGATATAATTACTTATTGTCAAATCTTAATAAAAGGTAAATTATGCAGATTAAAAATATAACTCAAATATTTTTTCTTTCGTTGACTCTGTGCGCCCTAAGCTTTTTGGGCCCCGGTTCACCGGCACAAGCACAACAAATTACAGACAACGAAATATCAATGTACACAATGAACACTCAAACAGCTGCCAAAAGAATTTATCGCAAATACACCTATAACGGGGCAACCGTCATTGATGTGGTTGATAAAAACGACGCTTTAATTGCCAGATTAAGCGCCTCACCATCCGCGTCTGTTGTAAGCCCGACAACAAAAAGATCAAACGAAAAGCTTCCCGACTGCATTCAAAAAGCCTGGAATGACTACATAGCAAGGCTCAGACGCAAACAATAAGTCCGGACACAATAAAAAACAGCTCCGCCACTAGTGCGAAGCTGTTGCACATCTCTCACTTTGCCCATCTGTTTATATTATACCATGTTTTTCCTAAAAGTCTGTACATTTTAAAATATAGTTAAAACTTTCTAATCTTGTGTGTTTTTTGCGATTCATATAGTATAATCAGAAGTATAAGTTGGCAATAAAGCAAGTAGAATGAACAGAAAGGCAATGACGATGCAAAAAATATTTTTGGTATTTTTGTTTTGCATGTTTATCGGTACTTTCGCGGAAGCGTCTTTGTTTGATGTAAATACAGAAGTATCTGACGGTTCAAAAGTTTCTGTTTCAAAAGACATTTCTGACAGCGCATCGACCTCAAAAAAAGAGCCCAAAAAGACGAATATTTTTACAAAAGTGGCTAAAACGATCAAAAAAGCTGCCGTATCCGCGAAAGATGCAATTAAAAGCGGAGCTTCAAGCGTAAAAGCAAAAGCAGAGTCTAAAATAGACAACATTTTCGATAAAAAGCCAAAATTTGTTGCACAATCTTATAAAATACCGGGACACGATGACAAAAAGTTTGTGTGCCAGGGCATAACATATTTGAGTGACAGGGTTATAAGCCCGGCCTCAGCCCAAAAGACCCAAAACAGTTACCCATACACGGTTTTGTCTTTTTATCCAACAAAAAACACAACAAAATCCTCGCAGCTTGTAGTTTTAAACGCAAAAACAGGTAAAGCTCTTTGCCGTTTTGACCTATATCAAACCGAAAACACACCATATACAGGCCATGCGGGTGGCATTACCCTCGCGGGAGAGTTTATTTGGGCCGCTTCGGGCAATAAAATTTATGGGTTCGACACCAAAACAATCATAGACTTCACAACTGACGACACAGCCCAAAAACCCGCGACAAGACCTACCGGCATACCTAAAAGCCTCAATTTGCCTTACAAAAAACTTGTAGCCAAAGCCATTTACGAGACAGACAGCAAAGCCAGCTTCGTAAGTTTCGACGGCAAGTATTTGTGGGTCGGAGATTTTGTTAAATCATCAAACGACTCATACGCTCCCATAGCGCACCACAAGTCGGAGCCATTCAATCGCAGCACTTGGATATCAGGCTATCTGACCGATTCAAAAGGCATGCCCACCTCAAAAACCTCCTACGACTATAAGGCCGGTGATTCCGTTAAAAAGGGACACAAGCCCGATGCGGTAATTTGCTGTCGCGAATCTGTTCAGGGAATGAGCGTATGCGATGACTATATAGCGCTTAGCATTTCTTACGGGGCCAATAACAGCAAGTTGGCCTTTTACAAAAATCCTCTAAGCGAAAAAGGCACGACTATATCTTACAAACCCGAGGGGCAAAGCAAAACCTACAAAACTACCGGCTATGAGCTATCAGACGCCAAAAACTGGGTTGAAACCGTTTCAATCGCCGCCGGCAGCGAAGACCTCGACTTCGATGGGAAGTATCTGTATGTAACCTTCGAGGGGGGGTCTCCCAATTATAAGCCCCGCTGGTCATTAAACCCGCTTGTAAACATCGAAGAAGACTATTACCTCATTGAAATAGACAAAATAGTGAACTGAAATGTCCGACTTTGAAATTATACTTGTTAACCTATCGCATCTTGATCGCGCTTCATGCGACGACAGCTGCGAAGCTCCGCTGGGTCTGTATTGCCTGGCTGCCTTAGCAAATGACAGAATCGCGATAGCCGATTGCCGTCAACAAGTTTTCGAGGAAGCGGCCTCGCTTATAACAGCCCGCTGCAAGGCCGTAATTCTGTCGATTCCCGAGCATTATTCGTCGGCAAAAATATCGAGTTTTTGTGTTGAATTGCGCAAACTCTTTAAACACATTTCAATAGGCATAAACTCAGCACCTGATGGGTATGAGAAATACGCGGATTTTGCGGTGTTAGACAATGGCAAATCAGCTGTTTACCGCATTTTAAAGGGCGAAAAATTAACAGGAATCTGCGGTGTCGACGAAAGCGAAGAAAGCGTGTTGCCGGTGCCTCGAACACCTCTTTGCGACAAAGGATACACGATTTCGCCCGAAAAGATACTCACCATCGGAACCATAGAAATATACCAACCATGGCTGGGGCTTCAAGATCAAACAAGCAAAATTAAAACATACCCAAAAATTGATTGGCTGAAATCTATGGTTGTTTGGCTTAAGAATTCGGGCTTTAGAGGTTTTCATTTTAGGCCCTCGGGAATAACCGGCGAAGCATTGCGCGAACTTACAGAACTCATGCAAAGCGAAAAAGTTGCGTTCGCAATTTCCCCCGAAACAAATGACTTAAAGGCTGTTGAGTGGGCCAGGGCTCCATTGATGCAGATTTGGTTTTACAAACCGAACGATATTGCCGCACTTAGCGAGCGTCTCAAAGAACTTAACAGTGCGGGCGTGCTGTGTGGGCTACACATCGATAAAAGTTTTTGCGAAACAGCGGGAACGCTCCTAACGGGAAACATTGACAGGCTTGCGATTGAAGATTGCGCTGACTGGCAGTTTGATGAATTAAAGCGTGTGATTAAACGGTTTTGGTGGCAGAAGGGGCGATTTTTCAGAAGACTTTTTGGTTTAAAGAACGTTTCAGAACTTATTGCATTTATTAAAAGTTCGTATAGAATGCTTGATATAATTCTTGAGAGGAAAGGCTGCTGAAATATGATACACGTTATTAACGGGGCGAATCTTAATCTTCTTGGAAAGCGCGAGCCCGAGGTGTACGGGGCAAGAACTCTTTCTGACCTTATGAGTGAGCTCGCAACTTTTGCGAAAAAAAACAATATTGAAACGGATTTTTTTCAAAGCAATCACGAAGGCGCCATAATAGACTATATACAACAATTTGAGCCCGGCACAAAAATTATAATTAACCCCGGCGCGCTGGCTCACACAAGCATTGCTTTAAGAGACTGTATATCCGGGACACAGGTAAACGCTGTTGAAGTGCATATTTCGAACATCTACGCCAGAGAAGATTTTAGACATTTTTCTTATTTGAGCGGGGTATGCAAAGGCGTCATCAGCGGTCTGGGAACAGAATGCTATAAAATGGCGCTGTTATATTTATCTGAAAGATACTAAATTTTTACTGACATGTCTGAGCAAAAAAACAAAACAGAGCTGTTAGCACCCGCCGGCAGCGTATCCGGGTTAAAAGCAGCCCTGACAGGCGGAGCCGATGCGGTTTATTTAGCCGGAAAAAGATTCGGGGCAAGAGCGTTTGCGGCAAACTTTGATGAACAGTCTCTTAAATGGGCGCGAAGGGTTACGCGTTCTTTGCGAAAGAAGCTGTATATAACTTTAAACACAATTGTGTTTGAAAACGAGCAGAAATTGCTTAAAGAAACACTCGATTTTTATGAAATTTTGCAGCCTGACGCCTTAATTGTTCAAGACCTCGGAATTGCGGCAGAACTCAGAAGGCGAAAAAGCAAAATACCGATTCACCTGAGCACCCAGGGAACCTGGTTCGGACAGGGCGGTATTAAGCAATTAAAAGAACTTGGAATAACCAGAGTCATTTTGCCCCGCGAAACCACAGCACAAGAAATAGAGCACATAGTTAAAACAAGCCCGTTCGAAATTGAAGTTTTTGTGCATGGCGCCATGTGTTACAGCGTATCAGGCAGATGCTTTTGGAGCATTTCGTTAGGCACAAGATCGGGCAACCGAGGCACATGTGCACAGCCTTGCCGAAAAGAATACATCACCTCTAAAAACAAAAAGGGAACATTTCTTTTCAGCCCAAAAGATTTAAGACTGATCGAAGAAGTCGGCGATTTAAGTAAAATGGGGGTAGCCTCGCTTAAAATCGAAGGGCGCATGAAAAGCCCGGAATACGTGTATCAGGTGGTATCAGAATACAGAAAAGCCCTAAACGAAGGCACTTTTGAGCAGAATGAACTTTCTGAAGTATTTTCGAGAGCTTCGGGCAAAGGTTTTTACCATGGCATACCTCGGGTGGACAATTGGAAAACCGGAAAAACATCGGGCCGAGAGGGCGTGTTAACCGCAATAACTACAGGAAAAACGAACGACGGGCTTATTGAATTGTTGGTCAAGGCGCCTTTAAAAGCCGGAGACGGACTGTTTTGGGTTATAAATGAAATAAAAGCGGGGGCCCGCGTAACCTATATAAAAGCAGATAAAAAGAAAAAAGACTATTTTTGGGTAAGGGGACTGCCAACAAATTTAGGCGCAAAAACAGAGCTGAGGCGCACTTCAAAAGCCATAGAAAGCTACAGGGAAACCATGTGGAACAAAGATTGGGAAAGACTTCCCGTTGATTTGTTTTGGTCGGGACATGACCAAACCCCTCTTGCAGTAGAAGCCATAATCAATGAACATAAGTTGCGCCTCGAAAGCGAAGAACTGCTTCACCCGGCGCTCAATAACGGCCTTAAAGACGGACCGCTGCAAGAAAAGTTTGCCGTGTTGGGCGATCTCTACAGGGCGGGCCGACATGTTTCGACAATGCTCGGAGACAGGCTCCATTTAAGTGCAGGGGCTCTTAAAAAGTTAAAACGAAGCTTGGTTGAGGCTATCAGCAAACTAGACCAGCTGCCGCCGCCACAAAAAGGGCCTTTCATTGTAACAACACCGGCACCCGACTACTCAGAACACTTTAAGAGCGAAAGTTCAAAAAGTGAAGTTTATTTAAAAATATATAATAACAAATTTCCGTTTGAAAAAGAGCTGCCTGCCGACAAATTTATAATACCTTGGTTTTCTGACAAAGAAAAAGCCGGGCGAATAATTGATCCCCAAAAATTAGCCTACTGGCTGCCACCGATATTTAATCACGAACAAATGTCAAATATACAAAAAGAGCTTAAAACTCTTAAAAAGGGCGAATTCAGGTGCTTCGGCTGGGAAGGCTTCGCTCTTGCGGAAATGTTTCCAAACTTAATTTTTGTGTTTGATTGGTGCTTTAATGTATGTAATTTAAGCGCGTTGGACTACATTCGAAAACAGAAGTTAGATGCGGTTTTATCAAAAGAGTGGGCCGAAGACAGCATACCTGATTCGTTAGTTGCAATTCGCACAGGCCGGGGATGGAACCCGTTGGTTTCATATACAAGGTTTCCGAACGCTTTGCAGGGCGGCTTAACAGCCACAAACTCACACAACGACAATTTCTTTATGATTAACATCGGAAACGGCTGCGAGGCTATGTTTTTAAGAGACAAACCGGCTTCGCTAAACATTCGAAAAAATACATCATATCAAATTGACGTAGCAATTGCAGATAACGAAAATCCGACTCAAGTATTTGAAAACTTGAATCGGATGCTTAGCTGAATGATAGTATAAAAACTACTATTACGAATTATCGCGAACTTTGTCGTGTCCTTCAACAAAACCTCGTCCGTCCGGTTTTACCGTCAATACGGCGCAAGGAGCTTTTCGGGCTATTTCGTAAGTGGTTCCGCCTAACCAAGAATTGATGAAACCGGTTTTACCGTGGGCGCCCATTACAATAAGATTTATTTCGTATTCTTTGGCGTATTCGATTATAGCTTCATAAACAAGACCGCCGCGCACTTGTTTAATAAAATCGATATCTCTGAACTTATCGGGAACAAAGTTGGAAAGTTGCTTTAAAGCCTGGTCTTTCCAGCGCTGTACAGTATTAAGAGGGTCGCCGCCGATTCCTGCCGTCATTACTTCTTCTTCAACAACGTTCAAAAGATGAATTTGAGCATCATATTCATTGGCAAGACTTGCAGCATAAGCAATAGCAAGTTCAGAGTTAGCCGAAAAATCAACAGGCACAAGAATCTTTTTTAGTTTAAGCATGAAAGAACCTTCCCATTAGTATTATATCTTATATTACAATCCATATAGTCACAGGTCAATTTTAATTTGCTTTTATTTTTTTACCCAGAACGGAGTTTTTCCTTCTGTTAAAAATGTCGGGTTAAGGCCGGTTTTTGAGGCAATCATTACCCTTGAAGCGCTCTCGTAGGCCATAAATTCGTTATCGGGCGACAATGTAGGGAACAAACCGTGAATGGCAGGTCTGTAAATATCGGGAGTTTCTACGGCCATGTATTCCATTTCGTAGTCGCCGTATCTGTCGGTTGTATAAAGAATAGTTTTGCTGTCATTGCAAAATATCGGAAAGGACTCGTTGACTTTTTTTGTATCTGTAAGCCTTTTTATTCCTTGCGCAAGAGTTGAAATAAGGTATAAATCGGTGGTTCCGTCATCTGTAAAGGCGCTTGCTATTATCCATTCAGAGTCGGGCGACCATTTTGCAGAAACAACTTTAAGGTTTTGAGAAATCTGAACAGATCTTTTTCTTGCAATATTATATATGTACAATTCACCTTTTCCGTCGGTGGTTGAGTACAGCAAAGATTTACCGTCGGGTGAAAAGTCTTCTAATGTTGCGCCTATTAAAACTCTTTTAACTCTTTTGCGAGTCATGAGATAAATTTCTGATTCAAGAGAAGGTGTTTTATTTGTAAAACCTATCCAGCCGCTTTTTTCGTTATAAATAGGGAAACTCAAATTATTAAAAGCCGGTGTAAGCCTCTCTTTATTTGTGCCGTCTGCATTTATTGAAGCCAGAAATGATTTATCGGCAGAGGGGGCATCGATAAAATAAATTTTTCCTTTGGGTTTTTCTTGTGCGTTAGCAGCGAAACCTGAAAAAATAATTAAAGCCGTCATCAAAACAGTTAATAGTCTTTTCTGCATCTGATACACCTTTCATAATTGTGTTGCACACTTATTCAAATAAAACCGGTTGAAGGAAAACCTTCAACCGGAAGTATAAACCATTTAGAACAACTTATTCAACAAATTTCAAACTTTAAAAATAGCAGCAACTTCTTTGTATGCATCAACATCTTTTTGAAGTTTTTTATTGTCTGATTCTATGTCTTTAAGCTGTTTTACGACATTCTGCAACTCTTTTGCTTTAGATGGGTCGTATCCGATTTCTTCTTTTTGTTTTGCAAGGCTTTCGGCAAGTTTTTTGTTTTCATCGATTTTTTTAGCACTGTCGTCAGCTTTGGTTTTTGCAATGGCAATAGCCTCTTGCAGAGAATCCCAGGTCTTTTTTAGGGCAGCTTTGTTTGATTCTACATTTTTACCCGCAGAATTAATACTGCCGCCGAACCAACCGGTATCATTTTTGTCAACCTTCTTAACATATGTTTCCTGAGAAGATTTGAGGGTTTTTTCGAGATCTATCAAGTTAGTGTAGCCATTAAGAATGTAAGCGTATTTGTTTTGTTCTTTCCAAGACAAAAGCTTACTCAAAGAAGTAATTGCCTTGTTGTAATCTCTGAATTTAACGTCTCTTATGTCGGGTGCGCCGATTTCTTTCATTGCATCGGCATAAAGCTTGTCTGCTCCGACTTTTGTTTCTTCTACGGCTTTTTTAACTTCTGTTTCGGTTGCGGTTTTCGTAGCTGTTTCTACGGAAGTTTGGGTTTTTGTGGTTCTTCCCATGGCTTCATCGTAAGATTTTTGTTTTGAATCAGAATCATTATTAGCTAATTCTTCGTCTGAAACCTCTTTGGGTTCTTCTTTTTTGGGTTCTTCTTTTTTGACTTCTGATGTTTTGGCTTTTTCAGCTTCTTTTTTGTCTTTATTAATGTCGATTAGATCTTTTACAGTCATTACGAGAAGTTCAAGATTTGTAAGAGGTCTGTTGCGTTTGTTAACAAGAGTAACTTTGCCGAGTCTTACATCATAGCTCCAGCCTTCGGGCGGGTT
>Ga0172377_10005028_pt1 | contig 13585 bp, 16 predicted proteins | sample Pumphouse3metaG_FD_119749 | JGI IMG/M metagenome (GOLD analysis project Ga0172377, IMG submission 119749) | Leachate microbial communities from a municipal landfill in Southern Ontario, Canada - Pumphouse #3 metaG | ecosystem: Engineered > Solid waste > Landfill > Unclassified | place: Canada... | reverse complement strand
TGTTGCATTGAAGAATAATTAAGTGTATTTACTTATTTTTTTGTTTTTCGGGGTTATAATAACGGGGTGAAAACAAAAAACTGTTTTTATAGTAGAAAAAAGGAGGACTACAGAATGGCAGATGTTCCGTTTGTTCTCAGCACGGAATCCGTAGCTGACATGACTGTCGAGAAGTTCGCTTCTATCGGTGTGGAGTTTGTCCCATTCCATTTCTCCCTCAACGGCAAGGAATACAGCGATGACTGCTTCCATTCCCTTTCCGCCCATGATTTCTATACGGAGATGGGCAAGGGAGAGATGACCCGTACTTCCCAGGTGAGCGTAGGAGAATATGTTGCTTTCTTCGAGAAGTTCCTCAAGGAAGGAAAGGATATCCTTCATCTGTCTCTTAGCTCCGGACTTTCCGGGACCTACCAGTCCGCCCATACGGCTTTAGGTCTATTGAAGGACAAGTATCCGGAGAGGAAGATCCTCCTTGTCGATACGCTCGGTGCCTCTACCGGCATCGGCCTGCAGTTGGATACTCTGAGCCGGATGCGTGCCGACGGAAAGAGCATCGAAGAATGCTATAAGTTCGAGGAAGAGAACAAGCTGAATCTCAACCACGTCTTCTTCTCTACGGATCTGGAGTATTATGTCCGCGGCGGAAGAATCACGAAGGCGGAAGGCTTCTGGGGCAAGACCTTCCATGTCTGCCCGCTTCTGGACATGAACGATGCCGGGAAGCTGATTCCCCGCAGCAAGTGCATCACTGCCAAGATGGCGGAGTTCGCAATGGTCAAGAAGGTCGAGACTCTGATCCGGGACGGACTGGAGTATGCCGACAAGATCTTCATGTGCCAGTCCGACTGCCTGAAGCTGGCAAGGCCGGTCGCGGATTCTATCGAGAAGAAGTTCCATAAGCTTATGGGCAAGGTAGAAATCTACTCTGTCGGTCCGACGATCGGTTCCCATACGGGTCCGGGAACCGTTTCCATCTTCTTCTGGGGACAGAAGAGAGGCGAATAAGAAAACTGGCTCCGGGCTTTGCCCGGAGCTTTTTCCATGGCTTGGTTAAAAGGAAGAACTGTTTTGAAACCAAACAAAGAGTGGAATTTTTCCCTCCTAAGCTTTATGATAGAAAAATACAAAACAACATGTTGTTGATTTGTGACCGACAACTGTCGGTTCTTGAAAGGAGAAAAACATGTCTGAATACATTCTAAGTGCTTGCTCCAGCATCGATATCAGCCCTTCGAAGGTGAAGGAACTCGATCTCCGTATCCTGCCTTTCCAGTATACCCTGGGGGAGAATCAGTATATGGATGATTTCTTCGTTTCCCGTTCTTCCGAGGAATTCTATGGGGATATGGCCAAAGGCATGATGACCCATACTTCCCAGAACAGCGTCGGAGAATACATGGCTTTCTTTGAACCCTTCCTCAAGGAAGGGAAGGATATCCTCCATGTTCTTCTGAGCTCCGGGCTTTCCGGAACCTACCAATCCGCAAAGGCAGCTGTCGATATGCTCAAGGAATTCTATCCGGAAAGAAGGATCCTTCTCGTCGACAGTCTGGATGCCTCGGTCGGAGAAGGGCTTTTGGTAGCCGAACTGGCCAAGGAGAAGAAGGAAGGGAAGAGCCTCGACGAGCTTTATGAATCTGCTCTTGCAATCCGGAACAAGCAGCACCTGGTTTTCTTCCCGTCTACTCTGAAGTATCTTGTCCGGGGCGGTAGAGTCTCCAAGACTGCCGGAGCTATCGGGAATGCCTTCCATATCGTTCCACTGATGAGAATCGACAAGGACGGCAAGCTCTTGGTTATCCAGAAGTGCATCTCCTCCCATATCGCTTCCCATCAGCTCGTCAAGAGGGTCGTCCAGTATGCCAGGGGCGGTGCCGATTATGATGGAACTATCTTCCTTGGCCAGGGTGACGATCTCAGGATGGCGGAGAAGATGACTTCTCTGATCGAGAAGGAAATGCCAAAGGCTAAAGTCGAGGTATTTTCCGTCGGTCCGACGATTGGTGCCCATACGGGCCCTGGAACCATTCTTGTCGGTTTCTGGGGAGAAGCAGATAAAGACTAGAACGAAAAAATACGATAACCCGAGGGCTGGGGAAGAAAACACCGGAATTCTTCCTCCTTCCGGTTATAATAGTATCTACGAGTAAGCTGCCTTGGAATGTTCTTAGAAAATGGTGTGGAAGTCGAGTACGATGACTTGCTCGGCTATTATTACGTGAAGCGTTATGCCGGAGGACCGGTAGATCGGATTGAGATTCCTTCTTCCGTGAAGGGGAAACCTGTCCGTGAACTTGCCGACAACGCTTTTCGTTTGGCCTTGATAAAACAGATTGACCTTCCCTGCTCCCTTACGAAGATCGGGGAGCATGCTTTTATGGATTCCGGAATCCGGAATCTGGATATCCCCGAAGGAATGACCTGCTTCCCTCTCTCCTCCGTACAGGGATGCCGTTTCCTTTCTTCCCTTGTCTTTCCGGCTTCCCTGAAGTCCTTTGCAGGCCTTGGGAAGTATGACCTTTCCATGGTCTCCAATATCGTTGTCAGCAAGTACAGTCCCTATTTCAGTTCGGAAGGGGGATTGTTTGTTCTGGACCGGAAGAGCGATGAGATCATCCTCAATTCCGGTGCCATTCCGGATGTCCTTGTCCTTCCCGAAGGGATTTCCAAGATCGGTCCTTTCACCTTCGAGAAGCTTCCCCATCTGAAAGTCGTCTCCTTCCCTTCCTCCCTCACGGATATCGGAGCATATGCTTTCAACGGGTCGGAGAATCTGCAGCAGGTTTATTTCCGGAACGGCATTTCGGAAATAGGGGATGGTGCCTTTTCCTCGACTCCTTCCCTTTCCCAGGTTGTTCTTCCGAAAAGCCTGAAGAAGATTGGAGTCAACGCTTTCGGTTCCGATCTTTCCTACCGCCGCAGACCGGTCTCTTTCTTCCTGGAAGCGGATGTCCTTTCCGAATCCTTGAAGGCCATGCTTCCTTCCGAAAGTCTTTTCCTCCTCTACCGGGACTATCCTAACCCTGCCGAGGAAGGATCCTTCTGGCATTACGTAAGCGGGCTGGCGACTCCTTTCGGGGAGAAGAAGAAGAACGAGACGGAAGATAGCCAGGGGCTTATCTTCCAGCTCCATCCGATGCTGAAGAATGCCTCCGTGATCTCCTACCGGGGCAAAGAGAGCCATGTCGTCATACCGGAAAAGATCGACGGGTTTACCGTCACCGCTATCGAAAAAAGAGCCTTCGAGAACAGCTGGGTAAGCGTGCTCGGGCTTCCTAGGACTATGACGGAGATCGGGGATTCCGCTTTTGCCGGGTCTTCCCTGTCCCGTCTCGAGCTTCCGGAAGGCTTCAAGGATCTGGGAGACAAGGTTTTCCAGAACACGGTAATAAAATCCCTTGTCATTCCCTCTACCCTGGTCGATATCGACTTCGAAGGCGGGTTTGGCTATCCCATCGACCGGATTTCGATTGCCGAATACAACCCCCGGTTCCTTGTGGAAGACGGTTATGTCCTTTCCAAGGACAGGAAACATCTTCTTTTTGCACCCCGCTCCCTTTTCGGAACCCTTTACCTGCCTTCCGGAATCGAAGAGATCGGAGACCATGCCTTTGAAGGCAGGGACGGCATTACCGAAGTCGTCTTCCCGACGTCTCTGCGTTCCATAGGAAAGAAAGCTTTCTCCTCCTGCACTTCCCTCAACGAGATACTTCTGAATCCGGGACTTAAGAAGATAGGAGAAAGTGCCTTCTACAATGCCCCTTTATGCCGTCTTCTCATCCCTCGTTCCGTCCAGAAGATAGATAGCTTTGCCTTTACCTTGAAGAAATCGGTCCAGGACCTGAAATTCGATCCGATTCCTCTGTTCCTGGAAGGTTCTTCCCTCCAAAAGGGTTTCAAGGAGCACTGGGTAAGCGAAGAAGGCGATTACGCGATCCTTCTCTACAGCGAGAAGCCGGAACTGGAGTCCTGGAGATACGTGAACGGCGTCCCTACTCCCTGGCATGACCTGGATTATTAAAACCTGTTGCGTCCCCGTTGATTTTTAGCTTCGAGGACTCTACACTAATCCTACTTATGGAAAGAAGAACAGACTCGGCCGTCATCCTCCTTCGGAATGCTTCCTTCGGGAAACTGTTCTTTTTCCTTTTGGATCCTCTGGAAAACGGCCGGCATGGCCTCACCAGAGGCATGACGTTCGGCTAGGGTTCCCCCGCCCTTAAAGAAGCCTTATCAACCTTTCCCAGGACGCTCTGGAAAAGGATTTCTTCCCTTCCCTCTTTTTGTGCTTATTGGAAACAAGGAAATATACCATGGAAACTGAATTTGATTACAAACCGCAGGGAACCTGCTCGGTCTTGATGAAGTTTATGATAGAAGATTCGGATGATACGATCCAGTCTTTCCAGGTCCTGGGAGGCTGCAACGGCAACCTGAAGGGCTTAGGAGCTTTGATGAAGGGAAGAAAAGTCCAGGATGTCATCCGCTGCCTTAGCGGTATCCGCTGCGGAAGCAAGAGCACTTCCTGCCCGGATCAGGCAGCCAAGGCCCTGCAGCTTTATCTCGACAGCAAGAAAGCGGAGTAGAAGACATGAAAAATAAAAATATCCTGAATCTCTTTTCCTCGGAGAGCGTCTCGGAAGGCCATCCGGACAAGCTCTGCGACCAGATCAGCGATGCTGTTTTGGATGAAGCCCTAAGACAGGATCCTTCTTCCCGTACGGCGGTAGAATGCCTGGCAACAAGGGAATGCATCATCATCTCCGGAGAAGTCACAACCAAGGCTAAACTAGACTATGTGAAGATTGCCCGGGATGTAGCTAGGAAAATAGGGTATACGGATGATGCAATCGGACTGGATGCAGACAGGATGGAAGTCCAGGTCCATGTTATCCAGCAGTCTCCGGATATTGCCCAGGGAGTCGATTCCTCTTTGGACGATCATCAGATCGGAGCCGGGGATCAGGGCATCATGTTCGGATATGCGACAGACGAGACGGAGAACTATATGCCGCTTCCTCTGGTTATGGCACACAAGCTTGTCCGTGTCGCATCCAACCTCCGCCACGAAGGAAAGCTTCCCCACAGCCGCCCGGATATGAAGAGCCAGGTGACGGTGAATTATACCGGCAAGGAACCGACCATCAATGCTATCGTCTTCTCCTGCCAGCATGACGAGAAAATTGCAATCGAAGCTCTCCGCAAGGAGATCATGGACGAGGTCATCGACCCCGTCATCCTCTCCTTCGGCTTCAAGAAGGATCCGAATTTCCAGGTCTTCATCAACCCTACGGGACGCTTTGTCGTCGGGGGCCCGGCGGGGGATACAGGACTTACAGGAAGAAAAATCATTGTCGATACTTACGGAGGAAGTGCTCCGCATGGCGGAGGAGCTTTCTCCGGCAAGGATCCGACCAAGGTCGATAGAAGTGCCGCCTATGCGGCAAGATATGCTGCGAAGAACATCGTCGCTGCCGGTCTTGCCAAGCGTGCTCTGATTGAGCTTAGCTATGCCATCGGCGTAAGCGAACCTGTCTCGATCTCCCTAGAGACCTACGGAACAGAAACCGTGGATAAGGATCTGATCCTTTCCGCCCTTGTCGAAGGGAAGATTTTCGATTTCACTCCTTCCGGAATCATCCGCAAGTTCGATCTTCGCCATCCTGACGGTTTCTCCTATGAGGCTCTTGCCCGGTATGGTCATTTCGGCCGTCCGGATCTTCGGCTTCCCTGGGAAAAACTGGACGAAGTAGAAAAACTCAAAAAATATTGCTCCAAGCGTTAAGCTTTGATATAAAGTATTAACGAAAAACAAGACTCCTTTCCGGTTGCTTGGTTTCAAAGGACTGACAATGGATAAAGACAAAGATAAAGACAAAGACAGAGACAAAGACGAACAGGAAAAGACTCCGTTTCTGGATGCCTATGTGAAGTACCTGAAGAGCAAGCCTATTTGCCTGGACGTGCCGGGCCACAAGATGGGAAACTTCCACACGGACCTCTCCCGCAAGATCAGCAATGTCTTTGCGGAGACGGACGTGAATGCTCCTTACGGGATGGACAATCTTGCCCTCCCCAGGAGCGTCATCAAGGACTCCCAGATCCTGGCCAGCAAGGCCATGCATGCCGACCACTGCTTCTTCAGCGTCAACGGAACATCCGGCGGAATCCTTGCCATGTTCATCGGCGGGTTCAATTCCGGGGATAAGGTCATCCTTCCCAGGAACGTCCACAAGTCTGTTGTCAATGCCTTGATTCTTTCGGGTGTCCAGCCGGTTTTCATCACCCCGGATACGGACAAGAAGCTAGGCGTCTGCTGCAGTGTCTCTCTGGAGAGCGCCAGGAAGGCGATGGACGAGAATCCGGATGCCAAAGCCATCTTCGTCATCAATCCTACTTACTATGGAGTCGTCTCCAACCTCAGGGAAATCGTCAAGGAAGCCCATAGCCGGAATATGATCGTCCTCTGCGATGAAGCCCACGGCTCCAATTTCTACTTCAGCAAGAAGCTGCCGGTCTCCGCTATGGATGCCGGTGCCGATATGTCTACTCTTTCCATGCATAAGAACTCCGGATCCCTCACCGGGACCTCCTTCGTCCTGGTCAAGGGAACAAGAGTGAACTACAGGGAAATCAAGCGTGCGCTCAATATGATTACGACGACTTCCCCTAATTCCCTTCTCCTCTGCTCCCTGGATGCCGCTAGGAAGGAAATGGTCCTAAGAGGCAGCAAGGAAATCGATAGGATCCTGCTTCTTGCCGATGAGGCAAGGGAGAAGATCAACAAGATTCCCGGTCTCCATGTTTACGGCAAGGAGTACGAGGACAAGAGCGATGCTTCCGGACGCTTCGCAACGGACGGCACGAAGCTGGTCATCGATGTGACCGGCCTTAATATGTACGGACACGAAGCCTATGTCGAGCTCAGGGAAAGATACAACATCCAGTGCGAACTGGGCGAAGTCTCCGTAGTCCTGGCACTTCTCGGCCCGGGTACAAGGAAGTCGGATATGGATACTTTCCTTGCTGCCTTGAAGGATATGAGCAAGAGGCACTACAAAGCCGGGAAGACCAAGATCCCGACCTTCAGCGATGTCTATCCGGAAAGCCGTTATTCTCCCCGGCAGGCCTATCTCCATGCAAACGAGATCATCCCGCTCAAGGACAGCATCGGAAGAATCAGCGATGAAACCGTAATGGCTTACCCGCCGGGAATTCCGCTTCTGATTCCGGGAGAAGTGGTCGATGAAAACCTTCTCCGTCTGATCCGCTTCTATAGGAAGGACAACGGAACCATCCTTAAGGATACCCCCTTCGAAGAACTCCGCGTCCTATCCGAAGAAAAGTAGCCTGAGGCCGTGCAGAAGCACGGCCTTTTTCATTTCCTGCCTCTCCGTATATAATAGGAAGGGCTTACAAATGAAAAAGGAATATCCTTTCTAGCTTACGGCAAAAAAGATGTGAAACCCCTTTTAAAAAAGGAGGCTTTTTATTATAATGAAGATAACGAAAGGAGCCTACCATTATGAAGTACAATTATGTATCTAGGGACGTTTCGTTAACGGATTCGATGAAGGAAAAGGTCGAAAAGACCATCGGACATTATGCCCGCTACTTCCGCAATCCGGACTCCGTCGTAGTGACTACGAGAATCGAAGTTCTCAAGAACGAACAGAAGGGAGTTGAAATCTCGCTGGATTCCGAAGAAACCCAGCTTCGTGCCAAGGTTCTTGACGGCGACTTCTACAACGCTGTCGACCAGATCGACCAGAAACTTGGAAAGCAGATGCGGAAGGTCAAGACGATCCTTGGAAAGAGCAAGAAGAAGGAATCGCTCGGAAAGGATATGCTCTTCCAGGAAATCGAAGACAGAAAAGGAGAAGAAGGAGACGTGGAGATCGTCCGCCGCAAGACGCTGTCTCTTGCCCCGATGGATGTCGATGAAGCTCTTGCCCGTATGGATGCCCTCGGCCACAACTTCTTCATCTATCTGGATTCCACTACCGGAAAGGTCAACGTCTTATATGAAAGAGAAGATCACGGATACGGTGTGATCGAGGTCGAAAACCACTAGAAATAGGAAAGGAGGGGGCGGACCTGAAAAGGTTCGCCCTTTTTTATCGCCTTCTTTTCGGCTAGAATATTCGGACAGGAAATAACATGATCAAACTACTGGCAACGGACCTCGACGGGACTCTTCTCTACCCCAAGTACAACATCCTCGATCTTCCCAGAAAGAACAAACGCTTCCTCAAGCAGTTCATCGCTTCCGGCGGACAGGTGGTCATCGCTTCGGGAAGAGGCATCAACCTCCTTCCCAAGCTGGAACGGTCGGTCGGGTCCAAGATGGCACTTTTAGGGTGCAACGGAGCCTTCCTCTACAAGGATGGGGTTTTCCATACCAGCCACCCTCTGAACAACAGCGACGCCTTGGAGCTTTTCACGAACTGCTATTTCAACTACTCGATCCTGTTCTGGTTCCTGTTTGATCAGACCAACAAGATGTACCTCTACTGCGGGGACAGAAGCTTCGTGAAGAACATAACGGCATTTGGCAATCTCTTCTTAGGCATCAGGAGGGAAAGGGCCATTTTCGACAAGAAGGTATTCCTCAGCAAATTCGACGGGGATACGGTCTATAAGCTGACGGTATCCTTCGGACTAGGGAAATATTCCTATCAGGCTGCCCAGGAATCCTATTTTGCCTTTATGGAACGCTTTTCCGACAAGTTCTCGATTGCCTTAAGCAACAACGGAATCGAGTTCACAGCCCCTGGCGTGAACAAGGGGAGAGGCCTTCTGGAATATACGAAGACGCTTGGAATCAAGCCGGAGGAAGTAGCTGTCTGCGGAGACTCCGGGAACGATATCCCGATGTTCGACATCTTCCCTCATTCCTTCTGCATGGTGCAAGGTGCAAAGGAAGTCCAGAAGCATGCCTCCCATATCGTGAAGGGAGTCTATGAAATACAGGACTATCTTGCCCATCCGGAACGGATGGAAAAAGACTATCCCGGAGAAAGAAAATAAGGCTTTTCATAAGGGATATAGGAGGAGAAGGCTTTTTTTCTTTTCCGTGCTTCTTTTGTCCCTTTGTCAAATAAGGCCTGTTGTATTATAATAGCTACTTAGTTGTGCGCTAGAATCAATCGCAGGAGTACCAATGCCCATGAATATCGAAGAACGAAATGTCATGTCGATCGTCAATCTTTCCCGTATCATCGAGAATTCCCTTAAGTATGTCGAGAATCCTACTTCCAAATCCTTCGTGGATGAAGAGCGGGTAACTCTTTACAAAGCCCTTAAAGGACTGACTGGCAAGGGAACTCCCTTCTTCGAGAACTGTGCCCGGAACGGAGAGTTCGGCAAGGAACTCATGGAAGATATGACCTACTACATCGAAGATGTCTACTCCAAGGATGGAAGAATCGTTCATTCCGATCTCCAGGGAAAGGTCTCTGTCGAGACTTCCTTGGTCGTCGAGCTTTTCACGACAATCGTGAAGCTCCGTGCAAGACTGGAGATTTTCTGCGACAAGGGTGCTGAATTCCTGAAGGGAAGAAAGCAGCTGGATCCGGAAATCGAAAAGCTGATCCAGGATGACAAGCGGTATTTCCATGCCTATGCCGGAAAGCTTTCCGCAGTTCTTCTTGCCAACAAGGCAAACGAAGCGAATGCGACTGTCGCCGCTTTTGCCAAGAGCTATTCCAAGGAACATGGCAACATCGATCCGAGAAAGGATCCGGAATTCAAGCCGGATCAGGATCCGTCTGTCCGTATGGTCCGCAATGAGTTCCATGAACTCAACGAGGATATGGTGATGGTCCTGAACTCCTACGGGGAACAGGATCCGGATTTCCGTTTCGCCAGAGAGAACACCTACCATGACTGCCAGATCTTCAACGGCCAGATGGAGACGACGAATCCGGAACAGTTCTTCCAGCTCTTCACTTCCTACTTCAACGACATCATCGGATATACCGGAAGCGAGGTCAATACGGAGTTCCGCAAGGTCTCCGATGAGATCCAGGCGTTCGACAAGCAGTATCTCGAAGATCTGAAGAAGGCACAGGAGAAGAAGGCTGAGGCTTCTGAGGCCAGCAAGGAGAAGTAAGAAAATGGCTGATAAAAAGAAAAGCAGAACGAAGCTCTATAAGTCCGAAATCGTCTGGTACTCCGTCTTCGGAGTTATCTTCGTCTTTGGATTCGTCGTCGCCATTCTCGGCGTCTGCGCCTACAACGTCGGAAGACTGAGCGATAATGCTCTCTATCAGTTCGAGAAGAGCGTAGCTACCTTCTTCAAGCAGACCGGCGTGTGCGACTTCCGTCTCTGGGGAACCTTGTTCATGATCGTTGCCCTTATCGGATTCCTGATTTCCATTTACCATTATTCCAACAAGGCCAGTGACGAAGAGGCAGCCAAGCGCCGTCATGCGGAACGGCTGAGAATCCTTATGGATGAGGAGACGATTGATGTTTCGAAGAAGGAAGAGCCGGCCAAGGAGAAGAACGGCGAGGTTCCTCCGGATAGAACGAAGGCGAAGGCTAGATAGCTATACACCCACCTTCCGGTGGGTTTTTCCTTTTTTGAATGAACAAAGTCTTTTCTGAAGAAATCATCGCTCAGTACAAGTCCTCCCCTTATGCCCTTCTTTCCCTGGTTCTGGAGAAGGAAGCCTCTTTTCCGTATTCCCTGGTCCTTTCTTCCGGCGTATGCGTCTCCAAGGTAATCACCTTCAAGGCAAACCAGCTGATCAAGGCTGTCAACTACTACGAACCGGAACTGGAAGTCAGCCAGTCTTACTCGGAGTCCTCATTCCTGAGGTCTGCAAGCCGTTATTATGACTCTATGGAAGGAGAAATCCTTTGTTTCGAGACGGAGAAGAAGGAGCAGTTTGCTACCCTTTCCCCGAAGTCCCTTACCTATGATCAGTATCTGGGGAGGTACGGAAAGCTTTTCTCCAGGAAGTACTATTCCATCCGGGGAGTCACCGAAAAAGGGGACGTCGTCAAAGACACCTTCCTCAGCCGGGACGGGAAGGACTATAAGAAAGCTTCCTCGATGAGGAAGCAGGTTGTTTACGGCACCTTGATATATGACATCAACGAAGCAATCATCCTCTCCTCGAAGCTGAAGGAGGAAGGAGACGGCTTTTCTCTTTTCCTGTCTCTGGATCCCCGGTATGCGGATGTGTATTACGCTTTGCAGATGATGTCCCAGGGTTCTCTTTACGACTATCCGAAGTTCCAGAAGTCGGAACTGACTGCCAGGATCAGCAAGGACCTGGTCCTGGAATCCTTGCTCCAGCACGACGTCTATTCGGCCAAGACCGGATTCATCACGGCCGATATCGATATGACGATGGAGAAGAGATTCTACCATTCCGACAGGAACTCCTTCCTGATCGATGGAGCGAGGAAGAAAGTCATCGTCCCCAGGTATCAGGATCCCGATTTCCTGTTCGAAGAAGAAAAAGACTGAAAAAAGAAAAGCGGTCCCCCGAAGGGAACCGCATCCGATTCTGGAAAAAGACTACTTAGCGGAAGCGGCCTTGGCATCTTCTGCCTTGTTAGCCTTCTTCGCCTTTTCCTTCGCCTGCTTCTTCAGTCTCTTCTCTCTCCGCTCATCCCACTCGGCCTGAGCGCCTCTCGGATCAATCTTGGAAATAGCCATATTTTGTTACCTCACTAGAAACAACATATCAATTATAGCGAAACGGGCGCGATTTTCAAGTCTTAGTGATTTCTTACCTTGGAAAAGAACCGGATTCGTCTATTTTTTCCTTCCGCTGAGGAAAAAAGCGGCTCCCCGAGGGGAACCGTTTCGATTGAGAGTAACTTGTACTACTTGTTCTCAGTCTGGGCAGGGGTAGCAGAAGCCGAAGCATTTCCAGCCTTGAAGGCCTTCTTCTGCTTCTTAGACTTCTTCTCTTTTCTCTCGCCGTTGACGTTCTGAGAAACAACCTGATCATCTGTTGAATTAGCCATGTTTTTATACCTCGCTTTTTCCAACACCATGATTATAGGAAAACAGAAACTGATTTCAAGATGGGGAAAGGGGGACAAGGCAAAACCCCCGTAACCATCCCGATTTAGGGTATACGATTTTTCAATTCTCTCCCTCTTTCTCCGCCTCGAGGAAGAAGGAATCGCGGTATAGGGAAAGAAAGTCTGGAATAGACAAAAGCAAGCCGTAAAAAGGGGTTTTTACGGCAATTTTATCTTTTTCTTCCAAAAAACAGAAGAGAGATTGCCTCTTCTTTCCGAGAAGCACTAAGGGGACTCCCCTCTTTAGAAGCCCCAAGGCTTCTAGACAGGAATAAGGCTGTTCTTCCATTCTTCTTTGTCCTCCTGTGGTATTATAAAACCATTCCTACGAAAGGACAGAAATACCATGAACGAAGAGAACAAGGTTAAAGGGCAGGACGGAAAGCTTAGCTTCAACGAGTATCAGAAGGAGACGTACGAGCTTATCAGCAAGGACGGAAGATCGGATATGGTCTTAAACGGTGTCTTGGGACTTGCCGGGGAAAGCGGAGAATGCTGCGATATCGTGAAGAAGGTCAAGTTCCAGGGGCATACGATGGATTACGAGCATCTGGAAGAAGAAGTAGGAGACGTTCTCTGGTATATCAGCGAAGTTGCCAACGGCTTAGGACTCACTCTTGAAGAGGTTGCCCAGTATAATCTGAACAAGCTTCACAAAAGATATCATGGTAATACCTTCCATGCGACCGATAGCATCAACCGGCCCGAATACCAGAAGAAGGAAGAGAAGTAGAAAAACAAAAAGAGGCAGCCTAGGCTGCCTTTTTTACTGCATCGTTATTGGCAAGGAGAAGAAAAAGAGGTTTTCCGTCGATCTTGATCTGGAGGTTGCTTTTCTTTTCTTCTCTTTGATAGGGGAAGTCCAGAGTCAGGGAATCGAGAAGCAGGGACATATGCCCTTTGTTTTCTTCTTTCCTTGGATCCTTCATCAGGATATAGCGGCTAAGGTATACCAGTTTGGTTTCTTCCTTCTTTCCGTTTGGGGAGATGAGGATTAGGGAAAGAACCTGGGAAGTAAGATGCGTATCCTCAAAACCAAGCAGCTTGTTCAGATTCAGATAGACGTCTTTCCCCTCTTCCTGGAAAGAGGACAGGTTATCCTTGACAGGGAAAAGGCGGGAACCGATGGAAAGCGTCTTTTCCATCAGTCCGTCCGCTGCCGTATCCAGTTTCAGCTTATCCAGCGAAAAATAGGTAGGATAGATGAATCCTTTATCATCCGAGAAGGATACTTCCTCGCTGATTCCGTTATCTTTATTATCTTCTTCCATAGGATTATGTCTCCCTTCAAAACCAAGGTGGAGCTAGGCTCCGTCCTTTTGATCGGTTTTCGATACTGCTTTATATTTAAACTGTATGGAAACTCCAGACAGTTTTTGAGTTTTCTTGGAACGCCCGTATTATAACGGAAAAGATAGGGGGATGAAAAAGAAAGTGCTTTTTCGCTTTTTTTGAAAGACGAAAAGCAAGCAATAATGCACAAAAGCAGTATTTTTTGAGAAAACAAGTTGTTTTTACTCTTCTTTTTTCTTTT
>Ga0172377_10005027_pt1 | contig 13589 bp, 8 predicted proteins | sample Pumphouse3metaG_FD_119749 | JGI IMG/M metagenome (GOLD analysis project Ga0172377, IMG submission 119749) | Leachate microbial communities from a municipal landfill in Southern Ontario, Canada - Pumphouse #3 metaG | ecosystem: Engineered > Solid waste > Landfill > Unclassified | place: Canada... | reverse complement strand
GGTATAAGTTTATTATCTGGGTTAGGGGAGGCAATAGGAAATCCATTGAGTGAGGTCATATTGTATCGATCGCCTAATCCTCTGACGATGACTTGACTTTTACCTTCCATGGAAATACCTGTTATTTTTTTTATTCCATCTGCAACAGTAGATAAACCTTTAACGGACATTTCTCTAGCTCCTAGGTTTTCAATAGCGAGAGTGGAGTTTTTTCGTTCTGTTATTAAAATGTTTTCAGCCTCTCTGTTTTTTTTAGCCACCACATTTATTTCATCGAGAAAGTGGTTGTCTTCTTCCATAAGTAAATTCAGTTCTTTAGTTTCTCCTTTTTGAATCGTTATTTCATTTGTTACTATAGATTTATAAGAGAGATAAGAGATAAGAAACTGGTGTTTTCCTGGAGAAAGTTCAAGTTCATAAAATCCATCAACATTTGTTGTTGTACCTTTGGTTTGTCCTTTTATTGTTATAGTTGCACCAATGAGTGCTTCTTTTGTTTGTGCATCTTGTATTGTACCTTTAATAATAGTTTGGGAAGAAAGAGCAAATGAGGGAAGAGAAAGCGTGAAAAATAGAAGCATCCTAAGGATGTAATAATCTTTTTTTTGTTTTGTTTTCATGTTTTTCTGTCTGTTTTTTAACTAGTGCAAATATCTCATTTGATTGTTACAGACTAATAAACAGGGTAAAACATTTAGATTGCATTCAAGTAAAGAACTAGTGAAGTCTTATTACAGAAAAGAAACATTTATTAAGAACTTCTAAATATACCTTTCTCTTTTCCTAAAATGACCTTTTAAGTGTTTGTAAAGTGTGTATCCGATGGAAAGAAAAGATTTTTAGATTTTATTTTGCATATATAATGTTTTGATTATATCTTTGCAACCGCAATCACAAAAGAAAAAGTGATGTGTTATGGCGAGATAGCTCAGCAGGTTAGAGCGCGTGATTCATAATCACGAGGTCCCGAGTTCAAGTCTCGGTCTCGCTACAAAAAAAGGTTTAGGATTGATTCTAAACCTTTTTTGTTTTATATTTTTCTGTGTTCATTACCCCTTTTAGTTGGTGGTGACTTCTAAAGCAGAATAAGTATATATAGTTATATTGTCTTTTGTTAATTGTAACGGTTCTAATTTTATATAGTTTGCTTTAATCGTTCTACCCAAATCAATGGTTTGTGGAATAGGGTTGTTTTTTATATTCTTAAATGATGCATTGGATTGTATTAATTCCCAACTCTCACCATCTAAACTAGTATAGAAGTTGTATATCTGAATGGTAGTGTTTGTATTATCTGGGTATGGAGTAAACACAAATCCATTGAGAGTAGTTTCTTTTTCTAGTTTTTGAATGATAGCCTCGTCTTTGTTTAATGTAATTTTATTAAATTGTTTGGTGTCGAAATTAGCCACTTTCTTCGATTTGTATAGTTCTATATTTGAAAGAATAGGCTCTGCTAGAGAATTATTAATAACAACTTTAATTTTATTTGTTGTTACCTCAGGAGTTCGCAATATGCGTTTATAGCCTATTGTAGTTGCCTTACTAAGTGTTTTCCAATCATTTAAGTCTGTATTCCAGTATTCAATATGGAAGTCAGTGATTCGTTGTCCCAAAGGGATATATTCTTGTAATAAAATAGAATTAAAAGTGGTTATAGTAGGCAATTGTATTTCAATTGATGCCGTTGTAATATCATTATCAGTTGTCCAATAACTATTTTTGTTGCCATTGAATAAATTGTTAGCTTGATATTGCTTTGCATTTCCTCTTGTATTTGAGGCTTCAGCTTGTGCGCCTAGAGCTAAATTAGTTTGAAACGCTTCGTCTCTAGCTTTTTTGAACTCCATAAGTCTAGTAGAATCAGTAGGATGAATAAGTCCTTTTCTGTTTGGGGGAACATTTAATAAAAGATTAGCATTTCTACCTACTGATGCATAATAAATGTCCATAAGTTGATCAACTGTTTTTACTTTATCATCAGTTGAAGGACTATAAAACCATCCAGGTCTAATAGAAACATCCACTTCTCCCGGTATCCACTCTTTGCCTTGTTTTTCACCTTCATTTAATATTTTTAAATCGGGTGATCCAGCTCCTGGAGTGAATCCTTTTGTATTAAGTTTAGACCAGTTTGTTTCCCCTGCATAACCTCGCTCATTACCTATCCATCGAGCACCTGGACCAACGTCACTAAAAATTATAGCTTGTGGTTGATGTTTATATACTGTTTGGTGAAATAAATCCCAATCATAAACTTGATTAGATGACCCGTCAGTTGCTCCATCAAACCACTGTTCAAAGATAGGCCCATAGTTTGTTAAAACTTCTGTTAGAGTATTTGCAAAAGTTTGATTGTATTCAGCAGTATTATAAGTTGGATGATTTTGATCCCAAGGAGAAAGGTAAACTCCCATTTGAAGATCGTACTTTTTGCAAGATTGAGATAATTCTTGAAGAAGATCACCTTTTCCATCTCTCCAAGGGCTTTCGCGTACGGTATGAGTGCTATATTCACTAGGCCATAAACAGAATCCATCGTGGTGTTTTGCTGTAATAATAATGCCTTTCATTCCTGCTTCTTTGGCTATGGAGGCCCATTGATCTGTATTTAATTCGGTAGGATTAAATACACTAGGGTCTTCTCTTCCATCTCCCCATTCTACATCCGTAAAAGTATTCGGGCCAAAGTGTATAAAAAGATAATATTCTAACTCTTGCCATGCTAATTGATGTTGGGTTGGCAGGGGGGCAAATTCTTTGGGAGGCTCGACAGAAGTACACGAAAGAATAAAAAGAAGTTGAAAAGCCAGTAGTGTATAAAAAAAGTGAGTTCTATTCATGGTTTATGTATTTATTACTAAAATAGCCATACTTTTTTTCTTACTCTATTATTTTATCTGTTTTTTATGAAGTGTCTATAGATCTAATCCCCTTTTTTATAGTTGAGGGTGGATTATTATAATTTGATGGATGATTTTACAAGCTTTTTGTTAAGAAAAAGTCACGAAGAGTTAAGTTTACATGGAATAGTTTTAAGTTGTTGATTAGTAGTGTGTTATTAGTTGGTTATAGCAGAGTATAAATAGAATCTAATCAAAAGTATTAAAGGTCTTAGTCATCAGGTCAATATGACTAGGGCAAGTAGGCAATATGCCCTAGTCATATTAAATAGCGAATTGTTAAAATTAGAGTTGTCCGTTATATTTACTAATGAGTTCTATGAATAAGATGTATGTTATAGTTAAGGCACACCCTAATTTAGATGGTTCTATTTAGCTATTCTTTATCTGCTTATCATTTATTATTTCCACTTTTTTCGTTTAGTAAAGAATATATAATATCCAGTTAGGGGAAGAGTTGCACTGATTAAAGCAATTAAACAAGTAATTACTTTTGAAAACCATCCACCCCAAGCTCCAACATGGAGGGTGTATATCCAGCCACTTATTTTTGAAGCTCTGCTTTGTTCCTTATAAGGAATATTATCTGTTATTATTCCATTAGATGAACTAAATAGATAATGGTCTGTAGCTCTTACGTTTCCCCAAGAAGAAGCAGGAGAGATTGTTATTTTTTCTTCTTGAATAGTTATAGAACCAAAACTAGTGTACTCCTTTTTTATAATATTGAGAGCTTTATCCCAGGATAGATAAGATGACTTTCTATTATTATTTGCATTTATGAACGAATCCGTTTGATACTCTTTGTTCTTTTTCTTTTGATTTTTGTGGCTTCTAATTTGTTTCTGTTGTTGATTTCCTCTAGCAGGTGCTTCCGATGCAAATAAACTATAAAGACCTGTTCTATACCAACTAAATGAATAATGTAAACCTGTAAGAGAGAGAATTAATAGACCAATAGCTAGATAAAATCCACCTACAATATGCAGGTCCATCCATAATCTTTTTTTTCCATACTTTTTATTAATCTGCACACGGTGTTTGAGTTGCTTTTTACTTTTAGGAAACCATAGTATTAGTCCTGTAATAAGAATGAAAACAAGGAGTAGTGTAGAATACCCAACGATGGCTTTTCCTGTTTTTCTATTGTCATCGAGTAACCATCGATGAAGTTGCATTACTTTGGTGAAAAAAGGTCCTCTGAAAGATTGTATACCCAGTAGTTCTCCTGTATAAGGATTTACATAAGCTTTGACTCTAAATCCTTCTTTAAGTCCCATTTCATAGCTTCGGTTAGATTTAGAGGGTATTTTAACTGATACCACACTGTTGTTTGTCAACTGTTTGTTAACAAGAGGAATCAGTTCATTGAGTACTAAGGGCTTATTAAAAGAGGTTTTTTCTATATGAAATCTTTCAGGATGTAACAATTCTAATAGTTCATCTTCAAAGATTAGTATAGATCCGGTTAAACAGACAATCGTTATAATCAAACCTATAGGAAGAGATAACCACAAATGAATTTTTAAGGCTAGTTTTTTCATTTCAAACAGGACTAATTAATATAGGGTGAGTGAATTAAAGTGAAATAGAGTCGATTAAGGATGGTTATTGTATATTATAAGTGCAATCAAGAGTTCCTTAATTACTTATGGTATAAAAGAACTCTTGATTGAATCATAACTAAATGCTTAGTTAGTCTAAATAACCAATGGCATTAATGGATGTTGCTCCATGAATGGCGATTCCTTTATTGGCCATAGCTGTATTAGGATCAATAATATATACGGTAGGATTCATTCCTTCTTCAGTAATTGGGAGATACATTTTACCTTTGTAGGACATTGGAATACCTGTATTAATGATTTTATCTTTATTAGGTATTTGTTCAACCCAATTCAGTGTTTTATTTTCTACATCTACAATTGCATATTGAGTAGCAGGACTCATTGTTTCTATTTCTAAGACATTATAAAATTCCAGTAGGAAATAGTTATCTACAATGGGCCATACTTTTCTGAATTTATATCCGTTAGATAGTTCTTGAATATTAAAATAATAGTCTTTATCAAATTCAGTAGCTCCTTTTTTTATTCGTAATGCACCACAATCTTTTGTGGTAGTTTCTTCATACGATCCAGAGAACACATAAACTGTTCCATCAGTTGTTTTTCCCATCTGTGAATAGTATTGTGATCGCATTCTTCCCGATGAGTAACTAATTCTATCGTCTCTATAAATGTGTTTTACGTTTAAATCTTTATCTAAAGCAGCAACCCATACACTATCTGGATAAGTTACAACCCCAGTACTTGATCCTCCAGTAGCTTCAGGGTCTCTAGGCTGTGAAAGAACAAGACTTGAAAGGAATGTTCCATCTTTCATGTCTATTACGCCTGATAGGGTGGCTTGCTCTCCATTACCTGTAATGTTTAAGGTATTTAGCTGTTTTTCTTGCATAGTTAAACCACTATTGATATTTATAAAATTAAAGCTTACAGCATCCGTTCTTTCGTTACCTTCTTCATCAAGAAGAGCGGAACCCTTTTCATCAACAGGTGTTTTTCCTCCTACACTAGAGAGTAAATAGTTGTCAAAATAACCATAAGACGTGAAGCGGGTAGTTACTTGAAATTGTCCTATCTCGGTAAGTTTTCCTTGACTGTTTAGTTGATATCCAAGCCCAATTCCAGGATCACCTTTTGAGTAAATAAGTCCAACAGCTACAGAGGGGGCTTGATTAAAAACCCAAGTGTATCCTGATAATTCTAACTGTTTAACGTTTTCACTAATGCTTAAATCATTGTTTTCTAGATTATCTGTTTGCATAAGATATTCAGAGGTCTCTCCAGTAACTGATATGAAAAAATGTTTCTTATCCACTTGTTCCGATCCATTTCCTTCTTCACCATTATTTTCATCATCATGGCTACTGCATGAAGAAAAGCCCAATAGTGCTCCCAGTATAATTGTGTAAATGAAAAATCGATTGAGTGTTAATGTTTTAGTAATCATGTGCATTTTATTATTATATGTATATTATGAGTGATTAATTTTTCTCTACTTTTGCAAGAAGTATCTCAGCTTTACTGAAAAACTTCTACCTGGTTTTTGTAAACTATAATTGTCGTATAGTCTTTCGTTAGTTAGGTTTCTAACCTCAAAGGTCATGTTATAACGTCCATTTTTAAATGAATAAGTTGCGTTTAAATCATGGGATAGTTGATTAGGGATTGTAATATCTCCTCCTTCACTTTGCCAATCTTTAAAGAATTTATTGATATGTCTTATATTGTATCCAAGCGTAAGTACGTTACCCTGTCCCAGTAGGTTGTGAATGTTATAATTCGCATCTATATTGCTAAACAAGTAAGGAACATTAGGCATTCTGTCTTTATAATAAATTAGCTTTTGTCCAGTTGCAGAAAAGCGCTCTCTGTTACGTATGTTTTGATAAGTTAAATTACCACCTATCGAAAATAAATGTTTGTAAAAGTATCTTGCTTCTAAATCTACTCCTAGATTACGAACTTTACCATGATTGGTATAGTATGCACCGCCATATCGTTGTTCTATTTGTCTGCGTATATAATTACGAGTGTCTCGATAAATGAATCCTGCATCTAAATATATGGAGTGGCTTTTATAGAATGAGGAGCTATATCGAAGATTGAAGTTAAGATTTCTACTTTCTTCCGGTTTAAGAGATGCATCTCCAGTTTCTAATACCTCATCTCCAAAAAGCTCTCTATCCGAAGGTAAGCGGTAAGCTTTTTCATAAGAGCTTTTTAGTTGTAATGAAGGGGTTATAAAGTAGGTTGCAGCAAATCCATATCCTGTAGTATTGTATTTCTTTTCTTTTTCTTGATAGGAAGCTGTGGTAGTCTCTGATACATTTATGGGTCCTTTAATTTTTATATTATATTGTTTTATAAAAAATAAAGTATTCCATTTTCTGTTAGGCTCGAATTGGTATGAGAAACCTAAAATGTTTTTTTCATTTTTGCGTTTCATAAATGTAGCTTCTGTACTGTTTTCATGATTAGCCAAGGCATCCGTTGCTTTTCTAGAAAATGCACTAAAAACATTATTTAGTGTGAAGTAGTGTTTATGATGCAATTGATAGTTTAGATTACTTGTTATAAACGACGATCTATTATTGTATTCTCCTAAACTATATTGTCCTTCTCCTTTTGTCCCCTTGTTGCGATATTCTCCTTTCCAATTATACTGTCTAGCTAGAGTATCAATGTTATTGTTTCTAACTTTATTGTAATTAGCCGTCAATGAAAGATTCAGATTTTGTAATCCTATATTGTTAACGGAATAACTCAATGAGGGAATAAAGCTTTTGGCTTTTCTTTTTCTGCCCCCATAGACTATTTGTAATAGATTTGCATTTTGTATATCTGCTTTTTCTTGACTATACGTTGTCCCAAATAAAAGTTGAGTGGCCCAAGGTTTGTTTACTATACCTATTTTTGAGACTATAGCTTCGTTATGATAGTTGTCATGAAAACGTTTAAACCAATGCTCTTCTTTAGAGTACGTATTTGTTTTCAGATCGAGTAACTTAGTTTTTACTTTATAATCGTTATCTGAGTAGTTTTGATAAGCATTCACTTGAAATGTGAATCCATTCTTCAAGGTATGTCCCAAGCTAACATTGGTTTTATGTGTATTAAAAGAGCCATATGAGTAGGAAGCATCCATATAACTTCTATTTGTTTTTTTTGTTACTATATTAATAGCACCCCCCAAGGCATCTGCTCCAAACTCTATAGGTACCAATCCTTTATAAACCTCTATTCGCTCCGTTAAGTGTATAGGAATGTTATTGATTTGAAAAGAAGAACCTGCACCTTCCATAGGAACTCCATCCATAAAAAGTTTTATGTGTTTTCCTGTAAATCCATTCAGGTTAACTTGTGTTTCTGATCCCAAGCCACCAACTTCTCTAATTTTGACTCCCGATATGCGATCTAAGGCACTTGAAACGCCTAATGTTGAGTTGTATAAATCTTTCGTATCAATAGCTACAACATTATAGGCTGATTCGTTAATTTTTTGCAATCTACTTTTTCCTAATACAATTACTTCATCTAATTCTAATCCTTTTAGAGTAATATTTTTATTCACTTCTTTTCCGGGTTCTATTATTATAGATTCTACAAAAGTTTCGTGGCCAATAAGAGTACACATAAGAGTATATTGACCCGGTTTTATAGCTAGTTTATAGTCTCCAGTTTCATTACTAAATGTTGATTCAGATGTATTTAGTAAGTGTATTTGTGCCGCGTCTAATGCTTTATTGTATTGATCTATTACTTTTCCTCTTAATATTGTACTTGTTTCATTATTAGCTACTAAAAGTGGTGTAAAGAAGATAAATAGAATAAAGGAAGAGTATTTTATAATGTATTTTTTCATTGTTTGAGTTCTAGTTTACTATCCGATGCAAAAATAGAGGGATGTATAGTTCTTATCAATCGCTATTAGTTGCCAAAAAGTGACTCTTTCTACCTAATACTAGGTACCATTAGGTAATAAAATGTGTGTTTTGAATTTTGATTTGTGAATTGATTTTAATTAATTTACCACCCTTTGTGTCTTATTGTATAATAAATAATCCTATATCTATCAATTTATAAGATGGAGGTGTTGAGGAAATAAAAGTTGAAATAAGGTGTGGTTTTGTATAATCAAATAGAAGTTAAAAAGTAAGGTGTTAATATGAAAAAACTAAGTATATTGCGTTGTATGGACTTTATGTTTTTACATAAAAATGAAATACTACTATGAATAGAGAGAAAATTCAATTAGAATATCTGTTAAGAGTTCCATCAAAAGAGATACTTTGGACTGTTATCAGTTCTGCTTCGGGATTAGAGAGTTGGTTTGCTGATGAAGTTGACATTAAAGATAAAAAAGCAGTTTTTAAGTGGGATAAATCAGAAACAAGAGAGGCAGAAATAATAGGATATAGACTATATTCATTTATACGTTTTCGTTGGTTAGATAGTGAGTTTTCAAATGAATACTTTGAATTTAGAATAACTCAAAACGAATTAACTAAAGAATATGTGTTAGAAGTTACAGATTTTACCGATGAGCAAGATGTAGAAGATCAGATGGATTTATGGGATGTTGAAATCAATTGTTTACGGGAAGTTGCTGGATTATAACTAACTTTCAATCAATTTGTTTCTACACTCCTTTTTTTGTGTTAATTTTGCATCTTAATTGAAGAAATAATATAATACCAAAAGATGCTGAGGCTAAAAAAGTTAGATCGTTTTGTTATAAAGAGTTTTGTACTACTTTTTATTGCAACTTTTTTTATTTGCTTGTTCATCTTCATGATGCAATTTTTATGGCGCTTTGTGGATGAGATGGTAGGAAAAGGGTTGGAGATGAATGTTCTAGCTGAGTTTTTCTTTTATTCTGCACTTCATCTTGTTCCCACCTCGATGCCTTTAGCCATTTTATTAGCTTCATTAATAACCTTTGGAAATTTTGGGGAACGCTATGAGTTATTAGCCATGAAGTCAGCTGGAATTTCACTGCTGGAAATAATGCGTCCATTAATTTTCTTCACTCTGTTTTTATGTGGTGTGTCTTTTGTATTCCAAAATAATGTAGGACCGCATTCACAAAAGAAATTATATACTCTTTTAATTTCTATGAAGCAGAAATCTCCAGAATTAGATATACCCGAAGGGGTGTTCTATGATGAAGTGAGTGGCTTTAATATCTTCGTTAAAGAAAAAGATAGAAAAACAGGCTTGTTGTACCAAGTGATGCTTTATGACTTTTCAGAAGGTTTTGATAATGCACAAATAGTAGTTGCTGATACAGGAAAGTTGGAGATGACCGCAGATAAACAACATCTAGCTCTTCACTTGTACTCAGGAGAGTTGTTCTCTAATTTAAGAGCACAAAATGCTAGTTCCGAAAATGTTCCTTATCGTAGAGAGTCCTTTAAAGAAAAACATACTTTAATTGCATTTGATTCTGACTTTAACATGGCGGATGAGAGTATAATGAGTTCTCAAGCCAATAGTAAAAATATGAGAGAGCTACGTGTCTCTATTGATTCCTTGTCTTTTGATGGAGATAGCATTGGTCGAGAACATTTTGCATCCGCAATGGGAGGGGTATATGAACTAGAAAAAAATCTATCAAGAAATGACTCGTTACAAATAGTAGAGTTTGGAGTTACTGGTCATACTACCGATAGTTTATTTAATATATCTACATTAAAAGAAAAGCAACAAATATTAAACTCAGCCTATAATCGAGCACAAAGTGTGGGTAATGATTGGAATTTTAAAAGCTACACTTTATCACAGAATGATTATAATATAAGAAGGCATAAAACGGAGTGGCATAATAAAATAACCCTCTCTTTAGCTTGTTTAATATTCTTCTTTATTGGTGCTCCTTTAGGAGCTATCATAAGAAAAGGAGGATTGGGTATGCCAGTCGTTATTTCAGTTCTTATTTTTATTTTTTATTACGTAGTCGATCGTACTGGTTACAAAATGGCACGGGATGGGAAATGGATTTTATGGATGGGGATGTGGTTGAGTACAGGTGTTTTAGCACCTATAGGTGTTTTTTTAACCTACAAATCGAACAATGATTCTGTTATATTAGATGGGGCTACCTACATAAATGGAATTAAACGATTTTTAGGAATAAAAAGCACTCGATATATTATGCGTAAAGAGGTGATTATACACGATCCTAATTATTCTTCTTTGTTAGAAGAGCTTAGACGATTGACTCATGAAGGGGCTACTTTACTTTCTTCTAAACAGTTATTAAAGGCTCCTAATTACATTCAAGTTTGGACCTCTCATGATTGGGGAAATCAGTTTGCAGATTTTAATAAAAAACTAGAGCTTGTAATAGAACAGTTGGCGAATTCAAAATCGCATATCTTATTGGCTGCATTAAATAAATATCCTATATTGTTTGTTGAGGCTTTAAGACCTCCATTTAAACGACATAAGATTAATTTAGCTATTGGAATTTTTATACCCTTAGGTTTATTTTTCTATTTTAGAATTTGGATTTTTAGGGTACGCTTAAATAAGGATTTAAAAAAGGTGCTTGCCGTAAACGAAGAGATAATAAACCTAATAGAACAGAATAAAATATAAGAGTTATGGAAGATATTAAACTAAATACAATAGAGGAAGCCATCGAAGACTTTCGTGAAGGAAAGTTTGTTATAGTTGTAGATGATGAAGACCGTGAAAATGAAGGTGACTTTATCATTGCTGCAGAAAAAATTACACCCGAAAAAGTAAACTTCATGTTAACTCATGGAAGAGGAGTGTTATGTGCCCCTATAACTGAAGAGCGTTGTGAGGAGTTAGAGTTAGATATGCAAGTATCTTCTAATACTTCGATTCATGAAACACCTTTTACTGAAACGATAGATTTACTTGAAGGTTGTACTACAGGTGTTTCGATTTATGATAGAGCTGCTACTATTCGCGCTTTAGCTGATCCGAAAACGAAACCAGCAGATTTTGGAAGACCAGGACATATTAATCCATTAAGAGCACGTACAAGAGGGGTGCTTAGAAGAGCTGGTCATACAGAAGCTTCTATCGATTTAGCTCGTTTGGCTGGTTTGTATCCTGCGGCAGCCTTAATAGAGATTCTAAATGAAGATGGAACTATGGCTCGTTTACCTCAGTTAAAAAAAGTGGCTGATGAGTTTGGTATTAAGATTATCAGTATAGAGGATTTAATAGCTTATCGTATTCAGAAAGAATCTATCATTGAAAGAGGTGTTGAGGTAGATATGCCAACAGAGTATGGTCACTTTCGTTTAATTCCATTTCGTCAAGTATCTAATGGCATGGAGCATGTGGCTTTAATAAAAGGTGAATGGGCTGAAGATGAGCCTGTTTTGGTGCGTGTTCATTCTTCTTGCTTAACAGGTGATGTGTTTGGCTCTTGCCGTTGTGAATGTGGTGAACAATTACATAAAGCCCTTCGCATGATTGAAAAAGAAGGAAAAGGTGTTGTTGTTTACATGAATCAAGAGGGTAGAGGTATCGGCTTGATGAATAAAATTGCTGCTTATAAGTTACAAGAAGAGGGATACGATACTGTAGATGCAAATATCCATTTAGGATTTGATCCTGATGAGAGAGATTATGGAGTGGGAGCTCAAATACTTCGTGAAGTTGGTATTAAAAAAATGCGCTTAATGACCAATAATCCAGTCAAACGTATTGGACTTGAATCATACGGTTTAGAAATAGTTGAGAATGTGGGTATAGAAATTATTCCAAATCCATACAATGAACGCTATTTAAAGACGAAGAAGGAGCGAATGGGACACACCTTGCATCTAAAGAAATAATATAAACAAGACAAAATTATAATCACATGAACCATTTATTATCTGATCGCTTGAATAGTTTGTCTCCATCGGAGACTCTTGCGATGTCTCAAAAAAGCAATGAGCTTAAAGCTCAAGGGATTGACATTATAAATATGAGTGTTGGAGAACCCGATTTTAATACTCCTGAAGAAATAAAAAATGCAGCTAAAAAGGCTATAGAGGCTAATTTTTCTTATTACACTCCTGTTTCTGGATATCTTTCATTAAGACAAGCAATAACTGATAAATTAGAAAAGGAGAATGGATTAAAGTATACTCCTAATCAAGTGACTTGTGGTAATGGAGCAAAACAATGTGTTTGTAATGCTATTCTTACTTTAGTCAATCCAGGTGACGAGGTGATAATTCCTGCTCCTTATTGGGTGAGTTATCCGCAAATGGTAAAACTTGCTTCGGGTGAACCTATCATAGTTTCTGCAGGAATTGAACAAGACTTTAAGATTACTCCTGAACAGTTAGAAAAAGCTATTACACCTAAGACAAAAGTATTGATTCTATGTTCACCCTCTAATCCTACAGGTTCTGTTTATACTAAAGAGGAGTTGCTGGGATTAGCGGAAGTTTTAAGAAAACACCCTAGTGTGATTATTATTTCTGATGAAATTTATGAACATATAAATTACAGTGGAAAGCATGAGAGTATAGCTTCTTGTCCTGATATGTTCGATAGAACATTAGTAATTAATGGAGTATCAAAAGCCTATGCAATGACAGGGTGGAGATTGGGTTTTGCTGCTGGACCCGATTGGTTAATATCAGCTTGTAATAAGTTGCAAGGGCAATATACTTCAGGACCAAGCTCAATTAGCCAAAAGGCTGCAGAAGAAGCCTATAAAGGGAGTCAAAAACCCGTAGAAGAGATGAGAGAGGCTTTTGCTCGTCGGAGAGATTTAATTGTAAAATTAGCCAAAGAAATTCCTGGGTTTGAAGTTAGTGTACCTCAAGGTGCTTTCTATCTATTCCCTAAGTGTAGCTATTATTTTGGTAAGTCAGCTAATGGTGAAACCATTAAAACAGCTACTGACTTAGCTTTTTACTTGCTTAATAATGCCCATGTTGCTTGTGTAGGAGGAGATGCTTTCGGTTCTCCTGAATGTATTCGTATGAGCTATGCCACAAGTGATGACAACATTGAAGAAGCTATGAAGAGAATTAAAAATGCATTGGCTTTATTAAAATAGATAATTCACATCCTTTTTATAAAAAAAATCAAAGAGAGTCTTACTAATATAGTGTTTGACTCTCTTTTTTGTTTT
>Ga0172377_10005026_pt1 | contig 13589 bp, 7 predicted proteins | sample Pumphouse3metaG_FD_119749 | JGI IMG/M metagenome (GOLD analysis project Ga0172377, IMG submission 119749) | Leachate microbial communities from a municipal landfill in Southern Ontario, Canada - Pumphouse #3 metaG | ecosystem: Engineered > Solid waste > Landfill > Unclassified | place: Canada... | reverse complement strand
CACTTTGTCTTTATCTGAACAGAGTGTATCTCCTGTCGTTGTGTCTTTAAGACCTACAACCGCAGCAATCTCCCCAGCATAAACTTCTTTTACCTCTTCACGTTTGATCGCGTGCATCTTCATAATACGGCCGATACGCTCTTTTTTGTTCTTTGTAGAGTTAAGCGCGTATGAACCTGATTCAAGTACACCTCTGTAGACACGGATAAATGTCAATTGACCTACAAACGGGTCAGTCATAATCTTGAATGCGAGTGCAGCAAATGGTCCATTATCACTAGACTCAACTACCACTTCTTTGGTCTCATCATCCATCATTGTACCACGGATATCAGCAACTTCTGTCGGAGCCGGAAGATATGCAACAACGGCATCAAGAAGTGTCTGTACCCCTTTGTTTTTAAATGAAGTACCGCAAACCATTGGTACGATCTCCATACCGATTGTCGCTTTTTTGATCCCAGCCATGATCTCTTCGTTTGTTAACTCTTCGCCCTCTAGGAATTTCTCCATAAGCTCATCGTTACCCTCAACACCGGAGATAGATTCGATCATTTTTTCACGATACTCTTCAGCTTTTTCCTGAAGTTCAGGACGGATATCCTGCTCCTTGTATGCTGAACCCATCGCAGCATCAGCATCCCAGACAATCTCTTTCATTTTTACAAGATCAACGACACCTTCAAATGTATCTTCTGCACCGATCGGGATTTGAAGAGGAACCGGGTTGCCTTTCAGCCTTTCACTGATCTGTCTTTCGACCTCATAGAAGTCTGCACCTGTTCTGTCCATTTTGTTTACATAGACGATAGAGGGCACGCCGTATTTGTTTCTTTGTCTCCATACAGTTTCAGACTGAGGCTGAACCCCACCGACCGCACAGAATACAGAAACTGCACCGTCAAGCACTCTCATTGAACGCTCAACTTCGATCGTAAAGTCAACGTGGCCCGGAGTGTCAATGATGTTGATCTGTTTGTCTGCCCATGTACAAGTAGTTGCAGCAGAAGTAATCGTAATACCTCTCTCCTGCTCCTGCTCCATCCAGTCCATGGTAGCTGTACCTTCGTGAGTCTCACCAATTTTATGCTCAATACCAGTATAGAAAAGGATTCTTTCAGTGGTTGTCGTCTTCCCTGCATCGATGTGTGCAGCAATACCGATGTTTCTTACATCTTCAAGTTTATGCGATCTTGCCATAATTTATTTCCTTACCATCTATAGTGAGCAAATGCTTTGTTAGCTTCTGCCATCTTATATGTGTCTTCTTTCTTCTTGAAAGCAGAACCTTTTTCAGTTGCAGCATCCATAAGCTCATTGCTAAGGCGCTCCATCATAGTTCTTTCATTTCTTTTTCTTGCTGCATCAACGATCCATCTGATCCCCAATGACTGCTGTCTTACAGGTCTTACTTCCATTGGAACTTGGTATGTAGCACCACCAACTCTTCTACTCTTTACTTCCATCAATGGTCTTACATTGTCCATTGCCTGGTTAAAGATATCGATACCTTTTTCACCTGTTTTTGATTCAATTCTCTCTAACGCCGAATAAACTACTTTTTGTGCTGTACTTTTCTTACCATCAAGCATAATTGCATTGATGAATTTTGTTAAAACTTTAGAACCGTATACTGGATCTGGAAGTACCGGTCTAACAGGAGCTTTTCTTCTTCTCATTTGTTTTTCCTCTTCAATCTTTATATTGTTGATTTACTCAAGTCTTGTCCACGAAGGTTCACTGACAACACCTGCATAAGCCTGATATAAGGCTAACCTCTTTTATGTGTGGATCCTAAAATTATTTTTTAGGTCTCTTAGCACCGTACTTGGATCTGGCAACTGTTCTGTTAGCCACACCTGAAGCATCCAATGCACCACGAACAATGTGATATTTAACACCCGGTAAGTCTTTTACCCTACCACCACGTACTAGTACGATTGAGTGCTCTTGAAGGTTGTGACCCTCACCACCGATATAAGCGATTACTTCGAATCCACTTGTAAGTCTTACTTTAGCAACTTTTCTAAGTGCTGAGTTTGGTTTCTTAGGAGTAGTTGTATATACTCTTGTACAAACACCTCTTCTTTGAGGACAGTTCACAAGCGCTGGTGATTTTGATTTTTTAATCACTTTTTTACGCTCTTTACGAATCAATTGGTTAATTGTAGGCAATCGTAATCCTTTCTCTTTGTTATTTTGAATTGAATCTTGGGATAATCCCATTTTAAAGCACAAAAATGCTCTAAAATCGAACAAAGCCCGGAAAAATGGAGGCATATTATACTGAAACTATCTTAAGATTTTTTTATAAGTGTTTTTACGCTCTGTAATGCAAAGGAGAATTCAAGAACCACCGAAGTGGTTCTTCTGCTACTCTTCTGTAGCACTGATTGAAACTTTGTCCAGGTTGATCATTCCTGTACCCACAGGGATCAAACGACCGATAACGACGTTCTCTTTCAGATCTTCCAGTGAATCGACCGTACCGGCAATAGATGCCGAAGTCAGTACTTTTGTTGTGTCCTGGAACGATGCTGCCGAGATGATCGAGTCTGCACCAACCGCTGAACGGGTAATACCTACAAGCATCGGTTCGGCAATTGCCGGTTCACCGCCAAGTTTCAGTACGCTTTCGTTCTCTTCTTTGAACTTACGTCTGGAAACAATATCTCCGGCGATGAATTTGCTGTCACCGCTATCAATCACCTTCACCTGACGCATCATCTGAGAAACAACGATCTCAATGTGCTTGTCAGAGATGTTAACCCCTTGACGACGATAAACCATCTGTACCTCGGAGACGATATAGTCATAGAGCGCTTTCTCACCCATTGCCGCAAGGATATCATGGCTTGAGATCGTACCGTCGGTGAGTTTTTCACCCGCGTGTACATAGTCTCCCGCATGAACCAGCACTGCCTTGTTCTTATCGACAAACTGCTCAGTGATCTGATCTCCGTCACCGGCAATAATCAGTCTCTGCTTGCCTCGCAGCGGTTTACCAAAGCTGACTACACCGTCAATCTGTGCAATCAAAGCGATATCTTTTGGACGTCTCGCCTCAAAGAGTTCAGATACTCTCGGAAGACCCCCGGTAATATCGCTTGACTTGATCGCAGCTTTCGGTTTTTTCGCCAGGATATCGGCCGTACTCACCTCTGCTCCATCTTTAACAAAAAGGCTTGTTCTTGGATCAAGCTGATAACGGATGATCTCTCCTGACTCTGTCGCAAGGATAATCGCCGGCTTATAGGCAGTCGAGATATACTCGTTAAGCTCCAGTCTTGACTCTCCTGTCACTTCATCAAACTGCTCGATTACCGTAATACCAGGTATGACATCTTCAAACTTCAATGTACCTTTCTGCTCTGCAATGATCGGTTCAGAGTATGGATCCCACTCTGCAACGACCGTCTGTTCTATGATCTCAGGTGCGGAAAGAAGATCTCCTCTTTCTACTTTCTGATCATTGGATACCTGAAGTCTGGACCCTCTTGAGATATAGTGTCTTCCTGCTTCCCTGTTGTTTTCATCCACAACGACGGCAAAGAGACCTTTTTGTACCACGACATCACCCTCTTTGCTCTCAGGGTGCGCTTCAAGATAGTCGCCTTTCAAGAGGAAGAATTTCACGGTACCGCGTGACTCAGCGATCACTTTTTGTGTCACCGGTGCACCATTCTCTACCTTCAGCTCTGACGCAAACGGAATACGTGACGGTACCGACCATCCCTCGTTGATCATATCAACGATAGAGTCACCCTCCTGTACCTCGTCACCATCTTCAAACGGCAGGAAGAATTTCCCTTCAATCTTACCTGCAACCCCTGCAAGTTCGTTTGATTTTGCCACATCGGACTTTCTGAGATTGTATTTGATCTCATCTGTTCCTGCAGCGACCACAGAGATCACATACTCATCGTGCGTTACCTGGATCTTCACTTTACCAGAAACCGTCGCTTTGATCTTCGGTTCAACCAAAAGCACACCGGCATTTCTTCTGTTTGCCACGATCAGCTTGTCTTCGGTATTTCTATACACAGCAAGGTTATAGTAACGGATGAAACCTTCTTTGCTCGCTACGATCTGTCTCTCTTCCTTGCCTGCCGTTGCCGTACCACCGGTGTGGAAGGTACGCAGTGTCAGCTGTGTACCCGGTTCACCGATCGACTGTGCCGCAATGACACCGACTGCTTCACCGCGTTTCACCAGTTTGTTGTCAGCCATATTCAGACCGTAACATTTCGCACAGATACCTTTCGGTGCTTTACATGCAGACGGAGCCCTGATGACAACCGATCTCACTCCAGCGTCCTGAACGCGCTGCGCCATCTCCTCGTCGATCAATGTTCCCTCACTGATCAAGACCTCTGAAGTGATAGGGTCGATGATATCCTGCGCCAGTACTCTGCCGTAGATACGGTCTGCCAGCGGCTCGATCATCTCGTTACCGACGACGATATCCGATACTTCCACACCTTCATGCGTACCACAGTCATTCATGACGATCTTCACGTTTTGCGCAACGTCGATCAGCTTTCTTGTCAAATAACCCGCGTTCGCTGTCTTAAGCGCTGTATCGGCAAGACCTTTTCTCGCACCGTGTGTCGAAATAAAGTACTCAAGTACGTTCAGACCCTCACGGAAGTTTGACGTAATCGGTGTCTCAATGATCGATCCGTCCGATTTCGCCATCAGACCCCTCATACCGGAAAGCTGTCTGATCTGTGCAGCAGAACCCCTCGCACCCGAGTCAGCCATCATGTGTACAGAGTTGAATCCGTCTTTATCGGCTCTGATCTTCGCCATCAAACCTTCTGCAATACCGTTGTTCGCATCCGTCCAGATATCGATAATCTTGTTGTAACGCTCCTGGTCTGTAAGCAGACCCGCAGCAAATTGTCTCTGGATCTCTTTTACGTCTGCAGTAGCCGTTTTTACCATCTCCTCTTTAAGCTCAGGGATCTTGATATCCTCAACAGAGATCGATACACCGACCTTTGTTGCGTATTTGAAACCCATATCCTTAAGGTTGTCAAGGAACGTTGCAGTCTCTGCCACACCGCCGATCTTGTAGATATAGTCAACAAGTACACCGATATCCTTTTTCTTGAGGATTTTGTTCCAGTACTTCTCGGGCACATAATCCGGGATGATCGATTTCAGGATCAGTCTACCCGCAGTAGACGTCGTGATACGTCCTTCAATGACTGTTCTGATACGTGCATTCAGATCAAGCGACTGCTGTTCAAATGCGATCTCTACCTCTTCCACATTGGCAAAGAGTTTGTGCTCACCTTTGACATCATTCTTCTCAAGTGTCAGATAGTAAAGACCCAAAATCATATCCTGGGACGGTACCGCGATCGCTTTACCTGATGCCGGAAGCAGAATGTTCATAGAAGCGAGCATCAATACTTTCGCTTCGGCTATTGCCTCATCGGAAAGCGGCACGTGTACCGCCATCTGGTCACCGTCGAAGTCAGCGTTGAACGCCGCACATACAAGCGGGTGAAGCTGGATCGCTTTTCCTTCGATCAGTCTCGGGTGGAACGCCTGGATCGAGAGTTTGTGCAGTGTCGGTGCACGGTTGAGAAGCACCGGATAGTTCTGAACTACCTCTTCAAGACACTCCCATACCTCGTTCTCCTGCTTTTCGATCATCTTCTTCGCCTGTTTAAGTGTCGTTGCATACCCTTTCTCTTCAAGCTTCGCCATCAAGTGCGGTTTAAAGAGCTCGATCGCCATCTTTTTAGGAAGACCGCACTGGTCCATACGAAGGTCCGGACCGACAACGATAACAGAACGTCCTGAGAAGTCAACCCTTTTACCAAGAAGGTTCTGACGGAAACGTCCCTGCTTCCCTTTGATCACTTCTGAGAGTGATTTCAGCGGTCTTTTGTTCGCACCTTTTACCGCATTTCCTCTTCTGCCGTTATCAAAGAGCGCATCTACTGCTTCCTGAAGCATACGCTTTTCGTTTCTTACGATAATCTCAGGTGCATCAAGCTCGATCAGTCTCTTCAAACGCTGGTTTCTGTTGATGACCCTTCTATAAAGGTCATTGACATCTGATACCGCAAACTTGCCGCCATCAAGGCTTACAAGCGGTCTCAGGTCAGGCGGAAGTACCGGAAGCTGTGTAAGCATCATCCATTCAGGTCTGTTTCCAGAGTGAAGGAAAGCTTCAATCACTTTCAGTCTTTTGACGATCGTTTTTCTCTTCGCTTCTGATCTTGTCGACTCGATCTCTTCTTTCAGCTGGTTGTACATATCCACAAGGTCCAGATCGGCAAGTAGTTCCTGGATGATCTCCCCACCCATACGCGCATCAAGATCCGTATCGCCGAAACGCTGTATGATCTGCTGGTACTGCTCTTCATTGAGTACATCATACTTTGCAAGCGGGCTAAGGCCTTCACTGTCATAACTTGCACCACCAGGTGTTTTTACGATATATGCTTCATAGTAGAGTACACGCTCCAAGTCTTTCATCTTGACACCGAGAAGGGTACCGATACGTGACGGAAGCGAAGAGACATACCAGATATGCGCAACAGGTGCAACAAGGTCAATGTGCCCCATTCTGCTTCTTCTTACTTTTGATGTCGTTACTTCAACACCACATTTTTCACATACCACGCCTTTGTAACGCATCTTCTTGTACTTGCCGCACAGACACTCATAGTCACGGATCGGCCCGAAGATTTTCGCACAGAAAAGGCCGTCACGTTCAGGCTTCAGTGTACGATAGTTAATCGTCTCAGGCTTTTTCACTTCACCGTAGCTCCAGGAGAGGATCTTCTCCGGGCTGGCTACTCTCAGCTGAAGTGCCTCAATATCCTGAGGTTTCTCTTCGCTGTTAAGATCTATAGGTACTAAATTTTCCAGTTGCTTACTCATCTTCAACCTCCACTTCATTTTTCGGTGCATAAAGTTCTGCATCAAGTCCAAGTGCTTGAAGCTCTTTTGTTAAAACGAACATCGTTTCGGGGATACCGGACTCAGGTACCGACTCCCCTTTGGTGATCGCTCGGTATGCTCTTGCTCTACCCTCAACATCATCTGATTTGATCGTGAGCATCTCTTTGAGGATGTGTGACGCACCATACGCTTCCAGTGCCCAAACTTCCATCTCTCCAAATCTCTGTCCGCCGAAGAGTGCCTTACCACCCACCGGCTGTTGGGTAACAAGCGAGTAAGGCCCGGTTGAACGTGCGTGTACTTTCTCATCGACAAGGTGGTGCAGTTTGAGCATGTACATATAACCTACGTTGACACGCTCAAGCATCTTCTCGCCTGTTTTTCCGTCATAGAGTGCCATTTTACCGTCACTCTCGATTTTTGCAAGCTCAAAGAGCTTATCAAACTCCACCTGGTTGACACCTTCAAATACCGGTGCCGCGAATTTTACGCCCTTGCTCCAGTCTCTACCGTACCTGATCAGCTCCTCATCGCTCATCTTTTCCAGTGTCTCTTTGGCATTCATCAGCTTTGCCACATCCGCGATCTCGATCATCTTCGCTCTGAGCTTTTCTACAAAATCAGCCTGGTTGTTATCGAACATCTCCTGGATCTGGTTACCAAGGTTTTTACCTACCAGCCCAAGGTGTACTTCAAGGATCTGTCCGATGTTCATACGGGAAGGTACCCCCAGCGGGTTAAGGATGATCTCAACCGGTGTACCGTCTTCCATATATGGCATATCGATCTCAGGAACAATGTTGGAGACGATACCTTTGTTTCCGTGACGTCCGGCCATCTTGTCCCCGACTTTCAGCTTACGTTTTGTTGCGATATAGACTTTGACAAGCTTCGTGACACCGCTAGGAAGGATATCGTCTTTTTCAAGCACCGAAAGTTTCTCTTCATGCTCTGTTTTCAGTCTCTTCTTCTGTTTGAGGAAGTAGTTCTTGAGCGCTTCATACTCTGATTGTACTTCATTTGAATAGGACTGTACCACCCCTCTCAGAGCAAAACGGTTCACCTCTTTAATGATCCCCTGATCGATCTTGGAACCTGTTTTATACTCAGTCTCCCCGATCGTCACATCTTTTGCCAGTTCCTGCTCAGAGAGGTACTTCGCGATACGGAGGATCTCTTCTCTGTCGATCATCAGAAGCTGGTCATGGTGGTCACTGTCAAGCTGTGCTTTCTCCGCTTCATAGGCCTGGATCGCACGTGCATCTTTTTCATACCCTTTTTTTGTAAATACCTTGATATCTACAACGACCCCTTCCATGGAAGCGGGACAGTAGAGTGACTTGTTCACGACATGCCCTGCTTTTTCTCCGAAGATCGCTCTAAGGAGTCTCTCTTCCGGTGTCGGTTTGATCTCGCCTTTCGGACTTACCTTTCCGACAAGGATCATACCCGGTTTCACATAGGTACCGATCTTGACGATTCCTGACTCATCAAGGTGAAGCAGTTCATCTTCACGGATATTAGGAATGTCTCTTGTGATCTCTTCCGTACCATGTTTCAACTCTCTGGCTTCCACCTCTTTTTCGTAGGTATGCACAGAAGTAAACGTATCCTCACGGATCAGTTTTTCAGAGATGATGATCGCATCCTCGTAGTTATATCCGTTCCACGGCATGAACGCGACACGGATATTCTTACCGATAGCAAGTTCTCCCTGATCCATGTTCGCACCGTCGGCGATCGCCTGTCCCGCTGCCACTTTCTGTCCAAGTTTCACGATCGGCGTTTGTGTAAATGTCGTATTTTGGTTGGTTCTCATGTTCTTATCGAGCGGATAGTGATCGATAAATACACCACTCTCATCTTCACCCATGATATAAACATTTTTACCATCGACTTTTTCAACCGTACCACCGCGTCTTGCCTTCACACACTCCCATGCATCACGGCTTACGACCGCCTCCATACCCGTACCGACCAATGGTGCTTCGGTTCTCAAAAGCGGTACAGCCTGACGTTGCATGTTCGATCCCATCAGCGCACGGTTTGCATCATCGTGCTCCAAGAATGGAATCAGCGCAGCAGCCGAACCTGAGATCATCAGCGGAGAGATATCGATAAGATCCACTCTCTTGGAGTCGTTCAGCTCGATGTTACCGTTGAGTCTTGTCTCGATCAGGTCGCCCACGATCTTTCCGTTTTCATCTACGATTGTCGAAGCAGGAGCGATACATTTGTCCTCCTCCTGCGTCGCTGTCACATAGATGATCTCGTTGGTGACTTTACCGTCTTTTACCACTTTATACGGCGCTTCGATAAATCCAAGCTCATTTACTTTCGAGTAGGTCGCAAGGGTGTTGATCAAACCGATGTTCTGACCTTCCGGTGTCTCGATCGGACAGATACGCCCATAGTGCGTCGGGTGGACGTCACGGACTTCAAATCCTGCTCTCTCTTTTACAAGACCGCCTTCACCCAATGCAGAGAGTCTTCTTTTGTGAGTTACCTCCGAAAGCGGGTTGGTCTGGTCCATGAACTGCGAGAGCTGTCCGCTTGAGAAGAACTCCAGGATCGTGTTGGTGATCATCTTTGAGTTTACAAGGTCATGCGGCATCAGATCCTCAAGGCTTCCAGAGATGGTCGTCATCTTGTCCTTGATCGCTTTTTGCATCTTGACAAGGCCGTTGTGAAGCTCATTTCCGAGCAACTCGCCGATCGCACGGATACGTCTGTTCCCCAAGTGGTCCCTGTCATCGATATGGCCCTGGCCATTTTTCACCTTGATCAGATATTTGACGGTATGGATCAAATCTTCTGCCGTAAGAATGGTGGTATACTCCGGTGTATCAAGTCCAAGCTTGTGGTTCATCTTCATACGGCCGACTTTTGTCAGATCATATCTCTCAGGATCAAAGAAGAGTTGTTTCAAGAATGCTTTTGCCGCTTCAGGCGTGACCGGTTCACCCGGTCTCATCACCTTATAGATACGGATCGCAGAAAGCACGTTCTCATCTTCGATCTGTTCCGTCTGCTTGAGCAGTCTCAAGCTCTCTTGATCAGCGATGAAAGCATTGATAATAGAGTTATCCGAACCTTCTGCAAGGTCGTCAATGATCATGATGCTGTCGATACCCTGCTCAATCATCTTCTTAAGCTTGGTCTCATCCAGAGGTGTCACCACATCGTAGAGAACTTCTCCGCTCTCCTGGTCAATCACAGGCGTAGCAAGGTGTCTCTCCATCAGTACATCTACAGGATACTCAACCCACTCCAATCCCTCTTCCTGAAGGCTCTGTGCCTTTTTCTTTGTCAGTCTCTTTCCAAGATTTACAACGATATTACCATCTGCGTCTTTTACATCATAGTCAGCTCTTCCCGTAAAATCATCCGGATTGAATCTTGTAAGGAATCTGTTGTTCTTGATCACGATCTCTTTTGTCGAATAGAAAAGTTTTACAATATCCTCTTTAGAGTAGTCCAGCGCTCTAAAAAGAATCGTTACCGGGATCTTTCTTCTTTTGTTGATACGTGCATAAAGGATATCTTTTGCGTCGTATTCAAAATAGAGCCAAGAACCGCGATCCGGGATGATCTGTGCGGAGTAGAGAAGTTTGGCGGAAGTAGTTGTCCCCTCCTCTTCTTTAAAGATAACACCGGGAGATCTGTGAAGCTGGTTTACGATCACTCTTTCTACACCGTTTACGATGAACGATGTTCTGTCTGTCATCAACGGGATATCACGTACAAATACCGCCTGTTCTTTGATCTCTTTTGGATCAAGTTTTTCACCCGTCTTCTCATCTCTATTCCAGATGGTCAGGGCGATATTCATTTTCAGTGAGACAGAGTAGGTCAATCCTCTCTCCATACACTCGCGCACGGTATACTTCGGCTTGATAATGTCTGAACCCTTGTAGGTTAGTGTCAGTCTGTTCTGCTGGTCATGGATCGGGAAAGAGGCTTTAAAAACCTTCTCAAGCGTAGAGTGTTTTCTGTCTTTTTTGCCCATCATCAAAAAGTCATCAAAACTTTGTTGTTGAAGCTGCAAAAGGTTGGGGATTTCTATCTCTCTTGGAGTTTTTGAAAAATCGACACGAAGTCTATTACCAGAATGTAAAGAGTTTAACATGGTTATCCTTCTTTTGAATGGTTAAGGTTTATGGTTAATATCGCTGTATTTAAAATTTACGTAACTAATACATCATATTTAGTTAGATACACCAAGAAACTATTAGAGGAGGGTATGAAAGTGTCTCATCTCCGAATAGTTTATCACTGTATCTAACGAAGGCAGTTTGTTAAGCCGGGCATAAATCCCGGCTTGAGTGTAAAGTAATCTTGATTACTTAAGCTCACAAGAAGCACCAGCTTCTTCAAGTTGTTTTTTGATATCTTCAGCCTCTTCTTTAGAAGCACCTTCTTTAAGTACAGTAGGAGCGTTTTCAACTGCATCTTTTGCCTCTTTAAGACCAAGACCAGTAACCGCTCTTACAACTTTAATTGTGTTGATTTTCTTCGCACCACCGTCAGTAAGTACAACGTTGAACTCAGTCTGCTCTTCAGCAGCCTCAGCAACAGCACCACCAGCAGCTACTACAGTAGCCTGTGCAGTGACACCAAATTTTTCTTCGAACTCTTTTACAAGTTCAGAAAGTTCAAGTACAGAAAGGTTAGAGATAAACTCAATTACATCTTCTTTTGTGATTGCCATAATATTTTCCTTTTTCTATTATGCTGAAATCATATATGATTTACTTATAAGAGAGCAGTGACTGCTCTCACCACCCGCTATTAAGCCTCTTCTTCTCTCTTTTTTCTCAATGCATCCAAACCGATCGTAAAGTTCTGAACCGGTGCATTCCAGACATTGAGAAGCATACCAAGAAGCTCGTCTCTTGTAGGAAGTTTAGCCATTGCATTGATTGTCGCAAGATCAGCAACTTTACCTTCAATAAGACCAGTTTTGATAGAAAAGTGATCCTTGTTGTCAGATGCAGCTTTGTCAGCTATCTTACACGGAAGTACCTGTGCTTCACCCCAGATGAAGATATTGGTATCTGTCAGTACAAGCTCTTCACATCCGGCTTCTTTGATCGCCAGTTGCGCAAGTTTATTCTTTACAACTCTCACTTTACACTCTTGCTCACGTGCATTGTTTCTGATTGCCTCAAGCGCTTCAACTGTCATACCTTTGTAGTCACACACTACAACAGCACCAGCCTCTTTAAACTCACCAGCCAACTCTGCAACGATCTGAGCTTTTTGTGCTCTCGTTAACATATTTTCTCCTTTCGACCTACAACAGGGTGTGGAATTCCACCTGCATAACCCTTCAGCTATACTAATTAAGCTTTCGCCCCTATCGTCTATGACCTAAATTTGAGAATACTATTCTCAACCAAATGCTGGATAAGCACTTGATTGAATATAGTTCAAGTCCAGCTAACGCTGTACTTGAAAAATGTAATGCTTATTTAAGTTCCATGAGTTCTGCAGCATCCAATGTCACTGAAGGACTCATTGTAAGTGATACTGCTGCATTCGTAATATATTTACCTTTTGCAGATGCAGGTTTTGCTTTGTTGATTGCTCTTACAAATGTGATAAAGTTCTCTTTGATCTGAGCGTTGTCAAAGCTTACTTTACCGATACCAGCGTGGATATTACCTTTTTTGTCAACTCTATAGTTCACCTGTCCGCCCTTAGCGTTTTCAACCGCTTTAGTGACATCCATCGTTACAGTACCGGTTTTTGGGTTAGGCATCAAACCTTTTGGGCCGAGAATTCTCGCAACTTTTCCAAGTACACCCATCATATCCGGTGTTGAGATAACGATATCAAAATCGATGTTACCCGCCTGGATCTGCTCAATAAGCGCGTCGCTACCTACAATATCTGCTCCTGCAGCTCTTGCTTCATCCGCTTTTGCATCTTTTGCAAATACGGCAACCCTTACTGTTTTACCTGTTCCGTGAGGCAATACAACTGAGCCTCTGATCATCTGATCCGCATGTCTTGGGTCAACATTAAGGTTGAGTGCTACTTCTACTGTCTCGTCGAATTTCGCTGATTTAAGTTCCGGTAGTGCTGCAATTGCTTCATCAACACTGTATGCTTTGTTTGCATCTATCTTTTTGAGTAGTGCTTCTCTTCTTTTACTTACTTTCTTTGCCATATATTCTCTCCGCTTTTATGCTCCCACATTCAAGCAATGTGGTAATGATTTGTTTTTCAGTTCGTCTTAGTCTACGATGTCTACACCCATACTTCTACACTGACCGGCGATGATTTTAGCTGCCATCTCTCTGTCGTTAGTGTTAAGGTCTGCAATCTTTTGATCAACGATCTCGTCTAGTTTTGCCTGGCTGATACTAGCAATTTTGTTTTTAAGCGGGTTATCAGACCCTTTGTTGATCCCCGCAGCTTTCATAATAAGCTGGGATGCAGGCGGCTGTTTAAGTTCAAATGTGAAACTTTTATCACTGTATACAGTAATGATCACAGGAACTTTGAATCCCATCATATCTTTTGATTTTTCATTGAATGCTTTACAGAACTCCATAATGTTCAAACCACGTTGTCCCAGTGCTGGTCCAACCGGCGGTGACGGGTTCGCAGCACCAGCAGCAATGATCATTTTGAATTTACTTGCTATCTTTTTT
>Ga0172377_10005023_pt1 | contig 13590 bp, 12 predicted proteins | sample Pumphouse3metaG_FD_119749 | JGI IMG/M metagenome (GOLD analysis project Ga0172377, IMG submission 119749) | Leachate microbial communities from a municipal landfill in Southern Ontario, Canada - Pumphouse #3 metaG | ecosystem: Engineered > Solid waste > Landfill > Unclassified | place: Canada... | reverse complement strand
TAATCCAATTAATCCATCTTGACGATTAATAAATTCATAAGTAAATCCACCAATCATAGTATCAGAAATTGATTTTAAATCAGAAATTTTTGAGAGATTATTCTCTTGTGCAAAATCTTTAGTAACTGCTAATACATAAGTATTATTGACATCAATTTGGTCTAAAACAACAATATCGTGTTTACTAAGTAATTCCTCTTTTACTGTGTTATAAACAATTGTAGGATCAGAGATTGGATCATAACCTAAAATACTTACATATCCAGTACCTGTATAATCAATATAAATATCAATATCATCGCTTGTTATAGCAGAAAAAATTACTTGAGTTCCTCCAAGAGCAGCTTTTCTAGTCACTTTCAAATCTGTTCTATCTTCAATTAATTCTGACATAAGATGTGTGAATATTTGTTGTTCAGTAAATTCTTTTCCTCCTACAATTATTTCATTTTCTCTTGAATTACCACATGACGCAAGTCCAAGTGTTAAAGAAAAAAGTAGACTAGTAATCATAATTTGCTTTTTCATATCATATTCTCCTTTCATTTATAAAAACGCAGATAAAACAAATATAGCAATAATAAATATAACTGAAATCCCTAATAGAATTAGGCTATTTCTTCTTTTGTTTTCAATCTGTTTTTTATCTTGTTTTGAATTGGTTTGTAAACTTATCGGAGTAACGAGTTTCTCGGCGGTGTTTCCAATAAAATCAACAAATAAAGCTAGTAAACAAGCAGGAATAGCTCCTGCAAGTATCTGATTGTTGTTTAATGTTCTTATCCCTGAAAACACTAAATAACCAAGACCGTCAGCCCCAATATAGGCAGCGATTGTCATTAGTCCAACAGATGTAACTGCAGCAATTCTTACTCCAGCCATTATTACTGGTAGAGCAAGGGGTATTTGAACTTTAGTTAGTACTTGAAATCTTGTTAATCCAATACCTTTTGCAGATTCTAATGTTTCAGCATTTATATTAGTTATTCCAGTTACAGTGTTTTTAACTATTGGTAGTAAAGAATATAAAACAACAATTGTAACAGCAGGTACAGTACCAATCCCTAAAAACGGAATTGCAAACCCTAATAGTGCCATACTTGGAATTGCTTGGATAACATTTGTGACTCCAAGTACAGGTTTTTTAAGTCTTTTCACATAACTTATTAGTATTCCTAATGGTATTCCAATAAGTAATGCTAATCCAACAGACATTGCAGTTAAACGTAAATGGTCTGCAAGAAGATTAATTATTAACTTATAACTAGAAATAATATATTCAATGAATTCAATGAATTCTTTCATTTTATATCACTTCCTTTTGTTCAACAAATGGTTGGCTTAAAGTTGTGACAAGACTACTTTTAGTTATTAATCCTACAAGACAACCTTTTTCATTTACAATTGGCAATGTTGATTCTTGAGTATCGTTAATTAATTTTAATACTTCAACAATACTTTCTTCAGGTAATGCGTGTGAAAAATCTTTTTTCATTATTTTTTCAACCTCAATATTTCTATTTTTATAAGGTTGAATGTGTTTTGCCTTGATAATTCCTAGAAGTTTATTAGTGTGCAATTCAACTACCATTAAACTATCAATTTTATGTTCCCTCATTTTTTCCATACATTGAAATAATGAAGCTTTGGGTTGAATGGTTATGGGACTTTCAATCATTATGTCTTTTACTTTAATTAACTCAGGAGAAGACCATATTCTATTTTTTCCCACAAATCTAGACACAAAATCATTGATAGGATTTTTCATAATGTTTTCTGGTGTATCATATTGCAAGATTTTCCCATTATTCATGATACAAATTCTATCAGCAATTTTAATTGCCTCACTCATGTCATGAGTAACAAATATAATTGTTTTTTTCATATGTGTTTGAATATTAATTAATTCTTCTTGAAGTGAAGCTCTAGTAATAGGATCTAAAGCAGAAAATGGTTCATCCATAAGAATTATTTCTGGATCCATTGCAAAAGCTCTAGCTACACCTATTCTTTGTTGTTGTCCACCACTTAGTTCAATAGGGTAACGTTCAAGAAACTCATCTGGATTCATTCCAATCATTTCCATTAATTCAAGCGTCTTATCTTTTATTTTTTTAGCATTTATTTTACTGACTTTTGGTATTATTTCAATGTTTTCTTTGACACTCATATGAGGAAATAATCCAGTCTGTTGAATAACATAACCCATATTTCTTCGTAAAGATATTACATCTTTTTTGGCGATATCTTCTCCATTTATTAAAATAGTCCCACTTGTGGGATCTATTAGACGATTTATCATTTTTAGTGTTGTGGTTTTCCCACACCCACTCTCGCCAATAAGAACAACAAGTTCTCCTTTTTTCACACTAAAGGAGATATCATTTATTACTAATGTTTCTTTGAATTTTTTGACAATATTTCTAAATTCTAACATCACAAAAACCTCCTTTTGCAAAAAGCAACAACACAATTATAACATTAGGTTGTCGCTTTAGTCAAATTAGGGAATTTAAAAACCTGCCAGAGCAGGTTAACTAATTTATTTAAATATAAACTTAAAAACTCTATTATAACTTTCTTCATTTCCAATAAAATATATTATGTCATTTTCTTTTAAATTAGCATATGGACCTGGAGATAAAATAAGCTTATCTTTATGATTTATTGCTATTACTGTTGCACTTGTATTGTGCCAGAAATTTAATTCAACAAGAGTTTTATTAATTATTGGAGAGTCACTTGGTATTTTTATTTCATATGGAACAAAAGGCGTAATATCTTTAAATTTACTACTTTTATCAATAAGTTCTTCAACTTGTTTTTTAAGTTCTAATTGTTTGTTAATGGATTCTTCAATGTTTTCTAAAATATTTTTACGAATATCTTCTAATGTGCGGATGCTAGAATATTGATTTATGAAAGAAACAGCATTTTCATAAGAAACGATTGTTGAACCACTTCCAGGAGTTGAATGAATAATATTTACATCTTCTAGTACACACATGGCTCTTCTTGATGTTTCACTAGAAACTCCATATTGTGAAGCTAAGGCAGATCTAGCATATACACGATCCCCAACCTTATAGTGCTTATCTACAATTTTTGCTGCAAAGTCTACAGCGACTTGTAAGTAACGAGGTAATTCATGTTTTATTTTAGTCATTTTAACACCCACTTCTATTTTGAAGATTATATCAAAAAAAACAAATAAAAACAAAAAAGCCTGTTTTTTATTAATTTAATACTATTGTTCAAGATTAACTTCTATAATTAGTTATAGATTATATAAATATTAATAATTCTATTTACATTAAGTGTAATTGCCTAGTATTATTTAATAAAGATATATAAATAAGGAGGCAAAAATTTTGAAAAAGTATGCTATAGTCTATTGTTCAAAAACAGGATTTACCAAAAGATATGTAGATATGTTAAAAGAGGAAATTGATTGTGATGTTTTTGAGGCTAAAAAACTTAAAAATCTTAATCCTTTGTTAAAATATGATTTAATAATCTATGCAGGGTCAGTTATGTCTAATAGAATTAATGGTTTTAAAATAATAGACAAAAATATTTATGATATAGAAAATAAAAAAATAATAATTGTCGCAGTAGGTCTAACTCCACCTTTAGATCAAGTTTTAGAGCAGTTAAAGTCAAGCAATATTCCTTTTGGCTTTGAAGATAAAATTAAAGTATTTCAATTAAGAGGAGGTCTTGATGTAAATAAATTAAAGTTTTTCCCTAAAATGTTAATGAACTCTATTAAAAAAAGGTTACTAAGTCAACCAAATCGCAATGAAGCTGAAGAAGAAATGCTAGAAGCCATTTTGAATGGGGCGGATTATGTTGATAGATCAAGTATTATCCCTATTATTGAAGAGATAAAAGAGTTTGAAAAACATCAAGTAATAGATGTAGAAGTTGTTTAAGCAAAATAGTTAAAAAAAATACTTTTTTGTGATACTATAATAAAGATTTAATTTGGAGGAGATTTTATGATTTATGATGTAGTAATTATTGGAAGTGGTCCAGCAGGAATTTCTGCTTCTTTATATACCGCAAGAGCTAATTTAAAAACAATTATTATTTCTAAAAAAGAAGGAGCCTTAATTAAAGCTGGGGAAGTAGAAAATTATTATGGGTTTTCTAAACCAATAGATTCTTTAGAACTTCTTGATAATGGTTATAAACAAGCCGGTAATTTAGGAGTAGAGATAATTGAAGACGAAGTTGTTAACATCGGTTTTGATGGTAATTACGTTATAACTGGCAAACAAAATGTTATTTCTGCAAAAAGTGTAGTAATAGCCACAGGAACAAATAGGGCTGCCCCTAATATAAAGGGGTTAGTTGAACTAGAAGGTAAGGGTGTTGGTTATTGTGCAGTTTGTGATGGATTTTTTTACAAACAAAAAGATGTTGCAGTTTTAGGATTTGCAGATTATGCACTTCATGAAGCAAGTGAGCTAGTAAACATTGTAAAAAAGGTAACCATTTTAACAAATGGTCAAGAACCTAAAGTTAAATTTCCCGATAATATGAATATAATAACTAAAAAAGTAAAACAAATAGTTGGTGTAGAACATGTAAGCAAAGTAATTTTTGATGATGATAGTGAAATTGATGTTGAAGCAGTCTTTGTAGCATATGGAACTGCAGGAAGTGTTGATTTAGCTAAAAAAATTGGTGCTAATGTTGCCAATAATAAAATAGTTGTAGATGATAATATGATGACTAGTCTTCCTGGATTATATGCAGCAGGAGATTGTGTTGGAGGTATGCTTCAAATAGCAAAAGCTGTTTATGAAGGAGCAAAAGCTTCAACTTCAATAATAAAGTATATTAGGACTTTGAATCAAAAATAGGACTTCAAGTCCTTTTTATTATTTATAAGTATTTACTTATAAAAGTAGTAATAATTTTCAATATTTTAAATTTTTCTTTTAATTTAAAAGTATTAATTTATAGCGTTTTCAAAGTTGTTGACAGCCATTATTTTTCATGCTAGATTAGTAAGCGTAGGGAGCGATAATGTAAATTATGGCTTTTCAAAAATATTTGGCAAAACACGTAAAAATGTGCGACGCAAAGCTATAGGGCCTAAATCTTGTAGACATGGTAGCCAGTTGCACTTTTCTTTTGAAGAAGCTGATTATTATATGCCAAGTGTTTTTAATTCAACCTACGTCTACAAGAATCTTTAGTAATTATCCCGCACATTATATTATTAATGTAATTACTAAGGAGCACACGTAATGATAGTAATATCTATCAATTGTGTTCCCTACAGAATTAATAAGCATTTGGCATGCTTTAATAAAACATATACAAAGATTGTTTTTAGGGTGTTATAATATTTCAAATGATTGTTACTATAATGGTAACATTTTTATTTTTGGAGGATATAATTATGATGGTTTTTAACACTGATAGATTAATTGTTCGTTATTTTATGGATGAAGATATTGAAACTCTTTATGCATATCGTAACGATCCAGAATGTGCAAGATATCAAATATGGAAAGTAAGAGATAAAGAAGGACTAAAAAATTTTATAAAAGAAGTTAAAAATAAAAAAATTGGGGATGATTATACCCAATTAGCGATAATTTTAAAAGAAAATAATAGACATATAGGCGATTTATATATCGCTAAAAAAGATGCTTGCTTCACAATCGGTTATACGATTTCTAGACCATATCAGCATAATGGTTATGGTATTGAAGTTGTAAGTAAATTAGTGTCTCATATAAAACAAAAATTTGGTAAAGTTGAAATAGTTGCTATGATTGATAAGGATAATAAAGCAAGTATAAACCTAATTAATAAACTTAAGTTTACTAATGAAGGATATAATAAAATAGTAGATTCAATAATATTTAGTCTTAAATAGTTACTACCATTTGTTAAATACTTTTTCAGCAAAGCCTAATTTATTTTCAAATTCAATTTCTGTTTTATCATCAAGAATTGCTTTGCCACTAAAGTATCCAAAAACTTGATTTTGCAATGAGCAAATAACAAAAGCATTAGTAAAAGCATGGCGTACAAATAAGGGCTTAAAGGTTAATTCTAGGCGTTTATCACTACTTGTTATTTTCCATTGTTCAAGAAATTTATCTTCTTTATCTTTATTTGGTATACCAAAATCAATGTCATTTATTTTATGAGCTTTTCCATCATAGAAAATGACATTTTCAGTAGCACTACTAGTGTCACCAAAACCATAACCAATATTAAATCCAAAAGTTTTATTGTTGATATAGCATGATAGAGATCCCCAATACCAAGTATTTTTATATGTCCAAACGCCTCTTCCCCAATCAAGGACAGCTAATGAATCTTTTTTATCAAATAAATATTTTTTATTACCAATTGCAAAAAATCCTTGAGCCTTTAAACAATTGATTTTTTGATTATAATAAAATCTTTTTTCTTTTGTGAATGGTGTAACCATAGTTATTGATTCGCTAGGTTCTTCACTTAATTCAATATTAAACTCAATTTTTTTATCTTCATCAAAATTGTTGAAATTGCCAAAAATTGTTCTAGATTTTCCATCATTTTTAAACATTGCATAACCATTTTTTGTCTGCATTGATAAGTCTCCAAAAGAAGATGAGGTTGGATGTCTAGTTTTACCAAGAGGGAATAAAATCATATCTGATTTTGTTATTTCTTTTTTATTTTTAAAATCTAAAAATGAAATACTTAGCAATCCCATGTATCCATTATCGGCAATTGTAAGAGCTAAACCATAATTATCATTTCCGATATAGTAATAATCCCATTCTTTAAGTAATAATTTGCTTGTTTTTAAATTTTCTTTATTATATTTAATAATGTTTTTCTTTGCATATCCTTTAACACAAAGATTCCCATCTTTATCAAGTAAGTTTGTTGAATTAATTATTTCTTTTTGCATAGAAAATTCCCCCTATATCAATAATATTATATTGCTAAAGCAATCTATTTAAAATAAAAACCCCATAATAATGATATTTAACTAGAAAATATTATATTTTTTTTGTAACTTTTTTTAACCATTCTTTTTCATTATCATCCATAAAAGGAGACAATTTATTAAAAACTTTTAAGTGGTATTCATTTAATTGTTCTTTTTGTTTTGTTGTTAAAAGTTCTGGTAAAATGCCTTCTAAATCAATAGGGCATAAAGTTAAAGTTTCAAATCCCAAGAAATTTCCATACTCATTTTTATCTAATTCTATACATAACATTTCTTGTTCATGGCGAATTCCATATTTATTTTCTAAATATATTCCCGGTTCGTTTGTAGTTATCATTCCTGCTTCTAGTATACAAGAATCATTTCTTTCAGGAACACTTTTCCACCTAAATCCATTTGGAGCTTCATGAACATTTAACAAGTATCCAACGCCATGGCCTGTTCCACATTTATAATCAAGTAGTAAATCCCAAATTGGACCTCTTGCTAGAATATCAAGGTTTGTTCCTCTCACTCCATATAAAAATTTAGCTGATGATAAATTTAGTACTGATTGTAATATTGTAGTGAAATGCATTTTAAATTCTCTAGAAACTTCTCCCAAAATAAAAGTTCTTGTTATATCGGTAGTTCCTTCATAATATTGTCCACCAGAATCAATAAGTAGCATACCTTTTTTTTCTATTTTTGAAAATGACTCAATAGTGGCACTATAGTGCATCATGGCAGCATTAGCATTATAAGCACAAATTGTGTTAAAACTTGGCTCAATAAAATGAGGATTTAGTTTTCTAAATTCTAATAATTTATTTGCTACACTAAGCTCATCTATTTCTTCATTGCCAATTGATTTTTTTAGCCAATACATGAATTTTGTCATTGCTATTCCATCTATTAAATGAACTTTTTTTAAATTTTCAATCTCTATGTCGTTTTTTATTGCCTTAAGTAATAATGAGGGATTATCGTCTTCTATTATTTTTGTATTAAGATTTTTGTATAAAGTATAACTTACTTTATTAGGATCTATTAAAATAGACTCTTTAATAGTTTTGATAAAGTCTATAATATCATTATATTTGTGAATAGAAATATTATTTTTTTCAAGATTTTCAATAACTTCTTCATTTAGTTTATTTTTCTCAATAAATAAATGATGATTTCCTGAGGTATTTATTATCAAATAAGAAAGAAAAACAGGGTTAAAAGTAATGTCATTTCCACGGAGATTTAAAATCCAAGCTATATCATCTAAAGAAGTTATTAAATTATTTTTGGCTTTCAATTTTTCTAATTTTAAACATATTTCTTCAATTTTTTCTTTTGTAGATTTACCACTATAGGTAATATCAAGTGAGAAAACTTTTTCTTTTGATAGTTGAGGTCTATCCTTCCAAATTATTCCAACTAAATCTTTATCAAATATTAATTTTCCATTTTTTCTACTAACTATTTTTTCAAATTTTTTTGCTTGTAAAGTCGTCATAACTTTGCCATCAAATCCTATATTTTGTTTAATCATTAATTTCTTTTCAACAAAATCTTCAAGAGAAGGAACATTTTCTTCTCCCATTTTCATTAGTATTATTTCAGTATTTTGTAATTCGTGTTCTGCTTGAATAAAATATCTTCCATCAGTAAAAAGATAAGCAGAATCTAAACACACTACAAGAGTCCCATTAGAGCCAGTAAAATTTGACATGTATTGTCTACATTTAAAATAATCTCCTATATATTCGGAAGAATGATAATCACTAGTTGGTAATATATAAATAGCAATATCATTTTCTTTCATTAAAGATTGTAATTTTTTTAATTGTTCTAGCATAATTAATACCTCCAAGCAAGTATAATAATTATATATCTAAAATATTATAGAGTAAATCCAACTTCTGCATTATAATAAATAATTGAGGTGTTTTATATGAAAAAAATAATTAATGAGATTGAAAATTTTGAACCTATAAATGAACAAGAAGCAAATGATAAAAAGATTATTCTTGATTATATTAGAAAAAATAACAATGTTTTATTAAGAGAAAATGAAATAGCCCATATAACTAGTTCAGGATTTATTATGAATAAAAATTTGGATAAAGTATTAATGGTTTACCATAATATATATAAATCATGGAGTTGGACAGGAGGACATGCAGATGGAGAAGCTGATTTACTTAATGTTGCTTTAAAAGAAGCAAAAGAAGAGACAGGAATAAGTGAAGTATTTCCCCAATCAAAAAAAATTATTTCAATTGATATCTTACCTGTTTTAGCACACTATAAAAAGGGTAAATACGTTTCGTGTCATTTACATCTTTCAATAGCCTATTTGCTAATAGCTTGCGAAGATCAACAATTAAAAGTAAAAGAAGATGAAAATAGTGCAGTTAAATGGATAGATATTAAAGATTTAGATAATCAAGTAAGTGAAGAAGATATGATTATTGTTTATCATAAAATCATAAAAAAGGCACATCATATTGTTAAAGGTAATATTTCACATTGATAACAATTATGTTATCATTTAGTTATTGAGGGGCTTTAAAATGAGAAAAATATTTAATTTTTTACGTAGCAAATTTTTTCTTTATTCATTAATGATAATCTTGCAATTTGCACTGATAGCTATTTTTGTGTACATATTCAATGAGTCATCAGTTTATTTTTATTATTCAACCTTAGTGGTTGCTGTTATTACCGTAATATATATTGTTAATACGAATATGATTCCAGAGTATAAAATTGCTTGGATAACTCCAATATTAATTTTGCCAATTTTTGGCGTGCCTTTGTATTTTATGCTTGGCAAAAAAAGATTTGGTAAAAGAAAAGCTAAAGAATATGATAAAGCACATCAAGATATTAAAAATTTTTTAATTCAAGATGAGGTAGTAATTAATAAAATCAAAAATGAAGATAGATTTTTTTCTCAAGTTGCTGATTATGTTTATAATATTTGTAATACCAAAATTAGTTATGGTGATTATATAGAATATTTTAAAGTTGGTGAAGAATATTTTTCCTCGTTGGTTAAAAATTTAAAAGAAGCTAAAGAATATATATTTCTTGAATATTTTATTTTAAAAGAGGGATATATGTGGGATAGTATTTTAGAAATATTAAAACAAAAAGTTAAAGAAGGAGTAGAAATAAGATTTCTTTATGATGATGTTGGGAGTATGTTTGACATAAAGGAAAATTATTATAAAGAGTTATCGAATATGGGAATTAAAACTTTGGCTTTTAGTCCATATAGGCCCCTTATAGATGTTCAAATGAATAATCGTAATCATAGAAAGATATGTGTTATAGATGGTAAAGTAGCTTTTACTGGGGGAATTAATATTGCTGATGAATATATAAATAAAGTCGAAAGATTTGGTCATTGGAAAGATACAGGAGTCTTGATTAAGGGTAAAGGAGTTTATAATTATATTTTAACTTTTATACAAATATGGAATATGCAAGCCCAAAATAATGATAAAATAGTAGAATTTAGTAAATATTTTGATAATATTGAAGATTATAATGATGTTAATTTTTCTTCTGCTTATTCAGTGTTTTTTAGTGATACCCCTAAAGATGATGAAAATTTAATGGAAAATATATTTTTGAAAATTATTGATAATGCCAAAAGTTATGTGTATATTAATACTCCATATTTAATAATTGATAGCATACTTTTTAATTCTTTAGTAAAGGCTGCAAAATCAGGTGTTGATGTAAGAATTGCTATACCAGGAACACCAGACAAAAAAACCATATTTATGTTAACTAAAGCTTTTGCTCATGAATTAGTAAAAGAAAAGGTAAAAATATATTCTTATAATAAAGGATTTTTACATGCCAAATCTTTTGTTAGTGATGATATGTATAGTATAGTTGGAACAGCAAATTTAGATTATCGTTCATTATATTTACATTTTGAATGTGGGACTTTGATAAAAGATGAAAAATTAGCAAATGAGCTGAAAGAAGATTATTTAGATACATTAAATGATTGTCAAGAATTATCGTGTGAAATGTTAAAGGCTAATGTCTTTGTAAGAATTGCTCGTGCACTTTTGCGTATGTTTGCGCCACTTCTATAAAAATGTAAAAAGTTTATTTTTTTCAATAATCAATTGACTAAAAAAATGCCATAAGATATAATCTTTACGTTAATAGTTGTCATATATCGTCTTAATATGGAAGACAGTTTCTACCCCTAGCCGTAAACCGGGGACTATGATGAATCAACAATCTTTTTAGATTTGTTATTGTTCATCAATTAAATGATGAACTTTTTTCATTTTTAAAGGACAGCTATTAAAGCAAGTTTTTGCAGTAGGAGGAAAGAAATATGCAAAATTTTTCTCAGAAACTTGATCACTTTTTTGGAATTACCAAAAGGGGATCAACCGTAAAACGTGAATTACTAGCTGGTCTTGTAACGTTTTTGTCTTTAGCCTATATTTTAGCAGTTAATCCAACAATGTTAGGGGGAAATGGTGCATTTGAAACTGGCATCGACGTAGGTTCAGTTTTCATGGCAACAGCTCTAGCAGCAGGTATTACTACTATTTTAATGGGTATTTATGCGAAACTTCCAGTTGCTTTAGCTCCTGGAATGGGTGTTAATGCATTTTTTGCTTTGACAGTTTGTGCCCCTTGGGGATTTAACAAATCTTGGCAATTTGCTTTAGCAGCAGTTTTAATTAGTGGTATTATATTTGTTATTATTTCTCTAACAGGTGTTAGAAAGGCTGTAATCAATGCTATCCCAATGAATATGAAATATGCTGTTGGTGGTGGAATTGGTTGCTTTATTGCTTTTATTGGATTAGTTAACAGTGGATTAATTTATGTTGATACTACATCAGCACTTCCACAACTTGGAAACTTTTCTTCACCAGTCCTTTTGATTGGGTTGGCAGGAATTATTATTACTGCTATTTTGATGATTAAAAAAGTTAAGGGTTCAATTTTCTTTGGACTTGTTGCTACAGCTGTAATTGGCTTAGTTTGCCATTTATTTGGTGTTAGTGAATTATCAGCAGCAGGAGTTGAATTACTTCCAAATTTTGACAACATATCTTTTGCTATTCCATCACTTGCTCCAACATTTGGTAAAGCATTTGGTTCTTTTGGAGAAGTTTTGACAACATTTGATGGTTGGGTAATTATAGTAATGTTCCTATTTGTTGATTTCTTTGATACAGCAGGAACACTTGTTGCTATTGGTACACAAGCAGATTTGATAAATGATAAGGGTGAAATTGAAGGTGCTGATAGAGCATTTATGGTTGACTCTGTTGGTACAGTTATTGGTGGTGTTTTAGGAACATCAACAGTTACTTCATATATTGAATCATCAACAGGTATTGAAGCAGGTGGTAGAACTGGTTTAGTTGCAGTTACCACAGGTGTATTGCTTGTATTAGCTATTTTCTTTGCACCACTTTTAAGTGTTGTTACTAGTGTTGTTACTGGTCCAGCGCTTGTTATAGTTGGTGTTCTAATGGCATCAAACTTTAAAAAGATTGATTGGTCAGATTTTACAATTGCAGTACCTGCATTTTTCACAATAATTGGTATGATATTGACTTACTCTATTGCTAATGGTATGGCATTAGGATTTATTATGTACCTAGTTTGTGAAATTGCTGCTGGAAAAGCAAAAGAAGTAAAACCTGCAATGTGGGTATTACCTTTCTTCTTTGTTGCATACTTTATATTTTCAGCAATTGTCTAACAAATAAAAAAATAAATAAAATAAAATTAAATGCTAGGAACTAGGCCACCTAGCATTTTTTATACCATTTATTAAACAGAATGAACTTGTTATAATGATTAGTAATGGAGGTAAAGTAGTATGGATAAAATGGAAGAATTCAAGAAAATAATTTCTCAATCTAATAATATTGTCTTTTTTGGAGGAGCCGGAGTATCAACAGAGTCCAATATTCCAGATTTTAGAGGCACAACAGGACTTTATAATAACAATAAAGAAGAATATCCAGCAGAATACATTTTGTCACATGATTTTTTTTGGAATAACCCAGAATATTTTTATAAATTTTATTTTAATAAAATGATTTATCCCAATGCTTTACCAAATGATTGTCATAAGGTTCTAGCAAAAATGGAAAAATTAGGAAAAATCAAGGCAATAATTACGCAAAATATCGATGGATTACATCAAAAAGCAGGCAGTAAAAATGTTATTGAACTACATGGTTCGGTTATGAGAAATTACTGCACTGAATGTCATAAATTCTATGATTTAGAATATATGTTAAAGTTCAAAGATAGTATTCCAAAATGTGAAGCATGTGGTGCGATTGTTAAACCTGATGTAGTTTTATATCAAGAAGGATTAAATAGTCAAGATTTAGAAAAGGCTCTAAGTTATATATCTTCTGCTGAAACTCTAATTGTAGGGGGAACATCATTGATGGTTTATCCTGCCGCTGGGTTGATTCGTTATTTTAAGGGTAAAAATATTATATTAATAAATGAAAATTCTACTCCATTAGATAGCAATTTTGGTTTAATTATTAAAGAAAAAGTTGGAAAAGTTTTTAAAGAAATAGATTTATAAAAAATAAATGGTATTTTAGCTTTTTCTTTTTTAG
>Ga0172377_10005019_pt1 | contig 13596 bp, 7 predicted proteins | sample Pumphouse3metaG_FD_119749 | JGI IMG/M metagenome (GOLD analysis project Ga0172377, IMG submission 119749) | Leachate microbial communities from a municipal landfill in Southern Ontario, Canada - Pumphouse #3 metaG | ecosystem: Engineered > Solid waste > Landfill > Unclassified | place: Canada... | reverse complement strand
CGGTTTCCACAGCAGTTTCTCAAGTTCTGATTCTCCCGCTGTCAATTCTTATATTTCCGCAGCCGGAAACTTAGCTCTTTATAACGGCAAAGCCGATTCACATGTCCTCAATAACCTGATAGGCCAGTGCATCGGACTTGATGATTATTCTGATCTGACTGGAAATTCAAATAGCGTCTACCGTTCACCCTTAGGATATATGGATATAGAAGATGGTTACGTAGGTGATCAAAACTCCTTCAGCAAATATCAGCTGGGATGGATTGAACCCAAAGCCATCAAATACAGCGATATAACTTCCCAGACTATGACAATTGAACTTGAACCGGCTATCTCCTCAGGTGATGCTCTGACTTTATATGTCGGAGATAAGAGCAAGTATGGTGAATACCTCATCATCGATTACTACACGATCGACGGAGTGAACGATTATGATTCTCAGACTTCTTCCGTCTATGGAACCACTCTCTATTCCAAACCCGGTATCCGCGTTTTGAAGGCTGATTCCCGTTTAGTCAGAGGGTATGAGGGAAACTACTACGAATATTATGAAGAACCCGATTTCACAGCCAAAGCTGACTTAGGAAACGGAAAGAATGTCGACTATGTCTATGATTATGCCTACACCAATTCCTGGACAAATTCCTATAGTTCAAACGGAATAACCGGAACTTATCCGCTTATTTCCTTCTTATCCAAAGACGGAATCAACCGTCACTGCGTCTCCAGTCAGACAGTATCACAGGCCGATCTCTTCAAAAAAGGTGATGTTTTCGGCTCAGAAGATCAGATCGACGGTTTCTACAAAGACTTCGCCTTTGACGGAAACGGAGTCGAGGGAGAAAAGCTTGGCATCAGTTTTGAGGTAACAGATCTCACGGATGAAAAAGCTACTTTGACATTAAGGAGAACAATCGCATGAAGAAAATAAAATTATTGATTCTCACTCCTCTTCTATTATCAGTTTCTCTGTCATCCTATAACCTTGACAAAAACGGTTTAGGTATCGCTTCCAATATCAACAGAGACGCAAACGAAAATCTTTCTCTGACTGACAGTCAGGCTCTCTCCATCAAGACTTTCTTTAATTCCGCCTATCAGATAACCAGTGATATCAACACTAATTATTCGACAAAAATAGATAATTTCACCGTCATCGAACAGATAGACAAAACCAATAGAACCTCAATCATCAAAAACGCCGGAACCACCATTCAGGAAATGTATCTCACTCGCGGTACTGGCGATGCCGCCATCCTACAATACCTGGCCGTCAATAATACCGTCACTGACAAGAACCTGACTGACTCCGATTCCAATATCATCTCGTATGATAAATACTATGGTTCTCCTTTCCGCTATCTTGGCAGTCTGACGACTGCTAAGCTCAACTCCTATTTCACTATGACTTCCTCAGAGGACTCCTACATATTAAAGGCCACTGATTACGGATACGGAGCCTTAGAGATTCCTTTCTGTTCCTTCTTATTCGACTATGATTCTTTCAATTGGGACAGTTCTTCGACTTCTTATTACATCAAAGATCTTACCATCACCATCAACAGCGATGGCACGCCGACTGCCTATAACGTGACCAGAATCAAAAAAGACCGTTATGGAGCTATCAAAGATGTTTACACTTCGACCTTAAAGGCCATTGAATCCGTTTCAAAGTTATCTCCGGTCAATTCATCAATGACCGAAAGTCAAGAAACAGAATATACTGAAAAAATGGCGACGTTGAAGACCAATATTCTCAAAGGCAACTTCACCGAGAATATCGATATGACATATAACGAAGGAACTTCCGCCCTGAAATATGCTAACTACTATGCTCTCGAAAGCAAAGACAGCACGGCCACCTTCCCTCCGATGATGTTATCGTCCATGGAACTGACTGACAGCTCGGCCGGCAAAACCTATGTCGGAATCGCCTATGATACCGACGGTAACTTAGCCAGAATCGGTATCTCTCCTTCCAGCGATACCTATCAGGCTTTGAACTCTGTCACTTATACAAAGCTCAGCGAAGTTCTTCCTTATATCTATAATATCGGAGCCGGTTATCTCTCCTATGATGAGAAAACGGGATATTATACATTTGATATCGGATCTTTCTTATATGGAGACTACGCTTTCTGCTATGCGATCACTGAAGCTCTCTTTGGTCCCTGCGACTACGGTGTAGCTAATGGCGGATTATTCCAATATGTCAGTAGCACGAGCTACTATTTTGGAAAGATGAAGCTGAAGTTTGAAAGTAACGGCGATATCTCAGGATCACTTGAGCACTATCTCTATTACTCCGGAAACAGTTATCTCTATACGACTAACTTCTCCTTCACAGAATTTGGAAAGACTGATCTTGAAAAAATAGATGCCATTGCCGATGCCGTCAATTACGTCAAGGCACAATAAAGAGGACCGGAAAATGAAACATAAAATATCTTTGTTTATCCTGCCTTTGATTATTTCACTGTCATCCTGCCAGAGCTTGGCAAATGCTGAAGTGAAAGAGGCAAACATGGCCTTGTCCGCTTTGGATAAGTCAACCATTCTCAATAGTCTGAATGAAAATGTCAATATCAGCATTACAGGAAATTTAAGCAAGACATATCCTGACTCTTATTCTTATCTGAATACGAAAAAGGCCATTGACGTCACCAGGGATTACTATCTCATCAAAGAGACTGACGGTACGACGACACCCTCTATCCGTGATTACGATGGAAACATCTACTCCACATACTACAAAAACAAGACAGGTCTTGCAGTCAGTGAGGCTTTCACTCCTAACAACACCATCACCAGAATCAATGTCGAGCATCTCAGACAGAATGTCGTCTACAACGAATATTACGCCAATCCCTTTACTTATGTCGATGAGGAAGATATCAGCGATGAAGGTTATCTAGATCCGGTCAAGGCAGCTGATTTGGTTTCTCTGCTCACCGGATATAAGAGATATATCTCTGAAGCCAAGTTCACAGTATCAGAAGGAAAGGCCACTAAACTATCTCTGACTATTCCTGATGTCACGGAAATCTTGGCGACAAGTTCTGATGAAAATGATATCCAAGGAGAAGAAGTGATCAATTCTCTTTCTCTCAGCGTTGCTTTCTCCTATGACGTCACGCCTATCACTCACTTAAGTCCCCGTTCTTTAGCTGACAGTGTCATTGATTCTGCCATCAAAAACGAAGACAACTACACCGTTTCCTTCTTCTCGGCTTCTTCGACAAGCACTGCAAGAATCTACGTGACTGAGAAGAGTGTCTTTGTTCATAACAGTCTCTCTTTCCGCGGTCCTTTTGACGGTGACATGTACTATCTCAAAAATGATGATGGCACCTATACATCCTACTTATATTCTTTCTCCGGAAATTCCTTCAATATCCAGGATCTCAGTGTCAGGAGATCTTCTTTCCTTCCTAACTTAGACAACATCTCTCCTGAGGTTTTCCTCAAAGAATCAGAAGGAGTCTATGTTCTGGATTCTCTGGCGGCCCCTTATGTGGCAGAGAAACTTGTCATTCCTCAGTTTGATATCACAACCGGTGAAGGCCTCAAAGCCTCAGTCACTGTCAAAGACAATCACCTTTCTTCTCTGAAGGCCACCTTCAACACCAATCTCAAATACACCGTCGATCAAGTCTATTCGGATTATGGAACAACCGCCATGCCAAGCTGGCTTGATGAAAGCTTTGCTGAATAAGGAGGAACAGGAAAATGAAAAAACAGATTAAACACTTATCACTGGCTCTTCTATGTCTTGGACTGACAGTCAGCTGTTCCAATCCTTCGTCCTTCTCTTCTTCAAGCAGCAGTCAGTCTGAAAGCTCTTCAGAAAGCAGCTCTTCCCAGACGATTAACGAATCGGTGAAGAAGATTGTCAATTCAGTCAGAAAGACAACTCATCTTGTACACGTGTATCAGACAGTCCAGGTCTTGAAGCCTAATGATTCTCTGGCATCAGATGTCAACTTGGAGAACACTTTCGATTTCGGCTATTACTATGAAGGAGAGGAGCGAGCCTATTCGATAACCTCTTCTAAAAAATCATATGATACCAATAAGGACACAGGTGAGGTTATCACCAATACCATCAGTTACAGCTCTTCCCCCAAAGTCACTTATCATCGTGATTCAAAAGGGCAGAGCTATATTGAAGAATGCTCCATCGGCAATGTCGCCAGCAAGTCCTACATGCTCGATGATGACGAAGACGGAGACGAACTTTATACTCCCCTTATCTTTGATACTGAGTTCAAGAATCCGTTTGACTACATCTCCTATCGAGACATCAGCAAAAACGAAGACGGAACCTTCTCACTCAACAACGACTCGGCCGATTATCTGGCCAAATGCTATAACACCATCGGCATGAATAAGATCAAAGGAGCCACAATCAGTGTTGATAGCTCTGACCGTGTCTCTTCTATCGTCTTTGATGTACCAGATGAAATCGATGACTCCTATAGCCGATACAATACGATGACTGTCTCTTATTCTTATCCTGAGGACACCTCTATTCCTCACGTAAGTGAATTCAACAACAGCAATCCTGACTTAGAAACCGCACTTTTGGCCTTAAAGGACAAGACAAACTTCACCTACTATAAGGACTTCTATGATGTGGCGGAAAATGATGAAGACAAAGGAGACATCTCAAAGCTCACTCTTCTTGATCATATCGCCGGCTATTACACCGAAGATGTCGTCTACTTCCATCATCACGACAATCCCGAGACTGATACCGGACCTTATGTCTTAGGGGACGACTACGATTATCGTATAGTCAAAGAAGACTCCGACAACAAGTATCACGCCTATGAATACACAAATGTCAACGGCACCTATTCTTGGCATGTAGTTCAGCTATCTTCTTCTACCCCCTATATCATCGATACCTTTACTGAAGCTATGCCTCAGTTCTACGACATCTCCCCCAATATCTTCAAAAAGACCGGCGACTATACCTATGTGATTGAAGACTACTTCCTTAATACGATTGGACAGTACTTCGACAACAACGTCTATGGAGCCGATTCCATGGTCTTAGAGACTCTGACTTCGAGACTTGAAATCACCTTGAACGAAGATAAGAGCATCAAACTTATCAAGACCGGCTACAACTATGAGAACAAGGAACACATCATCACCTTCCAGTTAGCAAATATCGGAACCACTTCTCTGCCTACCTGGTACGAATAACTGAAGAATACTGTAAGGAAACATATAGGGACTCCACATGTTTCCTTTTTTGGTGTTGATATAATCCTCATATTTGATAAAATATTTCTACTATGAAAAAACTGAAATTGGGATTCCTGTCGTTAGTTGTCTTTTCGTCTATCCTTTCTTCATGCGGTGATAATCCGTCCTCTCTCGTTTCTTCTTCAGGAAGCGATGCCTCTTCTTCTCTCGTTTCCTCAGCCGATAGCTCTGACAAAGGATCAGATGGCCTTTCTTCCTCAAGCTCTGTATCTTCCGGACTCAAGCTGTCTTTAACTTCCAAGACTATCGAAAAGGGTGATGACTTTACGCTCGTCGCTTCTTTCGATGATCAGAACTTAACCGATGTCTCCTGGCAAAGCTCTGACTCCTCAGTCGCTACCGTCTTAAACGGCAAGGTGACTGGTGTCGAAAGCGGAAATGCCACAATCACCGCCTCCTACAATGACAAAAAAGCTACCTGCGAAGTTCTAGTCCTTAGTTCTTCTTCTATTGCCAAGATCACAGCAATCGGCACTAACATCAAAGCCTCTGGCATCATTGAAGCCATCACTGAAAAAGGCTTCATCTTATCAGACGGTGTCGCCTCTATTTATGTCTTCACCAATGGTCCTGTCACCTATGATGAAGGATCCTATGTTTCTGTCGAAGGAGAGGTGTCTCTTTATAACAGCGCTCTTCAGTTCACTGGCAAACAGACTGCTCTCGAAATCACTCTTCTTGAAGGAGAAGGACCTGCAGTCCAAGAACCTGTAGAGCTTTCTTCAGCTATTTCTGATTCTTTTTCAAAGAAAACATCTTTTACAACCAAAGATATAATCAAGTATAGTTATCGTTCTTCAAAAGCTGAACAGATCACTTCTAGCGGCAATACGTTCTATAAACTGAACGTACCTGGTTCTTCGACAGTCATCGAACCTAACTATCCCTCTTCTTCTCTGACTATCAAACCTGGAACTGCCTATGATGTAGTCGGATATATCGGCGGTTATAACACCAAATACAAATATTGTCCTTTAAACATCGTCTCCCTTGTCGAAGTAGAGGAAGTGATCGAGCCTTCAGCTGACCCCGAGTCAGTGAAAATCACCTCATCAAAAGCCACTCTTCCCGCCAATGGCTCTTTGCGCTTAACTTTTAAGGTCCTTCCTGATAATGCCTCCCAGAAAGTCGAATGGTCTTCCTCTAATACTGAGGCCGCAACTATCAGTACTGGCGGAGTCGTTCAGGGTGTCAATATCGGAACTACCACTATCACCTGCAAGGCAAAAGGAACTGAAATCACTGATACTCTTTTAGTGACGGTCACTGAAAAAGTCGACACTCCCATGTCAGATGAGGCTAAGGACTACTATGGTTCTTCCGTTGACTTTACGGCAACGGGTGAGACTTTGAAAACTCAGTTATATAAGAAGATCTCTCCTCACACTAATGTCGGATATGATGGATTATATAAAGTCTATCTTGATTCCGACTTAGACGAAAACGGAAAGATCTGGGATATGTATTCCAATCAGCATTATAAACCCAGTGACAATAACGGCAACTACAATAAAGAAGGCGACATGTATAATCGTGAACACACGATTCCTCAGTCGGTGTTCTCAGAAAAAGCCCCGATGAAAACTGATGCCTTCCACGTAGTTCCTACTGATGGCTATGTCAATAGCAAAAGAAGCAACTATCCTCACGCCGAAGTAAAGACTTCCAGATTCACATCATCCAACAATACCCTGGTCGGAAGTTCAGACACCCTGGGAATCAGCGGGAATGTCTGTGAGCCAGCTGAAGAATACAAAGGGGACTTCGCCAGAATGTACTTCTACTTTGTCACCTGCTATCAGGATAAGATTCCCAATTATTCTTTTGGTTCCTTTGCTAAGAACACCTATCCTTCCTTATCAACCTGGGCTAAGAACCTCTATCTCAAATGGGCCGAAGATGATCCTGTCTCCACTAAGGAAGTAAACCGAAACAGCGCTGTCTTCAAATATCAGAAGAATCGCAACCCCTATATCGATTACCCCGGACTTGAACGCCTAGTCTGGAACAGCTAACTATAAGCCGATTCAAAATTGAATCGGCTTTTCTTCAATACTTTTCCAAACTAGCAGCGTCATTATTTGAAAAGAAACCCTAAACCAAGTATATTATTTATGATAATAATAATATCAACTGAGAGGTCAGACCAAAATGATTCGCATCGCCGTAGTTGAAGACAGTAAAAGCGATACTTCTTTGTTCAAAGAATATGTCAGCAAATATCAAACCGAGAACAACAGTGTTTTCGATGTTCATTATTTCAACAGCGGGGTCTCCTTCCTCGAAGAATACAAAGCTGAATTCGATATCATCTTCATGGATATCGATCTGCCGGAGATGAATGGTCTTGATGTCTCAGCAAAACTGAGAGAAAGAGACTCGGAAGTCGTTCTGATCTTTTTGACCAACTTAGCCAAATACGCCATCAAGGGCTATTCTGTCAATGCCTTCGACTTTGTCGCTAAGCCAATCACTTACTACTCCTTCTCAACCATGCTTAAAAGAGCCATCAACAAATGCGGATATAAAATCAGAAATGACATCACTATCAACAATTCCGGCTCAATCGTCAAGATCAACGTCGATGAGATAGCCTATATCGAAGTCTACAATCACCAATTGGTCTACCATACCGACAAAGGCGATTATCCTCAGTGGGGAAGCCTTTCCTCAATCGAGGAAGAATACATCGGATATGGATTCAGCAAAGGGAACTCTTCCCAGCTCATCAACCTGAGAAGGGTCTCGTCGATATCAGGAAGTCAGGTGACCTTGGACAATAACAAGGTAATCTATCTTTCCCGAAGTCAGAAGAAGGACTTTGCTCTCCGTTTCACTGAATTCATTGCCGGAGACGGCAAATAAACAATATGTACGATATCACTGCTCTCTTCTTGTATAAATTCCAGTTTCTTGTGGAATTATTGGCAGCTGAGAGTCTTTTTGTCGTCCATCTCAAGAAAAGGAAGAACTTTGTACTCAGAGTGATCCTCTGTCTTTTAGGTGCCGCGGGTCTGACCTATGCGATTCCGATTGTCAACTACGGACCCTATTACATGTCTTTGATGTTCTTGTTGATATTCATCATATCGATATCCGCCATCTTGATCTGCTTTGAGGAGTCTTTCATCAATTCCTCTTTCTGCTGCATAGCCGGATATGCTATCCAGCATATCGCCTTCTCGGCCTATCAGGTCTTTATGATAGCCACCCTTCTAGACGGCGGAAACTCACTCGACATGTACGGAAGCGGAGTGACAGGTACCGACTTTGTCAACTTCCTTTCTTTCTATGTCTATATCGTCATCTACATCATCATCTATATTGTCGCCTATGTTCTCTGGGGAAGAAAAATTAAGAAGGAACAGGACTTTTACATCACCAACAATTCGATGTTTGTCGTCTCTGTCCTCCTTATCCTCTTGGCCATCCTTTTAAACAGCATCATGGTATCGACCACTGATGTCAAAAAGAATCAGACGGAACTATTGGTATCCTTTACCTACGGCATCTTAAGCTGCAGTGTAGTCTTAGCCCTGATGTTCAAGCTCAAGGAAGCCAAAAAGACAGAAAAAGAACTGGCTGTCGTCGAACAGATGTGGAAAGAAGACAAGGAACACTATGAATTGGCCAAGGAGAATATCGATATCATCAACATCAAATGCCATGACCTCAAGCATCAGATTGCCGCTATAAGACACGGAGGAGTCATCGATCCCAATGCCTTGAAGGAAATCGAAAACTCAGTCATGGTCTACGGATCAATTATCAAAACCGGAAATGACGCTCTGGATGTCGTCCTGACTGAAAAGAGCCTGCTCTGCGGCAAGAACAAAATAAGTCTTACCTATATTGCCGACGGTGAGAAGATCAACTTCATGTCGGCCTCCAACATCTATTCTTTATTTGGAAACGCTGTGGATAATGCAATCGAATACTTGCTCACTAAGGAAGAAGACAAGAGATTCATCCGTCTTCACGTCAAGGGAATCAACAACATGGTGTCAATCCATATTGAAAACTACTTTGAAGGCAAGCTTTCCTATACCAATGGTCTTCCGGTTACGACTAAGGGCGACAAGAACTATCACGGCTACGGAACCTTCTCCATGAAAAGACTGGTGGAGAGCTATGACGGCGAGATGTTCGTCAAGGACAAAGACAATCTCTTCTCAATCGATATTCTGATACCGATACCGGAAGAAACAGATTCAAAGCGCTGACATCTGTCCGGATTGTATGCTTACAAAAGTTTGAATATATCAAAATTCTTCTGAATGTAAGCTCTACCAAATAGGAAAACTGAAAGACAAGTTACGAAAGAATTTTACCTGTTATACGTATAAAAAAAGAGCCTTGATATCAATTTGCATCAACGGATAAGCAAGGTTTAATCCAGATACAAATAGAATCCATTATCAAAGTCTTCCTTTTTGAAAGCGGTATATATTTGTAATTACTGCAATTTGAAGCATTTATATTTTAATTACATCTTTTTACCGGTTTTGAAATCCAGACTACCGATTATGAAATCAAAAGATGATTACCCTATTCACTTTATATATATCTATAAGATAGACTAGAGTGCAAAAAACGATCACCGCCAGTGATCTGGAATAATCAAACATCAATGAATTCTCTGTTTTGATCACTTTGAAAAGCGCTTCAAAATCACTTTTGGCAAAGGCTGATAAAGGACAGACAAAACTTCGGTGTCCGAATTTTGCAACAGAAAAAACAAATGATAAGCTTTGGATAGCAAAACACACACCTTAACAACAATCATTTTCCAGGAGGAAACAAAATGATTAAGAAATCTCATGCCGGTAAGTTCTTATTGACCTCTATTCTTATGTTGTCTGCCTTAGGACTATCTTCCTGCGGTCAGAGCAGCTCTGCTTCTTCTAGTAACTCAGCTGCCTCTTCTTCTCAGACTTCCCAGTCTTCTCAGGGAGAAAGCACTTCTACTGTCGTCAACGTCAAGGAAATCAAACTCACTTTAAGCAAGAACGTAGCCAAAGTCGGTGAACATGTCACCGCTTCTGTCGTCTTCAAGCCTACTAATGTTACCAATACCGCTTTTACTTTAAGCAGCGGTGATACCACTATCGCCACAATCGAAAACAACGAAATCGTCTGTGTTACCCGTGGAACTGTCACTATCACTGCCAGATCCAATGAGAATCCTTTAAAGAAGAGTGAAGCCACTTTGACTGTCTTAGGAACTGATGACCAGGGCAGAAGCGAGAACATCTTCGAAGCCGAAGATGCGAATCTTGTCAAGACCGAAGGATCACATATGGCTATCGGCGCTGAAACCGATGAAAGAATCAGCGGTCTCATCGTCGGTTCTCTTTCCAAAAACGATCGTATGATCTGGGGTATCAATTCTTCCGAAGCTGATACCAACGCCTCCCTCCACATCACTTTGATGGGACCTTCAGGCTGGGGCGGAATGTGGAACTCCATCGACTACAACTTCGCTGATTGGTATACGATCAAGGTCAACGGCCATACTGTCAACACTGAGGACATCAATGTCGAGGGCACATACAAGAACTTAGGCACTGCTGATTATTTCAACGTTCAGGATGTCACCATCGGAAACATCGATTTGATTCAGGGAACCAACGTTGTCACCTTCGTCGTCTCTAATCGTTTTGATACCACCCATGTCTATGATGACAAATATAGCGGCGCCATCGGAACCTTAGGAAACGTCGATAAGATCACCGTCTACAGCACTAAGACCCTGACTGCGGTCGTTAACACCGCCGAAGTAGAAGGAGCTGACCCGGATGTCATCCTCAAAGCTGACAAACTGGAAGTGGAATCTGATAAGACCAGAGTCTATCAGGATGAAGAAAACCCTCTGATCGACATGACCGGCAAGACTTCTGTCGAATTGAAGAAAGACCTCAATGTCATGTATGGCATCACTGCCGCTAAGACTACCAAGGTCAAACTCAACATCAGAATCGCCGCTCCTTATGTCGATGAAGCCACTAAGATGGCTGATGTCGCTTTAAACAAGATTCTCACCATCAATATCGGCGGCAAAGACATCGATATGACGGGTCTTACAATCAAAGGCAACGACAAGACCGGTGTCAAAGACAACTACTGTGATATCCTCACTGGCTGGGTTGATCTGGAAGAAGGCAACAACATCGTCGATGTCGTCGTCAACCACGAGATAAATGGATATGCCTATTTAGGTGCCTTAGACTATATCGAAGTCAAATATCCTAAGGGAGACCTTACTTATTTCCTCAACGGCAAACCTGCTCCTAAACAGACCTTCACTTTCGAAGCTGAAGCTGAGACGACCAAGAGAGTCGGCTATGATGCTTTAGAAGCCGGAGCCACTTATGTCGAATTGAAGGATGCCACCAAAGTTCAGACTGACAAATACAACAACAAGAAGGAAACCACCAAGATCATCTACGGTATTGAATCCTCCACTTCTTCTTGGGCTACTATCTCTATGAGAATGTCTACTCCTTATCTCAATAAAACTACTGCAATGACCGATACGGGAATTGGCGGATTAGGTGATCTCTGGTTCAACGGAACCTTAGTCTCCACTCCTAACATCATCGCCGGAAACAACAAGACCGGTGTCAAGGACAACTTCACTGAATTCACTGTCTCTGCCCAGGTCAGGCTCACTGAAGGCAAGAACAGAATCGTCTGGGAGCCTTACAACTACTCACTCGAAAATGAAAAAGCAGAAGATCAGAACCACTATGAGTTCTTAGGCGCCATGGACTACATCAAGGTTACCACTCCTTCTGTCTTATCCGCCTACAAGGTCAATATGTATGCTGACAGAAACACCTACTTTGATTCCACTGGAAAAGAACCTATCTATGTCACCGTCGATTCTGTCGCTTCTTCTAGCAGCTGGGTTGGCTTATGGCATACTTCTGATGATGTCGAATCTAAGAATTCCGGCAGCTTATATTGGTTCTATCCTTCTTCAACCGGACTTGGAACCAAGGTTGATGTCACCACTCAGAATCCTCATGACAAGCGTCATTTGATCGATGGCTTACAAAAGGGACAGGGCGACTATACCTGGAATGACGGCGATGGCTATGGTGCCTTCCAGATCGTCTACATGGATAAGGATTCAGCCAATGCCGCTGGCGGTTATGACATCACCGATGTAGTCTATATCAGTGTCTGGAACGATCTTTCCTTATACGGCGGAGCCGTTGTTTCCGAATAGTAAAATGAAGAAAAAAGCAATTTGCCTGATTCTTCTTCAAACGTCACTTCTGGCTGTTTCTGCCTGCGGAGGTAATTCCTCCGCGGGCTCTTCAGCTTCTTCTTTAAGCAGTGATTCATCGAGTTCCTCTTCTTCATCTTCTTCCTCGAGTTATGAACCCGTGATCAAGACTCCGGATACGACGTCTGACTTATTCACTCTTTATTATCAAAATCAAAGTGATATCAAAAACTGTGCTGAAGGTTCTCTTCTGATTACAAAGGGAACTGCTTTCTCTTCCACTATCAGCAGTCTCTCTCTCAATTGGGGAGACAAGGACAGTTCTTTCACCGATTACAGCGCTATTTCCACTTTCACCAATATGAATTCATCTGACTTCCAATACGACTTCACCATTAATACACTGATTCCCATGAAGGCTACGAAAATCTGGGTAGAAGCCTTTGATTTGTCAAAAGCATCTTTAGGCAAAGCCAGTGTCGGTGTCGAAGACTACAAAGAGAATCAGAATCTTCTTTATGAATTCCAGGTCATCAGCGATAACCAGGTGACTACTTCCTCACCCGCTTTCTACAACCGCTCCAAGAAGACCTTCGAGGACATCAAGAAGAACTCTCCTAATAGCTCTGGGATCATCGTCAACGGCGACATCGTCGATGAATATAGTTCGGCTAACTATGATTCCTTCTTCGATTCCTATACCAGTGTATATGGAACTGATGACTATCTGCTCCATATCGGACTTGGAAACCATGAATTCATCGTTCAGTCTGAGACTGATTATGATACCGCTGATGAGCAGACTGAGAAGAAGAGATACGAAGAACGTCTTGCCTTATGGGAAAACAAGACCGGAAATACCGCCCCTTATTTTTATGAAGTCATCAACGGAAGCTATTTCATCTATTTAGGAACCACCAAGATGCCCCAGACTTTAGACGGAAACGGAAGAGCGGACTGTGTCTTAGGTGAAAAACAGCTTGCCTGGTTAGAGGAGACTGTCGAAAAGGCCGGAGAAACCGGAAATCCTATCTACTTATTCTCTCACGGGTCTCTTCGAGACACCGTCAGCGGATCTCTTACTT
>Ga0172377_10005018_pt1 | contig 13598 bp, 13 predicted proteins | sample Pumphouse3metaG_FD_119749 | JGI IMG/M metagenome (GOLD analysis project Ga0172377, IMG submission 119749) | Leachate microbial communities from a municipal landfill in Southern Ontario, Canada - Pumphouse #3 metaG | ecosystem: Engineered > Solid waste > Landfill > Unclassified | place: Canada... | reverse complement strand
TCAGCACCATCTTTGTCCAGTGCACCTCTTCGGGTAGCAGGACCCAATGATACCACCCCAATGTCCTTAATCCTGATTGGCACATTATCTTGAATAGCTACTACAGCTTTCTCGATATCTTCGGTTTTTTTCACATAACCTAATCCACGCACAAGGTATTCGGCTTGGTTTATTTCTATGGTTTTAGCACCCACATCTCTATTAGACTTTTGTACCGCCTCCATCACTTTATGTAGCGGTATGTTGTATGCTTTCAGCGCATCGGGGTTTACATCTACTTGGTATTCCTGCACAAATCCGCCAATGGAAGCCACTTCGGAAACCCCTTCTGTAGCATTCAGCCCATATTTCACATAAAAATCCTGCACGGTACGTATTTCGTGCAAATCCCAGCCTCCGGTGGGATTTCCCTCTTTGTCACGACCCTCAATGGTGTACCAGTAAACCTGACCTAAAGCAGTGGCATCGGGACCAAGCGCAGGCTGCACACCCTCGGGCAATAACCCAGTTGGCAATGAACTCAGTTTTTCTAATATACGCGATCGAGACCAGTAAAATTCAATATCTTCAGAGAAAATAATGAAAATGCTGGAAAAGCCGAAAATAGATGAACTACGGATAGATTTTACACCCGGGATACCTAATAAATAAGTGGTGAGAGGATAAGAAATCTGATCTTCAATATCCTGTGGCGAGCGACCCATCCACTCGGTAAATACAATTTGCTGGTTCTCTCCAATGTCAGGTATAGCATCTACAGGAACTGGGTCTCTTGGCAAAATGCCCTCATTCCAATTGAAAGGAGCTGTTGATAGCCCCCAAACAACTAGAAGAACCAAAAGCAAAGTGGTAATTAATTGATTGTTAAGAAAATACTTAATAATTTTATTTAGCATTATGTTATTAGTTTATTATGATGGTTACTCAAACATTCTTATGTTATAAGAAAATCAAACACAAAATGTTCATGATAATCACATGTATGCGGAGTATTTCTCAAAGATGGTTAAATACCTCTGAAATTATAATCCACAGTTTTCTGCAACAAAGGTGTTGCAAGAAAAAACTAATAATTGGCTAAAGTCGATATACGCAGATAAGCGAAAGGAAGTCGAGGGTCTTCAGGAAAGACCCATAAATGGGGAAATTAAAATTGGATTCAGTTGTTGTATCTGATGCAATTAAATTAATTAGATAATTAACTACAAACCAACCCGGCATGTAAGTTGACTCAGTTGGTGATTGAATAGACTGAGAGCTATTCGGGGTGAAATTGTCTGTTACAACCTCTAAGGCTGTAGTCGAACAGCAACTATTTTCAGATTCAATATGATTTAATGATAGTATATTCGCATTTTCATTTTCACCTGTTTCAGCAGCCATGCAGCACATATTGCTACTCAACTTTTGGATATTAAATGATTGCAATTCACCTTGACAAAAATGCATAGATAGGATGGGATGCACACTTAACGTAAGCACCAAAAGAAGCAATATGTATGTCAAAATGCGTTTCATCTTCTCTATTAACCTGATATTATTCTAATTTGCAAAAACAAAAGTACATCAATTTTCCGAATATACAAAAGTATAACGTTTGAAATGAGTTTTTTGTTTAAAAAAAATTACATGACAGATCTATTTGTTGCAAAAGTATATTCTGTATATATAGTATAGTGCTTCTCAACTTGAAAATTATTAACAAAACAGGTTGTTAGCGTGTGTTTTTTCGCTTCTATTAAACAACAAAATTAGCTGTGTATACTATTCCCCTACTCATCTCTTTTAATTTGTTCGTGTAATTTTCTAAGCTGTGTGTCGCTAAGTAAAGAAATTTTTCAACTTTCTCGCTACGTAACACATATATTAAAAAACGACGTAAGTAGTAGTAAAATATACTGTATAGTGATTTTTGAAAGTAAACATATCTTTTGTTTTAAGTGTTGGTTAGGAATTATAAGGACTTTCTTATTAATCTCAATAACTTAACTATAAGTCTAGATTGTCAATTACAAGTTAAATTTGTATCAGTGCGTATGCGGCTCTACTTCTTTCTTTTCTGGTGACTCACTCTCTACCTGTTCCTTTTTAAAGACACCACTGCTTCGAATAGTTGCAATTATAACAGTTTGGAGTAACATAAAACCAATGATTAAAATTGTTACCCACCGCAGTTTATTTATTCTTCTTGTATTATTTTTGATCATAACGAAAATTTTTCTGCATGAATTTGATTGCTGGAAATCCCGGCATCTGAAAGTTGATTAATAATACTTTCCTGCATAGCAGGAGGTCCACATATCCAAAATGATTTACGGAGAAAATTATCGCCACAATAAGATTTTAGGTATAGGCGCTTAAGCCACCCATGTTAACTCACTATGGTTAGGCGTATTGGTTTATTTCGCACCATTCGTTTGATAAGCAAATCAAAGATTGTGTCCATATTGTTACGTCTGTTGTATCTAAAGTGATACTCATCGAGATATCCTTGGAGACGCTCTTCGCTACAATGATGGTGTATTCCTCTAAGCCATCCTTTCAAATTCATGATGTGAATATGAAGTTCAGGTAGTCCTGCACCTCTATCTGATTTCACCTGCTCTAGCCTCGAAAATTCTTTTTTCAATGGCTTGTAGCCGTTCCATTCGTCTGTAATTATCCGCGCATCTTTTGATATGTGAGCATTGAAAAATGACTTGAACGAGTTCGCCGAGGCATCTTGAATGACCTTTGCGTATGCTCGTCCAACGCCACCCTCTACTATTTCAAGTGCTACTACAACCAACTTTTTCTTTCCTTTGCTTCGTCCGCGTTTGCCTTCTTCTTCACCACCTATATAAAACTCATCAACGTGTATTGTTCCGTTAAGCGGGTAATTACAAGAGCTTTGCATTGCTTGTTGTATCTTCCATTTAAACTCCCAACACGTCTTTTGTCGCAATTCAAACTCCTCTGATAGCTCCATCGAAGACATACCTTTTTTCTTTGTGCTTATCTTAAAAGCTATATGAAATGCAACCTGAATTGAAAATTTACATTTGTCAAACATTGTATTTGCTGTAGGACTTTCGTCATACTTGCATTTCATGCAGCGGCGAGAATGCGGTTTAAAACCTTTATAGAATTTGTCGTGCCCACACTTGCGACAGCTATAGGCATCATTCCACTTAAGGTCGGCGAGATATGCTAAACATGCGTCATCGCTCGAAAATGCACTATGGAACTTTATTGAATTCACTCCTTTAAACTGGTTTTTTCTTCTCATGCCACAAAGGTAGCATCTTTAAATTTATAGGGCGGTCTAAACGCCTATACCTATAAGATTTTATTTTTCCCACTGAAACTAAACCGGTTTCTCCATGCCAATCTTCCTTCGGATGATTTAAAACATGAATCACTTCTAAATTGAAAATTTGCTCCTTCTCCATCTTTTTAAGTTCATCTCGAAAAATAATATCCTTTGATGTCTTGTTGGCATATACTAACAGCACTTCCCGGTCGGCTTTTACAGCATGCATGTGCCTGAGCATGCTCATAAAGGGAGTAATTCCAATACCGCCAGCAATAAATACTAGCTCTTTTTCATTGGGGTAAAACAGATAAGAGAATCTGCCAAATGGTCCGCGAATTGTAACCTGATCTCCAGGTTTGGTCTGATGAATAGTGTTTGTATAATCACCAGACTTCTTGATTGTAGAACTTATATATTGATCTGATTGTGGATGTGAGGAGATGGTAAAAGGATGCTCTTCTTTGGGGTGAGTCTTTCTGTGAAGAGTCAGAAAATGAAACTGACCCGGCAAATAGGTTGGCACTCTTGAACCGTCACGGGTACGCATCTTCAATGTGTGAACATTATTAGCTTCTGACGTAACCTCCACAATCTCGAATCGTTGTTTAATTATAAGAGGATAAATTATTTTATGGTACAAATAAACTGAGCTTGAAATAAGTAATAATGCTGACCAGATGATCTTCATGGATAGAAGTTGCAAGTCATCATTTGCCGACCAACTATGCAGAAAGCCCAAAACTATTACGGAAAGTGCAAGAATATTATGGAAAAAGCGCCATTTTTCGAACTCAATATTCAATCGCAAACGAAGCGAAGTGAAGATTATCAACGTGAGCAGCAGAAGCAATGTTACTCGTCCAACCCAAATGAACAGAGACACATCTGTGGCATAAACGATGGTTAAATCATGATCTCCCAACACCAATAGAAAGGGGTGAGCAAGCAACAATAGTGTGGCAAAAACTGCCATATTGCGATGAAATAATAGCAACATATCCAAACCGAATGGTTTTTCTATCCAGTGGATACGGGCAGACAAAACTGGTTGTAGTGCCAAAATAGTAAATCCCAGTAAGGAAAATATTTTACCTAGTTCATCCGCAAATACCATATCAGTAGTTGGTTTAAAAACCACTACCGTTATAAGCGGAATACTTAATAACAACGTATAAATAAAAATTCGCCAAAATGCTTTCATCCTTTTTCTTTTTTGTATAAAAACAATTCACTTGTACCGCAAACAAATTGTTTACGTGAATTATCTTAAAGTTACCGGATTGAGAGAATTCTCTCTACATTAAATCCTTTTTGCGTTCCTCAAACTCTTGTTTGTCAATTTCGCCGCGAGCATATCGATCTTTCAAAATATCAAACGCAGATTTATTTCCGACACGGGTGATGGAGTTTTTATTTTGATTTATTACTTTCACAATCATCCAAACTATGATCACCATAATAATGAGCCCGATGATCCACCACCAGCCCATTCCAAATCCCATTCCCCAACCGTGTTCGCCATATCTGTCCATCATAATTTACTCCGTTCTTTTTATCGGTTGTTTTTGATTTATCTACTTCTATTTTTTATTCTGAAGACGATTAATCATCGATTTCATTTCAGCAATCTCTCTTCTTTGAGCTTCAATAATTTCCTCTGCTAATTTTTTCACTTCAGGATCCTTTATATCTGCCCGCTCACTTGTTAAAATTGCAATAGAATGGTGAGGTATCATTGCTTTCATCCAAAGAACATCTCCAATAATTGGTCTTTGAGCTCTGACTAGACCAAGTGCGCTGACGAAAAGCAAAATACTGCCCAGAATAATAGCTCTGTTTTTCTTTTTGTTTTGATACATTTTACGCATTGTAAAAAACATGATTAATGCCATAGCAGCAATTCCTAAACAAGTCATATAAAAACGGGTGAGACTAAAGTATACATGGTCAAGTTGATAAGAGTTGAGATACATTGTAATGTACATGGCTATAAAAGAACCGGCGAGCATTAAAATAAATTTGGTGTAGTTGTTTTTGCTCTTTTTGTTGTTTGTTTCTTCTTGTGAATTCATTTTTTTTATTTTAGTGTTTGATCCAAATTAAATATAGTTCTGACAAAGAGTCCCCAGCTCGCGCCAATTACAATGTGCGCGAGTGGGAATAAAGCAACTCAATAGTTACAAGGCTGAAATTACTTTTTGCAATTTTTCCCTTATTTCGCCGGCAATGCTTGCTAACTCTTTGTTTTCGATTGCTTGCATGCTGGCAGTGGGATCAACGGCAGCTACTTCCACCTGACCGTTTTCCAATTCCTGTAAAATTACGTTACAGGGTAACATAGTGCCTACTTTATTTTCAGCTTTCAACGCTTTGTGAGCAAAAGGAGCATTGCAGGCACCCAAGATTTGATATTTTCTGAAATCCACATCGAGTTTCTTTTTCAATGTTGCTTGCACATCTATCTCTGAAAGGATGCCAAAACCTTCTTTTTCCAGTTCTGCAACTACTTTTTTCTTTACGGATTCAAAATCTGCTGACATATTTTTATTGAAATAATAAGACATAATGATATATTTTAAAATGTTAATAAATTTGGTTCTTTTTACCGCGATGTACGGTTTGCGTTATTAATTGTCTTTTTTCTTCATTTTCTCCATTTTCTCTTTCATCTTCTTTTCCATTTCCGGATTACTTTCCATCATTTTTGTCATGTTATCCATCATTTTTTCACGCATCTCAGGATTTTCATCCATTTTTTCTTTCATTTTCTCCTGCATCTGTGCCATCATTTTTTTGCGCATTTCGGAGTTCTCCATCATTTTCTGCATCATCATCTTTTGCATGTCCGGGTTTTCCTGCATCATTTTTTGTCTGTGCGCCATCATTTTTTCCTTCATCTGCGGATTTTGCATCATTTCCTTCATTACTCCACTCTCCATCATTTTCAGATGGTTTTCCATCAGGGCCATTTTGGCTTCGTCGTTGTTTTGTACTATTTCCATCAACTCGTTTAAATGGGTTTTATTTGAAACAATCTCCTGATAAATCTCTTGCCTATTCTGTTGAGCTTCCATAGCACTGGGTGCATTAAAGGTGGTTTTACAGCCTAAAAGTAGAATGAACAAACTTGTTGCGAATAAAAATTTAATTGAAGTTCTCATAATTTTTTTTTGTTTTTTAATTAATAGTTATTGATATTGAAACGTTTAAAAGATCATAGCCACACCTGCGCCGGCACCAAATCGGTTGTCATAACTGGCATTGATACGCCAGTCTCGATTTATAAAGTATTCCAGCCCTACCTGCCAAGTGGTTTCTCCTTTCAGGTCACTCCCGTCAGGCAAATCATCGACCCAACCGAAATCCATTTGGTATTCAAATTCACCATAAAGCAGCACACGACGAAAAATCATTGTGGCGGTAGATAAACCTATTTGAGGTCTGAGTTTACTATCGATACGCAAATCGGAATCTATTAAGAGCGGCAAAAAATATTTGATACCAACCACTGCAGTGGTTTCCAGATCATTCAGGCTATCTTCGTTCTCATTTTCTAAGTTTGCTCCGCCAAAAATCCTAAAATAGCTGTTCAGGTAACGTTCATAAGTAAGTTCGGCCTCCAAATTTTTGTTCCATCCATATTCGCCACGCAGCCGCACCTGATTTCTGATATTTGTGGTGGTGGCAAAAAATTCTGTCATGTGGCTGGCAACAGTAAGCTCTGCCCACGTAAATAAATGCTTGTCAGTTTTAGTTAGATTGCCTAAAGCAAAGCGTTTCATGCGTTCGTCTCTGGGAGTATCATAACTTATGACACGTGCCATTCCACTATCCATGTGATAAAGTACATGGCAATGGAAAAACCAATCTCCCGATTCATTTGCATCAAATTCGATTACTACTTTTTGCATTGGAGCTACATTAACTGTATGTTTCAAGGGGGAGTACTCACCGTTTTTATTTAAGACCCTGAAAAAATGTCCATGCAAGTGCATCGGATGATGCATCATGGTAAGGTTGTTTAAAGTAATGCGAACAACTTCACCTTGCTTAATCTTAATTTTACTCGCTTCTGATAAAGGAACTCCGTTGATACTCCACACGTAACGATTCATATTTCCGGTAAGATTAAAGAGCATTTCACGCACGGGTTTATCCTCTTCGAAGTTTGTTTTTTCGGGCGATTTCAGGTAGTTGTAATTAAATTCCGGATTACTGCCTGTTTTCATGGGGTCGCCAATCACTTTGTCTGCAGGAAGAACATATCCCATATTATCTCCATCCATTTCGTTCATTTCATTCTCGTTGTGCTCTTCCTCTCCATTATTCATTTCCATCTCTCTCTTTTGCTGCATCTCTTTCTTATCGGCTGCTGTCGAATGATCTATCTTCTCATTGGCCATTTGGGTCGAATCTTTGTGGGTATCCATCTGCATCTCATCCGATTTGTTCATAGATTTTTCCATATCCATATCCATTTCACCCATCGACATACTGTACTTTTCCATTACCCGGATGGAATCGCTTTTTCGCGGTTGGAACTTAGCTGCCGGAGCTCCCATTTTCATGTCCATCGCCATCATCTCTTTCATTAATTTGATAAGATCGGGTTTAGGCACAGAAGATGCTGCAAGGGTAGGACCTTTACCAATATAAGCGGATGCTTCACCAGAGCCATCTTGAGAGGTGGCACGTATTTGCAACTTTCCGTTTGACGGAATAGTCACAATATAGTCATAGGTTTCGGCTACACTAATTAATGTTTTGTTCTTGTTTATAGGTATCACATTTTTGCCATCGGCCGAAATCAATAAAGGGTCTTCTCCACCAAAGGTGAGCCAGAAATAAGAAGCCGACGCAGCGTTTACAAAACGCAACCGAACTTTCTCTCCGGGTTCAAAATCGGGATATTCCTGTTTATTTTCACCGTTTATTAAAAACAGATCGTGGTAGTTATCCGATATTGCCATATCGGGCATGCGCTGCCACATCATTTTTAGTTTAGCGCCTACTGCCTTTTGCTTAATGATCTTATCCCAACTTTGCACTTGATTTTTCTTGATTAAATACCACTCGTTCCCACGTTTCAAATTTCGCAACTGATTATCAGGATTTTCATCAACCCAATCTGATAAGACTAAAACGAGGTCTTTGTCGTATTCAAAATCTTTTTCTTTGGGATTTATTTGAATGGATCCATATACGCCACGTTGCTCCTGTAAACCTGTATGCGAATGGTACCAATATGTTCCGGATTGTTTAATAGCAAATTTGTAGGTAAAGGTCTCCCCGGGTCGTATAGGGGGTGTAGTCAAATAGGGTACACCGTCAAAATAATTGGGTAGAATCATGCCGTGCCAATGTACCGATGTTTCTTCTTCCATATTATTGGTCACATGGATTATGGCATATTCTTCTTCTTCAAAAATAAGATTGGGACCGGGGATGCCATCATTTATAGTCATAGCCTTTACCGGTTTTCCGGTAAAATTCACCTCTTTATAATCGATAATGAGGTGATATTCACGCTCTGGCCAGTTGTCAATATTCTCTTCTTGAAGATTTGCAATTTGAGCAATTGTTGCAAATGAATAGAACCAACTAAATAAAATAATAAGAGGGAATTTTGTAATAAGTACTTGAGTAAAAGTTTGTTTCATATAAAAAGGTCGTTGATTTTACATTTAGAGATGAGTTTTATATGGAGATGATTAATTAATCACTTTTTGTACTTCACCACATGTCATCATTTTACTTCCAAAATAGGGATTCTGGATATCTTTAGACTCACTCAACCATTGAGCACCTTTATTATTGTTATACATTGGGCAATAAGCTTGGTAAAGCTTTTTCCCCGTACCTGTAATAGCAATTAGGTCTATTATGTCTTTGCTCAATATGTCAAAATACTCCCTTTGGTGATCTATTGGATTCTCGGAAATATGTTGGGCATGTTCTGTTGCATCTTCTATGATTTCTTTTAATTCTTGTTGGTTATTCTCACCATATCTATCGGTTTCAAAATCGTTGAACTGTGTAACCATATCTTTTCCCGCTTCGGCTGCAATTTTACTATCTTCATTTACCAACGCATCTTTCATATACAGATAAGTAGTTAGAATTGCATCTGTTTCCACAATTTTAGCATCATCTATGTTACCTAAACCGCCTAAACGGGTCTCATCTTTAATGTTTTGATCGGAAGGATTGTTTCTTTTTTCACTGTTCGTACAAGAAGTGAGCATAAACGCTAAAGTTAAGGATAGTATGCCAACAGTTATTTGTAAATTTTTCATTTCGTTTGTTTTTAGGATTAATATTGGGGATTAATTTTCTACGGTTTCTCCCTCTGGTTTAGCATCGTATTGCCGTAGTGAGAGTTTTTTCTTATTAACTTCGTTTGTTGATTTATTAATCACTATATTATAACATGCCTCAGAAGAAATAGTTTATGAACTATCATAAAATCAAATGAATAGAATTGAATTATTAAGTCCTGTAAAATAGACTTTTATTTTTAAGATACTTATTTTTAAACTAATTCTTCTCTCTGGATTAGTATATATTTTATACTAAACTTGAATTATTTTAGTTCTCTTTTTTAAGTAATACGTATGCAGACTTATTTAAAAGCTAATTAATTCAGTGATATTCTGAAGTGAAAAACTCCTCAGAAAAGCTATCGTCAACGATGGCAATAAATTTAATTAGTCCTTTAAAAGATATGCAATTGCAAATTATTTATGCCAATTACCGACATCAATCGACAACACACGACACCCTGCCAAATTTCATTTTTAAATTAATCATCTCTCTCTATATTTGTGATATACTCACCATTTAAATATAGAATTATGGACCCAAATCAAAACAACATCGAAAGTGTGCTTGTTTTAGAAGACAAGAACAAAACGAAATTGGGCATAGTATCGTCCATCGACAGGCAGGGTAGTGTGCAGACTGTTGCACCTAAAGAGAGTAACCAAGATCAATTCTTGAAAATTACCGACAACGGAATGTTTAAAAACTTTATGAGCAACTTTCTGCGTCAATACAATGATCCTTCTCATTTTGGTTTGTACAAACTCGTAAATATCCAAGTAGAAGCATCTGTAGAAATTCTGAAAAGCATGCTAAAGCGACCTGATGTTCCGGAAAACGAAGAAACCATTGAAGGTTATTCGGTTAAATTTGATGAATTCTCTGTTTCTAAGGGATTTACTCCAATCGATGAAAGTCGAGTTAATTGGGAAAAGTTTGAAGCTATAGGAGTAACCCGGGAGAATTTATCTGCATCAGGCGATTTACAAGAGATGTTGGAGTGGCGAAAATCACCTAATTTAATTCCTCTTACCATTGAATTAGGTGATGCAACCGTACGAACCGAAGCGCGGTTGGGACTCAGAGAAAATGAAAATGGCGAAATCAATCTTGCTATTTATGCCATTCGTCACGAACCGGAATTAGACCGGCTTTATATGGGTGTGCGTTTTACGGACGAAGACAAGGAAAGCCTTAGAAACACCGGTAATTTAGGCCGACAAGTGGAGCTTTCCCCAACACCTGATAATAAGTTCAATGCATTTGTATCCATTGACAAACTGACAAACGAATTAATTGCCGTCCGTGCAGATCGCATACGCATTCCCGATAAATTGTTGGGAGTTGAACTTTCCGAAAAACAACAAAGTGATCTTGCTGAAGGAAAAGCAGTGCGATTAGAAGGAATGACATCCAAAAACGGCAAAGAGTTTTCAGCTACTCTACAGGTAAACGCAGATAAAAAAGGTTTAGATTTTATGTTTGATAATACACCCAAATTCTCCGAACGACAAGTGCAAACTGTAAATCAAAACGAGCATCCAAGCGGTGAAAAGAACATCCCCAAAACGTTGTGTGGATTAGAACTTTCTGAAAAACAACAGCATGCATTAATTGACGGACGTACCTTGTATCTGAAAAATATGACAGACAAAAAAGGACAACCTTTTAATGCCTATGTAAAATACAGTGAAGAAGAACAACGTCCGCGATTTTACAAATGGAATCCAGATAAAGAAAAGACAGTTGCTGTAGCGGAAGAGAGTAAAACCCAAGTGGCCGTAAATAACGAAGGTAAAAACAATGAATCAACCAAAAACATAAAAGAACCTCTTAAGAAAAACCAAGTGAAGCCTACTGAGAAGCAGAATTCGATTCAGGAAAATAAGGAAGAAAGACAAAAACAATCGAAGCCCAAGAAAAGAGGGGTGAAAATGTAAGCTTTTGACTAAATGACCAATAAACTTCATTTTTCATAAACGAGTAGACACAAGCTGTTTACTCGTTTTTTTGAACAATAAAATGATTTGGGAAGTTTTTCTTTTATAAAACACAATAGAAAGTCAGGCACATTCTCACTACATTGGCTTCGATGCTTTCAGGAGCCGACTGCTTCGCCGGTCAGCAATCCTTCATCACTTCGCCTCTTTCGTTTCGAATAAGCCTTTTGTTTCACTGTAAAGAGCGTAAGTCTTATTTTGATTGTCCTTATCTTCCTGTGGAAACAATCCGCACAAATTAAGACATACGTCTGTTCTTTACGGTATTTGTATATTTTCAATTTTACATAGTTTATACTTACTCATTAGTGTAAATCACCTTACGAAAAAGGCGGTAATTTCTGATAGTGTGATCGAGATACTCCGAATTCTTTCTTTAATACTCGTAAGAAATAGCAGGCATCATAAAATCAGTATTTGGATACATTTCAACAAGAAGAACAAGAACAATTTGGAAAACAGGAGGATGTGGAAAAACTTATCCGCTCTTAAAAACGAAAGATTGAATTTACAGCAACATCAATGCCTGGGTATAACTACCTGCAAAAGAAAATATCTTATCTTTATACTGGATTAGAAAACTGTCCTGTAGGGATTTAATTCCACAAAGTGAAAAATAAAAACAAACCCATGTTGCAGTACATTTTCAAGTCTTGCAATTTATCTTGCACTTGTTTCAGGGAGTAAACTCCCAAGTCAAAGGCTTGTAAATGAGCTGTAATTTTATTTGCGAAACGGTACTTAATCGTTACATTTGCACATTGATTAAACTGAAGAAGTAAAAAACATGAAAAAGGAAATAGACAACAAACTCGTCTCGAGAAACATCAAACCAACAGCAATGCGAGAGTTGGTGTTGCAAGTTTTAATCGAACAAAAAACGGCTATCAGTTTGTCTGAACTGGAACAAAAATTTGAACAAGCTGATAAAGTGACTCTTTACAGAACATTAAAAACTTTTGTAAACAACAAACTCATTCATAGCATAGATGATGGAACGGGTTCGGTTAAATATGCTCTTTGTCGGGATACTTGCCAGTGCCACCCGGAAGACCTGCATGTCCATTTTCTTTGCACAAAATGTAGTCAAACCTATTGTTTAAATGACATACCTGTTCCCGAAATAAAACTACCTCATAGTTTTTCTCTTGAAAGTGTTAATATGATAGTAAAAGGAATATGCTCAAACTGCAAGGTCTAACTTTGCAACTCAGTTGCATAAACTTTTATGTAAGTTTGCCGTTATAATTTTAGATTCAGAAATTAATTATGCTTGAAGGGAAGAATAGAAATAGAAAAATTGTATTAATGTTGTTGGCAGGGCTGATAATATTATTTCATGCTATAATTCCTCACCATCATCATTTTGATTCGATAGAATCACATCCGGAAAATTTAGAGTGCGAAACTACCAATACCAACAGTCATAATGAAAACCCGGACATGCATTGCCATGCTTTTAACCTTATTTTCTCAGAAAACGGGAGCGATTTAATTGTACATTCTACACCTGCAACTAATCTCACTTTTGATTTTTTTAGCATTAACACAGAGTTTGACTTTGCGTCAAAGCTCAATGAGGTAAATTATAGCGATTATTTAATATTTTTCTCACACAAACAAATATTTCTCACCAACCATTTATTAAGGGCACCTCCCACCACTGTTTAATTTTTTTAATTTTCATGTAAATCCGATAGAGTATTTTATCGGTATTACTAATCACTTAATCTTTTAAGTATGAAAAAGAAGTGATTGAACAAGCAGCAGCTTCATGAAAAGCTAAGTTTAACGAAAAAAATTAACAGGAGAATGTTGATATGTTTCAGCATCCTTTTCCTCAAATAAAAACAGATGTGAAATGATAAACAAAATAATATCTTTTTCAATAAAGAATAAGGCACTTATCGGGCTGATGACCATTGGCCTGATTATCGGTGGAATATATTCCATGACGAAAGTGCCACTTGACGCCACACCTG
>Ga0172377_10005016_pt1 | contig 13600 bp, 8 predicted proteins | sample Pumphouse3metaG_FD_119749 | JGI IMG/M metagenome (GOLD analysis project Ga0172377, IMG submission 119749) | Leachate microbial communities from a municipal landfill in Southern Ontario, Canada - Pumphouse #3 metaG | ecosystem: Engineered > Solid waste > Landfill > Unclassified | place: Canada... | reverse complement strand
AAGAAAATTATATTACCGCTGCTGCTGATTCTTACCGTTGGTATGCTTGCAGCGGTTGAATCAGAACCTTCCGAAATAGTCGGATATGTAAAATATGATATGTATACTGGCTATAGTTATGTGGCTCAACCTATGGATATAACAACAACAGCTCAAGCTATTGGAATCGATAATCAAACTAGTGTTACTCAGATTTATAGATTTAACACTCAGACGCAAGGTTGGGAATCTGTATTCTATGATCCAGATTTTGGTGAATGGCTTGGTAACTTTAATGTCAATCCTGGAGATGTATTATTGTTTAATTGCATTGCCGATGGTAGCTATTATAGTATTGGTAATGTGCCTGATCCTATAACATACCAAATATACCCAGGTTTTAATTATATTACAATTCCTCTAAATAGATCTGATCTTGTATCGGCTCAAACTCTCGGGAATGAAATTGGTAATATTCAGATAATTTATCGTTTTAACAATCAAACTCATGGGTGGGAGTCTATTTTATATGACTCTGAATTTGAAGAATGGATTGGTGATATTACATTATCTTTAGGAGATATTGTTTTATTAAAGAGTACAGCAAGTACTACATGGCCAAATCGTAATAAAAGTACTGATTCACAATATAGGGCTTCAAAATAGCTAGGATGTGAGGTTTATTATGAAGAAAATGATTATTATAGCTATGTTTATTTTGAGTATAGTGGTAATCTATGCTCAAACGAATTTTCCTAGACCATGTATGGTTAGGGTAATTGATACTGATGGTTCGTCAATTACTAGTGGTACAGATTTGTCTTTTGTTGCCACTATAAACAATGGTAGCACTAATACACTAACGCATACAAGCACTGGTTGTGGATTTCAAGCTGCCGGTGGAAATATTTATGCAAAAATTGAGCTCGGCAACTTTTATATACAATGGGCTCAAGGTAATATAGTTACTCTTATTGTTACAAGATCTACTGATCAAGCAAGTGGTACAGAAATTATAACTATACCAGATAATGATACTAATGTACTTTGGTGGGGACGCCCTGGTGCATATCCAGGAACCCCTCTTGAATTAATAGCCCCTCAACCCACCTCCCACATCATTTCCGGTGCGATAACCAGTCAATGGGATTTAACCGGTGTAACGATCAGTGCCACTGATATTGATCCAGCAAATATTACTTATGATGCGGGTGCTTACACGGTTACTGTTCCGGATGGATGGGATGGAACTATTACTCCTGCCAAAGATGGATATATTTTTGAGCCAGCATCCAGAACTTATACAGATGTAACTGCAGACACACCCAATCAAGATTTCGTAATGAAGACGGTAGTCGTTCCTGGGGTTCCAACAAACTTAGCCCCAAACGATATAACTTTAACTTATACTGAGCCTACAGCAGTTACTTTAAGTTGGGTTGCTCCGGCAGATGTTAATGTCGATAGCTATAAACTTATTTGGAATAATGGCGAAGTTCAGAATATAGGTAATGTTCTTAATTGGACCACTCCTGCTTTGGATGCTGGAACTTATACCTGGAAAGTTTGTGCTGTTAATAATACTCCTACTAAAAACTATACTCCAGTTCGGGTTCAAATTAATGGCCGGAGTACTGCGGGTACAAATAATCCCAAAGCTGATGGTGACTGGGCTGAAGCCAGTTTTACAGTTGCCATAGCTCCAGCAGAATACAATGTAAATATCACATCCAATCCTACTGGTGTTGCTATTTATGTTGATGGAACAAATAGTGGTGAATTTACTCCTCATACATTTATTATGGCAGCGGGAACAAGTGCAGTTTACACAGTTGTGCTGGATCATTATACTTGGGTTCCAGTTGATTTTGCAGTAACAAACATTGCCTCTGATTTATCTTGTGAATTTTTAGGAACTCAGGTACCTTATGATATCCCAGCTGACGAGCCTACAGTGTTACCTCCTGATATACCCATACCACCTGAAGTTACATTACAAATACTAATTGAAACTGTTGGTACTGGTGGCGCTTATATCGATCCTATTCCGCTTGGAGATCTTCCTACTTGGGTAAATCCTGCTTTTACTCCCACAGTGTATTTCACGATGGATTTAATTGGATTGGGACCCTGGACAATAACTTTCACAACTAGTACCTCTTGTTGGGTTGCTTATTACTTAGGAGGTAATTGGCATACCGTGCAATCAACGCCTGTAGGAACAGACTTTATTGTCACTTTCACAATCGATACTCCACCAAAAGACATCAGCGATATACCAGTAGTACTTGGCGATTCGGATCCTACTCTGCCAGTGGAATTGAGTACTTTTGCCGCAACCATCACAGCAGAGAACTATGTGAATATTTGCTGGATAACTCAATCAGAAACTGGTATGACCGGATTTAATGTCTATCGTAATGTTAATAATAATAACCTGTCAAGCGCACATAAAATTAATCCCAATCTAATTGATGCTACAAACACGAGCTCAACTCAAATTTATAACCTTATCGATAAAGAAGTGGAGAATGGCAATACTTATTACTACTGGCTGGAATGTGTGGATAGAAGCCATAACAGCACTTTCCACGAAACATCTCCTGTATATTTAGATTATATTACTCCCCCCATTCTACCAGAATATACTACAATGCGTAATGCCTATCCGAATCCTTTCAGAGCGGGTAGTGGAACAACTATTGAAGTGGATGTAAAAGCTGGAGACAATGGAACCGTTACAGTTTATAACATCCTTGGTCAGGTTGTAAAAACCTTCCCCGTAGCCGAAGGCATAAACAATCTAACTTGGAATGCCCGTGATAGCAAAGGAAATCTTTGCGGAAACGGAATCTATTTCTACAAACTAAGTACGAAAACTATCAACCAAACGAAGAAAATGGTGATAATTAAGTAGCGCTATTTAGCGTTTACACATTCGTAATATAATATGATCGCCCCGGAGAAAGAAACTTCGGGGCGATTGTTTTAAAGAGGAGTGGATGAAATTAGGGACAATCTCAGGGTTCATATTTTTATAAGATTTCCTATTAAAACCTGTATTATGCAATTTGCTTTCGTAATAGAATAACAACATTTGGGTTTTCTATATTCCTTGCTAAGTCCCGTTTATCTGTCGTTTATCAAGCCTTAATCAAGCGTTAATAATTAACGCTTGATTAAGGGATGATTAGCGCTTGATTAACGCTTTCCATCAAGGGCGAAGAGCGGAGCTTGCATCTGTATACAATTAACCCTATGCTGAAGATAGTTATTTTTTTATTTATTTCATTCTTCATTCGTTCTTGACAAAAACGCTTTCTTTTTTTGCTTGGTAAGAAAAAGTATGGAGATAAGCAATGGAAAACCGGATCTATGAATACTTAAGTGTATTCATAATGGCGTGGCTATTTGTATATGGTTTAACGCCTTTCATAATCCGTTTAGCAAGTGCTTTAAATTTTGTAGATAAGCCCGAAGCGCGCAAGATACACTTGAAAAGTGTTCCACTTTTGGGAGGTTTAAGTGTTGCTACAGGTTTTGTATTGCTTTGTATCTATGATGTATTAATTTCACCAGGGCGTTTTTTGGATGAACCGATGCTGGGTTATCTTGCTGGTTCAGTATTAATTGTGATAATAGGGCTGATTGATGATCATCGAGGAATGAAGCCGGTTTTAAAAATGTTTGGTCAATTAGTGGTAAGTTTATTATTCATCTTCACCAATTTTACATTAGCTGAGCTTAGTTTGATGTTTGGCAGCATATATATTTCTCTGCCGATAATGTTGCTTTGGATGGTAGGACTGATGAATGCGCTGAACTTTTTAGATAATATGGATGGCATAATAAGTGGGATGGCTGGCATTTTAGGTTTGGGTTTTTTTGCTTTTGCCTTGATCAATACCACTCAAGCAAATCAGGAAGCGATGGCTTTGATGGCATTGATTGCACTTAGTTTTGCAGGTTCGGCTTTTGGTTTTTTGCCCTATAATTTCAATCCCGCTCATATTTTTTTAGGTGATGCGGGCAGTATGTTTATTGGTTATTTTCTTTCTTCGATGGGCATTTTGATGGCGCGTTATGCTGCGAATCGTTATAATGACAAATTTTTCTATTTATTACCAGTTCTATTACTTTCCTATGCAATTTTTGATATTTCGCTGGTAAGTTACACGCGCAGAAGGGATGGAAGGCAAGTTATGCAAGGTGGAAAGGATCACAGTACGCATAGGATGAATACTATTTTGGGGTCAATTAAAATAACGGCGATAATGATTTACACTATCAATGTATTAATTGTCCTCACCTCCATTATTATCTTCAGGATAGGTAATCGTCAATTACTTATAATTACCACAGCGATATTTGCTGCTTTCTTTATCTTCTTTGGTCGCAAACTGGATAAAGTTCCAATCGTTGTTCCAGCCAATCAACAAAAACATAAAACGGAGTAAATATGGAAGTAACTATTTTAGGCTCGGGATCTGGTCTACCCCAACTTGATAAACATCTTTCCAGTATTTTAATTCGCCAGGCTAATAAGCTTTTTTTAGCAGATTGTGGAGATAGCTGTTCCCACCGTTTATTGGAATATGGTATAGATGCAGATCAATTGGATGCTATTTTTGTAACTCATTACCATCCTGATCATTTGGGTGGATTATTTATGCTTTTGCAGATGTTATACTTACAAAATCGGAGCCGTGATCTTTTACTTTTTTTACCTGAACGTCTTGCTTCCTTTCTGGAAATTATGCAGCTGATGTATACTTATCCTCAGAAATTTGGTTTTAACTTGCTGATCCGTAGTATTGAAGAGGTAGAATTATATTATGATTGGATATCTGCTGTGCCTAATGATCATCTATATCGATATGCTCCTATAATTACTGAATATCATCTTCCCAATCAGATGAAATCCTGGTCATTATGTTTTAATGTAGCTAACGGGAAATTTGTATATACCAGCGATTTAGAGACAACTGATTGCATATCGGATACTTTAAAGGGTGCTCATACTGCATTAGTTGATGCGGGTCATCCTCAAGCAGAACAAATTTTAAAATTGGAATATGCAGGAATACAAAGAATAATCCTTACGCATGGAATAAATCCCGAACTGGAAAACCGCAAGAATGAGCTAAATCCTGAAATATTTGAATTTGCAAGGGAAGATTTTGTTTACAAGATATAGATTAATTTTTTTATTACTACTTAGTTCATTGTTACTTCTTACAGGTTGTGAAATTAACCGATTGAAGAGTGCAGAGGATCTTTATCAAAAACATTTATATGCTACTGCCATTCAGGAACTGGATGATCTTATTGCTAATGCAGAAAATAGAGCTATTGCCACTAAAGCTGAAATATTGCGTTCGAACAGTTATATTGCTTTAGCAGAAGCAGCAGTTGAAAAGAAAAATTGGCCTTTGGCAATCCGATTTTTTAAGCTATCCAATTCTGATGCAGCCAATTTTCGCTTAGCGGAAATATATCGAGATTTAGCAGTGGAAGCAAGTAAAGCTGGCAACCTGGAATTGAGCAAGATTTATTTGGATACCATCTATAGAGAAGTTCCAGAAACCCCTATAATTCCTGAAGTTTTATATCGTAGAATTGCCTATTATGTTGATGTTAAGGCAGATAATGAAGCTGCCTGGGCAGATTATATGCAATTATATGATAACTACCCCAACAATCCTTATGAGGTTTTAGCCCGAAATTATGTAATACGCTTTATTCCTGGAAAATTAGATTATGCTGCAATTTTAAATGAACAGGGTTATTATACCGATGCCTTAAAAGAGCTTTTTGAAATATCCAAATATCCTGTTGTAGATATGGATCGTTTAAATAAGCAGATTTCTGATGTGTATGAAAGACAAGCAGAAGAGCTGATTAACGAACAGGATTATGTGGAAGCAGATCGTTTATTTCGTATTGCTTTACAATACTATCCACAGAAGAAAGACAGTATTACAAACCGATTGGAATCCATAACTAATCTCTTTATCCAAAAAGGAAATAGTTTACTGGAAGCAGGAGATTATGAAGCTGCGTTAATTCACTACCGTAAAACCTTTGATATAATTCCAGATTATCCTCCTGCGGTAGAGGCTATCAAACGCGTTTATACTATCCAGGAAAATATTCGTAAAGCTGGCGAACTATTTTCACAAGCAGAACGGCTGGAAGCTACAGGTAAATTGAATGAAGCGCTCCAAACTTACAATGCTGCTTATGCATTAGATCCCAAGCCTGAATATAAACAAAAAGCTGCTATAGTTCAAAATATAATGGAAGCAAACAAGAATCCATCTGCTTTTGCTCGTAGAATTCTAAATGAATACCGCGGTGGAATCTTAAACACTCGTATCCAAAATCAGAAGAAAGAACTTTTAAAGCGTTATAAAGAAAATGAAATTCAAGATAGCGGCTGGAAACTTATGCTTTCTACAGGACAGTATAAATATGAGGCACGCTATGATTTACTTACCCCCAACGAAACCTATCTGTATGTGTGGCAAATAAATCTGCGAGACCGTAGTATTGTCCCCTTAAACAAACTCTCTGAGGCATTAATGCAATGAAAGCTATAAATAAAATTCTCTTGGCTGTAGCACTGTGTTTGCTAATGGAAATTGTTGCTGCTCCAATAAAAGCACAGAGTTTTGATATTCAGGCATTTTCTGATACTACTAAATATGGCTGGAAAAATTATTTGGATAGAAATGCCTATCGCGAGGATTTGAAACAGCGTCAGGAATTACTCCAGATTTATGAAATGGAAGCTCAACCTTTAAATACGAATATCCTGAAATCGGCTCTTATTCCTGGCTGGGGACAGTTCTCCACCAAAGAAAGCACTAAAGGAACAGTTATTTTGGGAGCAGAAATAGTCCTTGCTGGAGGTGCTTATTATTTTATGGATAGAGCAATGAGCAAATACCGTCTTTATGAAAAAGCCACTCAAGTAGATGATATCGAAAAATATTATAAAGATGCTCAAGTGCCCTATCAGTATTCCTTTATTATGATAGGTTTTGCTGGTATTATTTGGGCTTATAATATTTTTGATGTAATTCAATCCACTCAGGATTATAATGTTCGTTTATGGGAAGAGATTATTGAACGCACGCAAAGAGGACCCGTAAATATTACTCCTACGGGAGTGGAAGTGAGGTTTTAGATGTCTTCCCGTTGGTTGATAGTGATTATTATATTGTTTGCTTGTTTTTTCAGCTCTTGCGATTTAAAAAGAAGCAATCCTCTTGATCCTAATGGAGAAGGAGATATTGTAATACCGGATCCGGTTACTGGAATTAGTTATACAGCTACAGCAGATCAAGATCTGCGAGTGGTAACTATTAGATGGGTAGCCAATAGCCCCTATAATACTGATGGTTATTATGTTTATCGCGGGATTGGTTATAATTCTTCATTTGCTTTGGTAGGGACAGTAACTATCAACGAATTTACACATAGCAGTGCTAATGATCCTTCCATTCAGCCAGGATATTATTGGTATCGGGTTTCAGCTTATAAAGTATATCCTGAGGGGAAACTGGAAGGCAGAAGGTCTGAACCTTTTTCTGTTAAAGTTCCTTAAACGATGTATCCAGAATTTTATTCTTCCCAGTTGAATAATAGACAGCTGGAAGTGGTAACCGATACTGAATATCCGGTTTTAGTATTAGCAGGAGCTGGTTCAGGAAAAACGCGTTCGCTTATTTATAGGACTGCCTACTTGATTAAAGAAAAGCATATTCACCCCTGGAATATTTTAGTTGTAACCTTCACCAATAAAGCAGCTCGCGAATTGCAGGACCGTTTAGAAAAGCTTTTAAATATTCCAATGCGAACTTTATGGGTAGGAACTTTTCATTCGTTATGCTGTAGGATTTTGCGTTTCGAAAGTGCTCATTTACCTTTTAATTCCAATTTTTCCATATATGATGAAGACACTCAAGTTTCCCTATTGAAGAGGATTTATAAGGAATATGGTTTTGATAAACAGAAGTTTCCTATAAATCGTATGTTAAATCGAATCAGCCGTTATAAAAATAAACTAATGCTGCCGGAAGATATACAAAACCCGGATGATGAGAAAGATAGCGAATTTGCCACTTTTATAAATATTTACCGCTTATATCAACAACAGCTCTTACTAAATCAGGCACTGGATTTTGACGATATTTTGTTGTGGACAGCCAAGCTTCTAATTTCCAATAATGCTGTCCGCGAAAAGTACCGTTCTCAATTTCAATATGTAATGATTGATGAATATCAGGATACTAATAAGGCTCAATTTGAAATCGTGTATCAAATAGCTGCAGGGCATCAAAGAGTGTGTGTAGTTGGAGATGACGATCAGGCAATATATAGTTTTCGGGGAGCCAGTTTACGAAATATTCTGGAATTTGAAAGGGACTACACAAATGTGCATAGTATCCGTCTGGAACAGAATTATCGCAGTACGGGGAATATTTTAGCTTTGGCTAATGCTGTTATTGCCAATAACCGGAGAAGACACAACAAAGAACTTTGGAGTGAACTTCCCACCGGTGAGAAACCTATCCTTGCCGTTTACGAAAATGAGATTGAGGAAGCAAATAAAATAACCGAGGAAGTTGTCAATTTACAGAATAAGGGGATTCCTTTACGCGAAATGGCTGTTTTATATAGAACTAATGCCCAATCCCGAGTTTTTGAAAGTGCCTTAATTCAGGCGGAAATTCCTTACAGCATTGTTGGAGGGGTTCAATTCTATCAGCGCAAAGAAATAAAGGACTTACTGGCATATCTTTATGTGCTAAGCAATGTGAACGATAATGAATCTCTATTACGCATAATTAACGAACCCACCAGAGGAATTGGCCAAACCAGTATAAACAGATTAATCAGCTTTGCTAACAAAACTCAGATGTCTCTATATAAAGCTCTCCAATATGCTGATGCCGTTGAAGAACTAAAGAATCCTGCAAGAAATCGCATCAGCGAATTTTACTTGCTGATGGAAAGATGGCATAATAGCATTACCCAAAAACCTGCTTTAGAACTTGTAAAGACCATTGTGGAAGAATTGGAACTAATAGAAAGATATAAAAATAGCAACGACCCCCGCGAAATTGCCCGCGCTGAAAACATAGTGGAATTTGTTACTTCTGTTAGCGAATTCAGTGAGCACTTTTATCGAGAAAATGACCGCCTCCCTCTAATTGAAGATTATCTGCCCTATGTTGCTTTACAGACAGATATGGATAGAATGAAAGAAGAAGTGGATTCCTTACGGTTAATGACCTTACATAATGCCAAAGGTTTGGAATTTGAAATGGTGTTCATTGTAGGCTTGGAAGATGAGCTCCTTCCTCATAGAATGAGTATGAACACCCGCGAAAATATTGAAGAAGAAAGGCGTCTTTTTTATGTAGGAATTACTAGAGCCAAAAATTATTTACATCTAAGCTATGCTAAAACCAGACGCTTATATGATACCTTTTATTTTCCGGTTCGAAGCCAGTTTTTAGCAGAAATAGATTCTGAATTATATTATCTTACCCAAGGCGACGGTGGAATTGCAGCTCCACCAAAACGAATGAAGAAAGCTGGAAAAGTGATCACTGAAAACCAAAAACACTATAAAATCGGCCAAAAAGTATATCATTCTGAATATGGTATAGGAGTTATTTTGAGTGTAGATGGTGATGGACCCGATGCTCGACTTACTATATCCTTTGGTAATAGATTAGCCAAAATTATTGGTAGTTATGTGGAGGTTACTAAGTGAAAGAACTTCGTTCAGTGAGAGTGCTAAGCCAATAATTATCATCACCAAAGAAATATTTATGCTGCCTAAGAACTCATTTAGTGATAAGGGCGCATAATACCTATAATGAAGAACTAAAAAAATATACATCCGTGTAATCTGTGAGAGACCATAAAATGCTATACTCTAAGATAGAAGAGCAATTATTACAAAGCGAGTTTATGCAAGGGGTGCAAAAGCTTCCCTTGAAAGATAGGTCTATCCAAATTTACCATCTTAATCAAAGTGCCAGAGCATTAATTGCAGCTCATTTATGGAAACAAACTGGTAAAAATGTTATTATTGTTTCTCAGGATGATATCATTGCTGAAGAGATATGGGATGATCTCTGTGTGTTAATTGGCAAAGAAAATGCCTATTATTTACCCGATTACGAAATTTTACCGTATGAAGAACGTTCTCCACATTACAGTATACGGGCAACGCGGATGGAGACATTGCTTTCCACATTTCAAAATTCTACAAGCGGTATATATTCTCTTTCCATTAGAGCTCTGGGTCGCTTTTTGCCTTCCCGTGATTTATTAGGTAGACACATATTACATTTGCAACAAGGTATGGAATATGATCCTGATGTATTACTTCATAAGCTCTATGATATGGGATACGATATTCAATATCAGGTTAGTAAAGTTTTTCAGGCAGCAAGAAGAGGTGGAATTATTGATGTTTTTTCTCCTCCGCTAATTCATCCTGTGCGTTTGGAATTTTGGGGAGACGAAATTATTGGAATGCGTTTATTTTCTATAGCTACGCAACGAAGTGTAGAAGAATATTTAACTGAATTTACTATTCTTCCAGCGCGCGAGCTGGCGCTTAGTGATATTAATAGTGGTTCTCCTATTATTGCCAAAATTCGAGAAAAGGGTTTTTTTGAAGGTATAGAGAATTATTACGCTTTGCTTTGTAAAGAGTTACAAACATTTGCTGGTTATTTTGAAAAGGATAATCGTATTCTTGTTTGGAATAATTATTACTATATCCGAGAGGAATATGAAACTCTTTTTGAGCAGGCAATTTCTACCTGGCAGAAGGAAGCAAAAATTCAAGGTCGGGCTCGCATTCCGCTTCCAGAAAAGATGTTTGCCGATTTGGATACTCTTACGAAAATAAAATCCGGCAGCGATAATTTATACCTTTCGCAAAGTGAATTTGAACTTTCCTTCCCCACCCAAAATCTGCGTGCCCCGATAGAAAGTCAACCCAATTTTGAATCCGACTTGGGGTTTCTAACTAAAACTCTTATGGAAAAACAAAAAAAGGGCTGGAATAATATTCTGCTTTTCGATAACCAAAGCCAGGCTAAGCGGATGCAGCAAACTATTTATCCTTCCAGCGAAAACAGAAATCCAAGTGAACAATTACCCGAAATCCCTTTCACCGAATACATCGGGGTCTTGCACGAAGGCTTTTCTATTGAAGATTGCCGCTTGATTTTATATACCGACCACGAAATCTTTAATCGCTATAAGGGTAAACGCTACACTCCTCGTTATGCACCTGGGGAAACAATTGTAAATTACGAAGATCTGAAACCTGGAGATTATGTAGTCCATATAGATCACGGAATTGGGATTTTTGAAGGACTTAAAATAATTAGTTTGGATGGCTCGGATGTTGAATGTTTGGTTTTACGCTATGCGAATGATGATAGAGTTTATGTGCCTACCTATCAGCTCTCTTTGGTTACTAAATATGTAGCTGAGGAAAGTGCCAAACCTGTTTTAAACAAACTGGGTAGCTCTAAATGGAATAACACAAAGCGTAAAGCTGCTCAACAAATTGAACTTATTGCCGCAGATATAGTTAAGCTTTATGCAGAACGCAGTTCACGCATAGGGATTGCTCATCAAGCAGATTCCGAATGGCAAAAAGAAATGGAAGAATCATTTATCTATGAGGATACTCCCGATCAAATTAGGGCTAGCAAAGAAATTAAAGAAGATATGGAACTTCCCGCACCGATGGAAAGATTGCTATGTGGAGATGTTGGCTTCGGGAAAACGGAAGTTGCTATCCGAGCAGCTTTTAAAGCCGTTTGCAGTGGCTATCAAGTTGCCGTTTTAGCACCTACTACTTTATTGGTTGAACAGCATTATCGGGTTTTTAGAGAACGCTTAATCCAATATCCGGTAAAAATTGCTATGTTTAGCCGTTTTCGTGTACCCTCAGAAATGAAAAAAGACCTTCTTAGCATTAAAAGTGGCTCCATAGATATCGCCATTGGAACACATCGTCTTCTTTCTCGAGATGTTCAATTTAAAAAGTTAGGCTTACTCATTATTGATGAAGAACACCGTTTTGGAGTCCGTCATAAAGAAAAATTGAGAGCTCTGCAAAGTAATGTAGATACCCTATATATGAGCGCAACCCCCATTCCGCGCACTTTAAATATGGCACTATCTAAACTGAAAGAAATATCGTTGATGCAAACCTCGCCTAAGGAAAGATTACCAGTCCGCACAATTATTACTCCTCGAGATATGGAAGTGATCAAAGATGCCATCAGAAGAGAAATTGACCGCGGTGGACAAGTATTTTTCATTCATAACCGCGTCCAAACCATTGAAACTATCGCTTCAGAATTACGAGCCGCGATGCCCAAAGTTCGCTTTATTGTTGGCCATGCTCAAATGCCAGAACAGCAGTTGGAAAAAGTGATGGACGCCTTTTTGGCTAAAGAATATCAAGTGCTTATTTCCACAACGATTATCGAAAATGGAATAGATATCCCCAATGCTAATACTATTCTAATTGATAATGCCGATAATTTTGGCTTAGCACAACTTTATCAAATGCGTGGAAGAGTAGGACGCAGCAATCGACGAGCTTATGCTTATCTCCTTATTTCCAAAGGAACTACTACAGTTGCCAGAAAACGACTGGAAGCTTTAACGCAGTACGATTATTTGGGTGCTGGTTTTCAAGTTGCTTTACGCGATCTGGAATTAAGAGGAGCAGGTACAGTTCTGGGAACCAAACAAAGCGGTATCATTCAAGCAATTGGCTTTAACTATTATAACCGCATTTTGGGTAACGCCATTCAAGCAGTGGAAAATGGAGAAACAAGCGATTTATTTAACGATGAAACTCCGGAAACAAGAAGAAAAGTAAAAACCGAAATAGACCTCTACTTCCCACCCGGTTATATAGATGATGACGAAGAACGGCTAAAAATCTATCGACGCTTGAGTGAGTTGGAAACCTTCGAAGAAATAGATGAATTTGAAATAGAACTGTTAGACCGCTTTGGTCAAATGCCCGATCAAGCACGCTGGCTGCTAAATTATTTTAAATTGAGCCAATTATCCAATAAACTCGCTCTTAGAAATTGCCAGGTTAAACACGATAACTTGATTCTGGAATTCGATGCCAAAAGTTTGCCATCTAAAGAGCAACTATTACACTTTATCTCTAAAATCGATCAGCCCTTCCGTTTTGAAGCTGGAAAAAACTTGAAAGTAATAATAGATTTAAACCCTGATGCCAATTATCTACAACAATTTGAAACAGCCCTGAGTATTTTGCAAAAGTGGTAAGAGAATTAGTTGGCTATTAGCTATGCGCCAGGTTAAAATTCTGTCGCTCAAATCTGTCGTCCCGCTGGGACTTTTTTTTAGCATTCTTTTTATCGCCGGGTTAAAAACCCGTCGCTAGTATGTATCGTTCCAAGCGGAACTTTTTTCATTATATATCTTTCTTTTCGAGGGGCTTACGCCACCATCGCTATTTGTGTTGTCCTTTGAGTTAAAATCGGCTTTGCTCGTGATCTTCCATACAATTTCATTCTTT
>Ga0172377_10005010_pt1 | contig 13605 bp, 10 predicted proteins | sample Pumphouse3metaG_FD_119749 | JGI IMG/M metagenome (GOLD analysis project Ga0172377, IMG submission 119749) | Leachate microbial communities from a municipal landfill in Southern Ontario, Canada - Pumphouse #3 metaG | ecosystem: Engineered > Solid waste > Landfill > Unclassified | place: Canada... | reverse complement strand
CATTAGCAGATGCAGATGTATTTAGTGATACAACAACAGTTAGCTTGAATGGAACAATAACATCAACAAATAATAGTGGATATGAAAACTTAGTAACAGCAGGAACAAGTAGTCATACAGTAGTAGATAGTGAGGATACAACAATATTAAAAGTAAATGAATCATTAAACAGTGATGGTTCTTATACATATACAGCTGTAGTTTCAAATGCTCCTGATACAGGAAATAATTTAGTTATAACTTTAGATAATGGTAAAACAATAATTTTGGATAGTTCTGTTATTACAGCAAGTGTAAATAGTGATACTCAGGCTTTATCAGTAACTTCAGTAACAGGTGGAAATTATGAAGATTTAAAAGTTGTCTATGGATTCGGTCAAGATATAATCATGAAAATTGCTGCAAATAATTCATTAGATGATGTTGATACAAATACTTCATACTTTGATTCAGATACTATAAATACTGAAATTGCACTTTCTTCTATAAAATTAACGCCACAAGTGGATGTAAATGGATATGCAATAAATATTAATGGAGATAGAATAACATCAACAGATAATATTGGTACATCACAAGAAACAACATATTATATAAAATATGATAATTCAAATCCAGATAATATAACTGCATATAGAGTTAGTTCATCAGGTACAGAATATACTTCTCAAGTTGTATTTACAATTTCTTCTGATACAACAAATGAAAACTATTCAATAACTTTAGGTACATATCCTTTAGATGGTGCAGCGTATACAATGCAAAATATTTTTGAATCATCATCAACTTCATATAATGGAGGAAATGAATTAAGTTTATTATTTAATGTTAATGATTTGTATGTTTTAGCATCTGCTACAAGTGATACAGGTGTTGCTGGAAGTGGAAATAATGCGTATCAAGTAAATTATTCTACAGGTAATGGATTAGGTGTTGATGATGCTGGAACAATAGGTACAGATGAAAAATTATATTTAAATTTTACGAATAGCACAATGAGTAGTAATCTATTATTGGGTGGAAATGGTAATGATACAGATGGTAATGATAATACAATAACAGATTCTGTAGATAATAGAACTTATGCTCAAAATAATGAACAATATTTGACAAATGCTATTTTTTCATTACAAAAATGGCAAAGTGGAGATCAAGCTATATGGCAAGCATTTAATGGTACAGTATTAATTGCAGAAGGAACAAAAGATTATGTAGCAAATGATTCAACATTGGCTGTTTCATCAGAAGTTTCTAATATAAATATCACAACAAGTGGAATTACTTGGAGTATGTATGACAATGTATTAACTAATGATAGTGGCAGTGCACAAACAGCTGATGTAAGTTATACGATTAATGAAGGAACGACGCCATTAAGTACGACTATTACATTAGATGCAGGTGAAAGTTTTAATTTTAATGCATTTAATGAAATTCAGTTTACAGCTGGATCTGGGGATTATAGTTTATCTTCTATGAGTGCATCAAATACTGAAAGTATTCCTCCTGAAAATCAAGTAATAAATGTAGGTATAGACACATATATTAATGGTACAGAACATTCTAGTGGTGTAATGCAAATTACATTTGATGGAGATGGAGCAATAGTTGGTACATCTGAAAGTGAAGTTATTGATTATACAGATGTAACATCAATTGATGGAGGAGATGGAATAGATACTCTTGTTCTAAGCGGTAATGAATCAATTGATTTTTCTTCAATCCCAGATAATTCAATTGTAAGTATAGAACATATTGATCTAACAGCAGATGGAGCACAATCAGTTAGTAAATTGACATTATCAGATGTAGTAGATTTAGTTCCTAATATATCAGGTATTACAGATACATCTACAAATATTTCATCAAGTGACCACTTATTAAAAATTACAGGAGATGGAGAAGATAGTGTAAGTTTATTGAATACAACAGACAGTTGGACAAAAGCATCTTCTACATATACAGATGTAGATAGTATAGTATATGATGTATTTTCAAATAATGAAGATTCAAGTTATAAAGTTTTGATTCAACAAAACGTTCAAGATACAATTACAAATTCATAAAAATAAGAAAAGTAGATTTTCTACTTTCTTATAAAGAAAAAAAGGTAAAAGATAGAAATCTCTTACCTTTTTAATAAAAACATTATTCTAATTACTCAGTAACTTCAACAGTTACAGGTGTACCTTCCCAGATACCATGTTTTGTACAGTAACCGTGAGCAACTAAATTTAATTTTGAACCAGTTGGGATGATTGTAAATGTAGTTGTATTATGTGCTTTTACATTTCCTAATGTTCCTGGTACATAAGTAGCTTTTGCTAATAATGTTTCACCATTAAATAAAGAAACAGATTCGATGTAGTGATCAAAATCATCTGGATGAGTGTATTCGTTACCCATTTTAACAGTAACTTCAAATGGTTCACCTTTTTTTGCAGTTGAAGCACAGTGAATAAATGGACTGTGTCTATCAATTAAATCTTTTTTTGCTTCTCTTTCAACAGTATCAATATCAACATATTTGTTAATTTTTGGCATAGTATCTCCTAATAAAATTATTTTAAAAAGGGCATTATACTATAAATTTTATAAAATAAAGAGGATAGAATTTATCCTCTTTGTTAAATTTGCTAAAAATTTATTTTTATCAAGTATATTTTACACATCTTTGATATAATTGCGTATGAATAAAGAAGAGTATTTTATAAATCAATTTTCAAATAAAAAAATTATTGGTGATGATGGTGCTTTTATTGATGGATTTGTTTATTCAATGGATGCTTTTTTTGAAAATGTACATTTCAAAAAAGAATGGATGAATTTAAAACAAATCGCTTATAAATCAATGATTGTAAATATTTCAGATGCCATAGTAATGAATGCAAAACCAATTTATGCACTTTTGAGTGTAGCTATTCCTAAAACATATTCTGAAAAAGATTTAATAGATTTATCAAAAGGTTTTAAAAAAGCTGCAAAAGAGTTTGGAATAGAGATAATTGGTGGAGATACAATATCAAATGAAAAACTTGATATAAGTGTGACTATTATTTCTAAAACATCAAATCCTATTTATAGAAATGGAGTAAAAAAAGGCGATTTACTTTGTTATACTGGAACTTTGGGATTATCAAAAGCTGATTTAGAAAAACTTTTAAAAAATAAAGAGATTTCTAAAAAATCAAAATTTATTAAACCTGTTTTAAATCCAGATTTTTTTTATGAGATTTCTCCTTATATAACTGCATCAATGGATATTTCTGATGGATTATTTTTTGAATTAGAAAGATTATCAAAAGCAAGTAAAATAGGATTTGAATTTTTTTATGATATTGATGATGAGATAGGAACTTCAGGAGAAGAATATGAAATACTTTTTTCATTTAATGAAAAAAATTTAGAAAAAATAAAAAAAATTGCCTTAAAACATAAAATAAAATTAAATTTATTTGCAAAAGCAGTAAAAGGCAAATATAGAACAGATTGTAAAAATCACCATTTTTAAAATATAAGAAGGAAAAAAATATTGGAACAATTACAAAGATACTTAAATCACTCAAAAATTGATGTAGTATTTAAACAAAATAAAGATGATTTTGTGGTTACAGAAATACCACTTTATGAATTTTCAGGTAAGGGTGAGCATTTAGTTCTAAAAATAAGAAAAAAAGATTTAGCAACTTGGGATGCAATAGAAATTTTAGCTAATTATTTAGGTTGTAGCACTAGAGAGTTTGGATATGCAGGATTAAAAGATAAAAATGCGATGACAATTCAATCTATTTCAATTCATAGAAAATTTGAAGAGCAATTAAAATCTTTTCAACATGAAAATATAAAAATACTTGAAACAACTTATCATAATAATAAGATAAAAGTAGGGCATTTAAAAGGTAATAAATTTTTTATAAGATTAAAAAGAGTTGGTCTTGTTGAAAAAAGAAAAATAGAAGAAGCTTTTGGACAAATTGCAACTTATGGAATTCCAAACTATTTTGGATTCCAAAGATTTGGAATAGAAGGTGACAATTATAAAAAAGGTAAAGATATAATTGATGGAAAACTAAAAGAAAAAAGAAGAAACTTAAAACAGATGTATATCAATGCTTATCAAAGTTATCTTTTTAATAATTGGCTTTCAAAAAGAATTGAAATTTCAAAATTGATTGATGCTTTTGAACCAAAAGAGATTTACCAAAAATTAAATTTACCACTTGAAATTGTAAAAAGAATGAAAAAACAAAAACATCCTTTTAAATTAATAACAGGTGATTTGTTATCTCATTATCCTTTTGGGAAAATCTTTACAATTGAAGATTTAGAAACTGAATCTGAAAAATTTTATGAGAGAGATAGAGTTCCAACAGGACTTTTAAGTGGTAATAGAGTTAAAAATTCAATTGATTTAGCATATGATATTGAAAAAGAGTTTGAAGAAAAAACAGGCGAAGATGGAGCAAGAAGATTTGCTTGGATTTTTCCTGAAGATTTAGAAAGTAATTATAAAGAAGAAAAAAATTGGATGGAATTACAATTTTATCTTCCAAAAGGTTCTTATGCAACAGAAGTAATAGCAGAAATAATTCATTAATAATAAAATTTAGTAAAAATTATTAAGTAAAAATAAGCTAAACTCTTCATATATAATTAGTCTAAAAAGGAATTTTATGAAATATGAAGAGTTGATTGCCCAGTTATGTGAAGTAATAAAAGAGTCAGAAAATAATGCACAATTGATTTATGATAATGCTGAAATGCTTGATAATATAGTTAATGATTTAGTAGAAGTTCCTTTACATAAAAAAAATAAAATAAATGATCTTATTTCAGATATATACGGTTTATTGCAAAATCAAGATTTACATAGACAAAAGATAGAAAGAGTTGTAAACTTTGTTTGTGAAAAAAATAATATTGATAAGAGCCAATATAATCTAGCTCCAAGTGCTAAAAACATAGCATCAGAAGATGTATTATCTTCAGAAGAATTAGAGCTATTGATAAAACAAATGCAGGCGTAAACCCAATTTTTAGTATATTGTCAAAAACAATATACTAAGTTTAGAAAATGTATTTATATGTTAAAAATCCATTTCTTGGTGCACCATAAATCATTCCATCACTTCCAATACCTTCGTAATATTTTTTATCAAATATATTATTTACATTTAATTGAATTTTTGAATTTTTATCTACGTCATAAGCTAATAAGGCATTTGTTAGAATGTAACTTTTTTGTTCTATTAGGCTTTTCCCTTCTCCTGTGTAAAATCTACTTTTATAATTTAATCCAGCACCTATTTTAAAATCTCCTATTTTATAAGTAGTAAATAAATTGGATGTAGTTCTTGATGACTTCGTAGAATATTTTTCACCTTGTGCATTTTCAGCTGAAAAATTTGAGATACCATATTTTATATTTAATTTATCAGTAATATTCCCTGCTAAAATAAAATCAAAACCTTTACTCTCAACACCTTTTGCTGCTCTATAAGCTTGGGTAGAAGTTCCAGGGATATAAACTCCATCTATTGATTCTGCAACATTATCTTGTAGAATTTTAAATAAAGAAAATGAAGAATTTAATTTTCCATCAAAATATTCTCCTTTAATTCCCGTTTCATAGTTTTTACCTACAATTGGATCTAAATAGTTATCATTAATATCTCTTTGGGATTGAGGTTGAAAAATATCAGTATAACTTACATAAATAGAGTGTTGTTCATTTATATTATAAACAATACCAGCATATGGAGTTAGTTCATCTCTAAATGTTCTTGATTTATATCTTGGATCTTCATTTATTAGAGTATATTTTGATAATCTTGCACCTAATATCAGCTTTAAATTTTCTAATAGTGAGATTTTCTGATTTATATAAAAGGCTGTTTGAGTTGTATGATTTAGTGGTCTATATATTATCTCTGAATTTTTTGGGTATATTTCTTCAATGTAATAATTATAAAAATTTGGAATACTAATTTCATCCCAATTATTTAAATATGCTACTTTGTTTTTTAAAGTTGCATATTTATTGTATGAATATCCTAAAATAAATTCTTGATCCAAATTAGCAATAGTAAATGGAATTTTTGAATTTAAATCAAAACTTTCATCACTTACTCTTGATTCTCCTTCATAAGCTTTTGCAGACATTCCACTTCCATCAGTAGTATCTAATTGTCCCATAAACCATAACAATTTAGACTCTTTTTCTTTATTAGCAAAACTATAATTTGCATTTAATGAAATTTTATCTGTAATATATTGTTCTACATTTGTGAAAAAAGATGTAGTTTGAGTATTTGTATAAGTCCAATCTTCTGTAACAGATTGAGAACGATTAAAATCTATTCTATTATTATTTATATCAAATGCAGGAAGTCCTCCCCAAGCTACACCATTTTTATCTAATTTTTCAAAAGACCCACCAACTGAAAAATATGTTGTATCTGTTAAATCAACATCAATTATTCCATATAATAAATTTTTTTCTTTTTCATATTTATTCATAAAAGAGTCTTCTTCTTGATGTTTTACAATAATTCTTCCTCTTATATTTCCTTTTTCATTTAACGCAGATGAAACATCAATCATTGATAAATAATTATCCCAAGAACCTGCACTTAAAGTTAAATCACCTTTAAATTCTTTAGTATTTGCATGTTTTCTAATATAGTTTAAACTAATTGCAGGATTACCAGAACCAGTTGTTAAGCCATTTGCACCTTTTACTATTTCAATACGGTCAAACATTGCTAAATCTAAATCACTTGAAGATGAAAAACCATATTGAGTCATACCATCAATTTTGAAATAATCTATTGCAAAACCTCTTGATGTTGGACTAATACTTTCATCAACTCTATTAAGTGTAATTCCAGGAATCTCTTCTAATAATTTTTGATTTGTAGTAATATTCTTATCTTTTAATTCTTGTGTTGTCACAACACTTACAGATTGTGGAGTATCTTTTATTGATAAATCAAGTTTTGTTGATGTATTCATAGAACCAGTTGTATAAGAGTTTGTTCCTTCTGTTGTATTAAATAATTTATTTTCGTAAATAAAAATTTGTTCTAATTTTTCTTCAGAATGAAGATGGTTATTTAAAGTAATTATTGCGCATAATGAGAGCAAAAGAGGATTTTTTATATTTCTTTTCATATTATTCCTAAATGAATTGAATTAATAATGAATAAGTGAACATAATGTAGAAATTATAGTAATCAAAATTAAATCAAGCAATTGTAAGTTTTTTTTGTAAGATGAAATATTATTTTTTAACTGTTAATTAAGTGTTAAGTTAGGAATATAGGTAAAATAAAAGAAGTTAACTTCTTTTATTTTTTACAAGCTTCTCTTTTTACATTATTTAAATTACCAAAGATTCGCAATGCATCCATTTCAACATCTTTAGCTTTTTTATTTAGTTCTTCATTTTTTTCTTTATTTGAGTTTGCATCTACAAGTTCTTGAAGATTTTTATGGAATTTTATATTTAATTCTTCTATATTTTTCATTATTTCCATATCAATTCTTTTTCCTGAATTTACATGCTTTTCACACCAATCTTTTAAGCTTTGATTTTCTTCTATTTTAAAGGCTTTATAATCACCTAACTTCCCATAAACACTATCTTTTGTATTTAGTAAATCTACTTTTAGTAAAGCTGTATCATAAACTAGATCTACATCACAAACTTTGTCTAATGAATCTTTTAAGAAATTAGCTCTTGCAGCAGCTGTAACAAGAGAGTTTGACATTAATGCTATATTTGATGCCATTGTCGATATTTGATCTGCAACTTGTGCATTTTTTTGTGTTGCTTGATCTAACATATTTATTGCATCATTTATTTGAACAATTCCTCTTTCTTGCTCTTTTGAAGCGTTTGCTACTTTATCAATAGTTACAATTGTATTTGAAATATTTTCATTTAATTCTTTATAACCATTTATCATATTATCAGAAATTTCTTTCCCTTCTTTTGCTTTTTTACTTGCAAGTTCTACTATATTTTTTATTTCACGTGCAGCTTCTGCACTTCTATTTGCTAGATTTCGCACTTCTTGTGCAACAACTGCAAATCCTTTTCCTGCTTCACCTGCTGTTGCTGCTTCAACTGCTGCATTAAGTGAAAGTATATTTGTTTGGAATGCTATTTGATCAATTACTTCTATTGCTTCATTTATTGAACTTACTTCTACATTTATATCATCCATTGATTTTGCTGTTAAATTAGCTAATTCTTGACCATTTTTTGCAGAATGTGTAACATTTTGTGCAAGTTTTGACATATCTGTTGTTGCTTGAGTATTTGCTTGAATTGTTGCTGTTATTTCTTCTAACGCTGCAGCTGTTTCTTCCAAAGATGCTGCTTGTTGATTTGAAGATGTTGATAAATTATTTGATGCACCAGATAATATTTTTGTATTTTCATTTAATGAATTTCCTGTATTCATAACCATTGCTAAAATTTCTGAAGTATTATTCCCTACAAGTTTAATCCCAGAAGTTAGTGAACCTAAATTACCATAAATTCCATCATCATTTATTACAAAATCATATTTTGATTCAGAATAATATCTCAAAGCTTCATTTATTTTACCAACTGTTTCATTTGTTTTTAAAATCATTGAATTTAATTTATTTTTTAAATCTTCAACATGAGGGTTAGAAGCTTTCCCATTAACTTTATAAACAAAGAATCCATTTGCCGTTTTTTCTAATACATCACTCGCTTCTTCAATTACTTTTTCATCTTGTTTTAAGCCAGCTCGCACTTTATCCATGTAAGCATTAAATAAATTAGCAACTTCACCTATTTCATCTTTTGATTCTACATTTAAAGTAATGTTTGTATCATTTGAATTTAATAAATTTTCAAATCCATCTTTTAATTTTCCTATTGGATTTGTCGCTTTTTTTACTATAAAAAATATCAATGCTATTGTTATAATTGCAAGAAGAATAGAAATAAATGCTATCCCAGTAACTAAACTTTTAATTTTTTTATCTGCCTCATCTAAAGAAAAAGTTAAATCCATTACTCCTATTACATCACCTTCATTTTGATTTGCATGACACATTAAACATTCACTTGTTGCAATCATTGGTTTTACCATTCTTAATGTATGTCCATTTTTGTCATCCGTTTGTAATAATAAAGGTTTTTTTGATTCAAAAGTACTAAGTATTGTTTCATCTGTTGTATAAGCTTCATTTGAAGGATAAAGTTCCATTAAAGATTTACTTTTAGCAACAGTTAAATTTCGTACACCTTTTATTTGTCTTGCATCTTCTTCAGCTTTTGCAATTTGAACAGGATCTCCTGTATTCATAGCATTTCTTAGACTTTGAAACATTGCTGCATTTAGCATTTCCAAGTTTTCTTTTGTTTTTACTATAGAATCTTCTGTTACTTTTGAGGTAGTAACAAATATAATTGTTAAGCTACTTAAAGACATTAATATAAATAATGCTACGATAATTTTATTACTTATCTTTTTTGTTATTATTTCTAACATCTCTCTTGCCTTTTTGTTTAAGTGTAATTATTATATAATGAAATTTATTTATTAAATATTAAATGGAAAATTTTATTAAACAAAGAGTAAAAATAATGATTGTAGGGCTTGTAGGAAAAATAACAAAGAAAGAACCGACGTTATTAAACATTAATGTAAATGGAATTATTTATGAAGTATTTGTATCAATTAATTGTAGTTCAAAAATTATTTCAGATGATGTGAAATTAGAAATAACTCACATAATAAGAGAAGATTCTCAATCTTTATATGGTTTTTTAGATTCAAATGAAAAAAAACTTTTTGATACAGTTATTAAAATAAATGGAGTTGGTCCAAAAGTTGCACTTGCAATTTGCTCCACTTTCACACCAACATCATTTGCTCAAATCGTAAATGAAAATGATGTCTCAATGTTGAAAAGAGTTCCTGGAATTGGACCTAAAGGTGCTAGTCGAATTTTAGTAGAATTATCTGGATTTATTGTAGATTCTAATGACAGTGATGACAGTTCTAGTTTATCTTCATCATTTGAAGCGGCTCTTGCCTTAGAATCTCTAGGATTTAAAAAAGATATTGTAACTAAAATTTTAAAAACTTGTGTTAGCTCAAATACGAGTGATTTAGTAAAAGAAGCATTAAAAAAATTACAAAAATAAAAAAATATATTTATAAAAAAGGAATATAATGAAAGTAGCTATAGTTTTTGGTGGTGTTAGTTTCGAACATGAAATTTCAATTGTAAGTGCAATTGCAATGAAAGATGTTTTAAAAGAAGAATTAATTTATCTTTTTTTAGATCCTTCAAGAAATATGTATCATATCCCCACTAATATTATAAAATCAAAGCTATTTAGTTCAGGTGATTATAAAAAATTTGAAAAAGTTTATTTTCAAAAAGGTGGATTTTATAAAAAAGGTGGATTTCTTTCAAAAGATAAAGAAGTTGATTTTGATGTCGTTTTAAACCTTTCTCACGGTGGAGATGGTGAAGATGGTATTTTATCATCAGTATTAGATTTTTATGATATTCCTTTTATTGCTCCAAGAACAGAAGCTTGTGTTATAAGTTCAAATAAATTTTTAACAAAAGGTTATGCTTCAAGTGTAGAAGTAAATACTTTAGATTACAAATATTATACAAAAGGTGAAATTGTTTGTGTAGATTCTTTTCCTGTAATATTAAAGCCAGTTAAATTAGGAAGTTCAATAGGTGTTTCTATTGTTAAATCGCAAGAAGAGTTAGAATACGCACTTGATGTGGCTTATGAATTTGATAATGCAGTTATAATTGAACCATTTATTAGTGGTGTAAAAGAATACAACTTAGCTGGAACAAAAGTAAATGGGGAATTTAGATTTTCAATTATTGAAGAACCACAAAAAGCTGAGTTTTTAGATTTTGATAAGAAATATTTAGATTTTTCAAGAACTTCAAAAGCAAAAGAGGTTGATTTAGGTGAAAAATTAAATACACAGATAAAAGAATCATTTAAAAGACTTTATAATACATTATTTGAAGGTTCAATTATCAGATGTGATTTTTTTGTTGTAGATGATAAAGTATATTTAAATGAAATAAATTCTATACCTGGATCTATGGCAAATTATTTATTTGAAGATTTTGCAAATTTATTTGAAGAAGTTGCAAATAATTTACCTCAGAAAAAGCACATTCCAATAACTTATGAATATGTAAATAAAATACACGCAAGTAAGGGAAAATAAACTTTGGCAACAAAAAGTTTAACTATTAATAACAAATTTTTTGAAATTTCATATGAAATTGTAAATCCAACTGCAACTAAAGATATGGTTTTTTTACATGGTTGGGGTTCAAATAAAGATATTATGAAAAATGTATTTTCTCCTTATTTGAAAAATTTTAGACATATTTATATAGATTTTCCAGGTTTTGGAAAAAGTAAAAATGAATATGTTTTAAATACAAATGATTATGCAAATATTACAAATGAGTTTTTAAAACTTTTAAACTCATCAAAAGATGTGATAGTTGGTCATTCTTATGGTGGGAAAATTGCTACATTACTTAATCCAAAGAATCTTGTACTTTTAAGTAGTGCAGGGATTTTAGAAGAAAAACCATTTGATGTGAAAATTAAAATATTTTTTGCAAAAGTTTTAAATTTTTTAGGATTAAAAAATATAACAAAAAAATTTCGAAGTAAAGATGTAAATACAATGAGTGAAAATATGTATGCCACATTTAAAAATGTTGTAAACGAAGATTTATCATCAAGTTTTTCAAATTTTTCAAATAATGCTTTGATTTTTTGGGGTGAAAAAGATAGTGCTACTTCATTGGAATCAGGTAAAAAAATAGCAAATTTAATAAAAAAATCAACATTTATATCATATGATGGTGATCACTTCTTCTTTGCTAAAAATGCAAAAGATATTACAACGAGAATCGAAAATGGAATATGTTAATATAATTACACACATAATATTGATTATGGCATTAGGTTGGTATTTAATTACTAATTTGCAATGGTATAACTATAAGTTAGAAAGAGTTGTTTTTAAACATCATAAATGGCAATGGCACATAACATATTTTTTATCACCAATAGTTTTATTTTATATTATTCCTGAGCCTTATTTTGCAATTTACTTTTTTATTGTTTACATGACAAGTTTTGTTTTGTGGAATAAAAAACTAGATAGACCAGTAGTTTTAACAGCTCGTGTAAAAAGATTTTTAGCTATTTTACTTTTTTCAACTTTTGCAATAACAGCACTTTGTTTATCAAATGAAAATTGTACAAATATGTTTATTTTTACTCCATTAATTTTAACTTATGCAATTTCAACTATTATGGAAAAAATATTCTTTATTTCATTTAAACACAAAGGGAAACAAAGACTTCAAAGTATAGCGGGTTTACGAACAATAGCAATAACAGCTTCATTTGGAAAAACATCAATTAAAAATTATTTATACCATATTTTAAAAAATAAATTTAAGGTTTACAAAACTCCAAGAAGTGTAAATACAATAGCTGGAATAGTTCTTGATGTGAATAGAGATGTTCCACTTGATACACAAATATATATAGCAGAAGCAGGAGCTAGAGTAAAAGGTGATATTGAAGAAATTACAATGTTTTTAGAACCTCAAATCTGTATTATTGGAAGTGTTGGAGAACAGCATATTGAGTATTTTAAAACCTTGGATAATATAATACATACAAAAATGGAACTTTTAAAATCTCCAAAAATGAAAAGAGGATTTGTTCATGAATCTGTTCCAATAAAAGATTACCCAACTATTACAAAATTCCCAAATAATTTGCATATTACAAAAAGTAATTTAGATGGAATATGGTTTGATGTTGAAGTTGCTGGAAATATTGAACATTTTCATGCTCCAATTTTAGGAAGTTTTAATGCAATAAATTTAACAGCAGTGATTTTGGTATCTCATTATTTAGGAATGACAATTCCAGAAATTAAAGTTGCACTTACAACTTTACCTCAAGTTGAGCATAGACTTCAAAAGATTGAAGCAAATGGAAAAGTAATAATAGATGATTCATTTAATGGAAATTTAGAAGGAATGCTTGAAGCCATAAATATTTGTTCAAATCATAAAGGAAGAAAAGTAATAATAACTCCAGGACTTGTAGAATCTACAGATGAAGCAAATATTCTTTTGGCAAAAGCAATAAATGATACTTTTGATTTTGTTATTTTAACAGGAAGTTTAAATACACATTTATTTATAGCAAATATTGATAAAGAAAAAGTTCATATTTTAAAAGATAAAGCTCAAATGGAAGTAACATTAGCTAAAACTACAAGAGTTGGTGATTTGATTTTATTTGCAAATGATGCACCAAATTTTATATAGATAAAAATAGGAAATTATATGGAACATTTATATGCACCTTGGCGATATGATTATGTAAGTGAAGAAAAAATTGAAGGTTGTGTTTTTTGTCATATAGGAAAAAATTTAGAAGATGAAAAATTACAAGTTTTATTTAGTGATGAATATTGTTACGTTGTAATGAATAAATTTCCATATAGTCCAGGGCATATGATG
>Ga0172377_10005009_pt1 | contig 13607 bp, 11 predicted proteins | sample Pumphouse3metaG_FD_119749 | JGI IMG/M metagenome (GOLD analysis project Ga0172377, IMG submission 119749) | Leachate microbial communities from a municipal landfill in Southern Ontario, Canada - Pumphouse #3 metaG | ecosystem: Engineered > Solid waste > Landfill > Unclassified | place: Canada... | reverse complement strand
GAATACCTATTAGAGAAAGCTTTTAAGACTCCTGGAATAATAAAATACAGAAAAGAATTGCCTCAAAAAGCATAAACGTCTAAATTACTGAATAATTAGCAACTCCCTGCAATATATGATGTACAAAAAAGATATTTTTTTAGCTAATTGTTTATGAATTTGGTAAAATCTTCCAGAGAGAGAGGTTTGGAATAGAGATAGCCCTGCTGATAAGTTCCTCCGAAACTTTTTATCAAATCTGCTTGCTCTTGACGCTCAACTCCTTCAACAACTGTTTCCAACTGAAGTTTGTTCAGAGCAACCATGACACTCTCAAGGAGAGCTTTATATCTTGATTTATCTGCTAAATCAAGAAACTGTTTGTCAATTTTTATGATGTCGACAGGAAGTTTTGCAATTGAATCTATGTTGGCATAACCAGATCCAAAATCATCCAAAGCCAAGGTTGCACCTTCTTTTTTAAGATTGATCATTGTGCTTTTCAGCTGCGGAGCGAGGGTAGCTACAGTCTCTGTAATTTCAAAGATAATTCTGTTTGGATTTATGCTGTACTTATGCAGAATATCAAGAGCTATTTTGTCAAAATCTGGATTCAAACAATCCATTACAGAGAGATTTATCGATATCTTCTCAAGGGTATCTGGGAGTTCTGTCTCATTGAGATATTTGCATACCTTTTCAAGCATCAAAGGAGCCAGCTTTGTTATATTTCCATCTTTCTCTGCCATACCAATGAATTCATTTGGCATTATCAATCCTAGATCTTCATCATACAGTCTCACAAGAGCCTCTGCATGTCTGCATATTCCTGTTTCAGTGGATATTATTGGCTGAAGATAAACAACAACATCACGATTCAAAAGAGATGTTTCCAGTATGTCCTCAATCTGCTTGTTTCTTTTGATTGAATCAATGGCATCATTGTTGATGAGAGTCAAAAAATGTTTTTTAGCTAAATTTATGCAGTCTGTTATGAAGCGAGATGCTTCATTTATATTTTCAAAATCATATAGAGAATCAGTATAATTTAAATAGACATCAACATCAAAGGAATAATCACCATAATCCTGCTTCAGAGGGAATTCATGCTTCAAATTTGCAATTACTTCATCACGTTTTTCCTTGTTGAAGGTGATGACGCAAAAAATATCATCCTCCATTCTGAAGGTCAGTTTTCTGTTGGTTGCATTTATTACCTTTTGTCCTGTTTTTTTGATTATGTCGGAGCAGATTTTCTCTCCAAATGTCTTTCTGATGCCCCTTGTTTCTGCTATATCAATCAATATGATTTGAAAATGCTTCTTTTCAAGGATCAACATCTCAAGATATTCAAGGAATGTCTCTCTTGAGTAGTTCGGTGTCAAAGAATCGTAATAGGAACTTGGGTTCTGTATTGTAAGAAACATCAGGAATGTTGCAATGGATAATATCAATCCGTTTATGAAAAGCGACGGAATCAAAATTTGAACAAAGTTTATGGCAATTAAAAGAGTGGTGTAGACTATAACCACCACTCTCTGTATTTTTGGCATCTTTTGCCCATATTTGATGACAGTTTGCCCAGAAATTAGCATAACTATCAAATCAAAACCTGTTATGACGACATACAGACTTCCATGAGTATATATGAGGTTCTCATCAAAGTAGAACATGAGGTGCAATATTGGAGTTGATAGGATGATGAATGTCTGAAACACGTAGAAAAGCACAAATATCTTATTGATAAACTTCTTTTTTAAGCTGTTGATCTTTGTCAGTATCACTGTGTACTGATAGAATAAGTAGGGCAAGCTAAGATTCAGTAAAAAGAATATTATATTCAGAGCATAATTGAGAGCTATTGGATAGTGCTGTGCATTGTTTATTGTATATGCTGTGAGCGTATCAAGACCGATTGAAGCAGCAGATAGCAGAAGTATCAATCTGTAGCGCCTGTTTGAAAGGTTAGGAAACACAGGACTGAATAGAAAATAACAGGAGAGAATGACTATAAAAATAAATCCCACAATATTGTAACTTAAATTGTACACTAAACTTAACTCCTGTTAGGCCTTTATACTGAATAATTATTTCAAAGTATACTATGATTTTGTGAAAAAATAAAGCTAAATTTTTGTAAATTCATTCTTCAGTACCTTGTACAGGTGTTTATATCGTATGTACATCTTATCATATTTCTCAACATTCTCTAGATTTGGGAAATATGTTCGTGTGATCTTACTCATATTTTCAATTGCTTCTACCAATGATGAGTAAACTCCCATCTCTCTGTAGCAGAGCATTGCAATACCAAGCAATTCCGCTGATTGTGTTTCAATTATATTTACTTTTTTGTTTGTGATGTCGCATTTCAATTGAAGATAGTAGTTGTTTAAAGTGTGAGAATTGGCAAAATTTATCTCATCTATTGAGGCCCCCTCCATCTCCATGGTCTTGATTACATCCTTAAGAGCAAGAGCGGTTCCTTCGACAACAGCTTTCGCAATCTCAGCATTTCCAGAATCCAGTCCCATTCCAAACATCACGCCCTTAGCATGAGAGTTCCAAATTGGAGCTCTCTCACCACTTAGGTATGGTAGAAATATTAGCTCGCTTGAATCTTTTGCTGATGATGCCAGTTTGTAGAAATAATTGTAGTCCTTATCATCGATGTTCATTACCTTTCTTATCCAATCAACAGCTGCTCCTGTTGTTGAGATCATTCCAGATACATTGAATTTTCCATCGATAGGATGCTCATAATTAAGAAGACCATCAATTGCGATGGGTATATCACTGCAGAGATTGAGCCCCTCACTTGTACCTGCTCTATCACACATGACACCATTCTTATTTGCTCTTGAGCCGAGTATGTTCACATAAAAATCAACACCACCTGATATGAGCTTCACATCTTCTTTTAAATTGAAGGTCCTGGCAATGTCCTCTCTTATCCTTCCTAGGACTATTCCAGAATCGACAATTGGTGGAAATTTCTCATCACTTAAATTGAAGTGATTTAGACATTCATCATTCCAATAATATTTTAACAGTCCATCTGGAGAGTTCACAGTTGCAAGGCAATCTGTAAGAGCATAGTTAACAAATCCATCTGCTGATAGGAAGTGTTTTGTATTTTCAAATGTAGCATTTTCATTCTCTCTCATTGCCAGAACGGAAGGAATGATGAAGGAGCCATCGACATATTCATTCCAGAATTTACTTACATCAGGACTTTTGCACTGTCCTCTTTTATCAAGATAGAGGCGTGTCGGATATGCTTTGACCTTTATAAGTTCATTTTCAATTACAGGCTCACCAAGAGTGGGAACTAGACTTGGTCCAGTTGCACTTACTGATATTGCATCGATGAGTGATGTGTCGACACTTTTGAGGTAAAGAGACAGAAAGGTAAGATAGTCTTGGCTGTTGCATTCAGTTCTATCGCCATCTATTTGGCTCATGACCCTCTGCTCTTGATAGTTGAAAAAATTACCTCTTTCATCTATCAAAGCTAATTTTAAAGTGGTTGTACCAATGTCGTATGCTAAAATCATTTATTACCTCTGAACTAAGTTTTTCTTGTATACGATTATAGAGACAATTACCATAACTAGTAAAGTGAATACAGATGGAAGAGCCAAGACAATATCTGGAGGCAGATTTGTTATGCCCTGATAATAGATTGAAAGTGCCTCTGCCACTGCAAAAGTCAGTGCAGCAGGAAGTAGATACTTTATGTTTGATCCTGCAAGGTAAATTATTACAAGACCAATCCATCCCTTTCCTGAGCTGATACCAGCTACATAGGATCCAAGATTCAGAGAGAGATAGCTACCAGCCATTCCACAGAAGAAACCTGAGATCAAAAAGGCAATCAGCTTTGTCCTGCTTCTTGAGATACCATAACTCTTCAAAGAATGAGGATCCATTCCACAGGCTCTTATTCGGAGTCCGGTTGCACTCATGTTCAAAAATACATAGGTGAGAGCCAATAAAATCAAAGACACAATCAAGAAGAGCGTTATTTCAATTCCACCAATGCTGAATTTAGAAATAGCTTTTAAATTTTCAAATTTTACATTGCCTCTTGTGTTGTAGATTGAGAAAGTTGTAACAGAGCAGATACCTGTTGCAAGTAGGTTTGTTGCAAGTCCAGTTATGAATATGTTTGCCTTCAATTTGCTTGTTATTGTGGAGAGTATGTATGCAAGAATCATTGATGAAGATATTCCAATTAGGGTACCCAGTACAATTGAGTTGGTAATAGATACACCTATAATTGAGAATAATGCACTTATTGTCACCAATCCCTCAAGTGCTATATTCAAAGATCCTGCAAGATCTGTAACTAGAGCACCTGTTGAAATCAACAGAAGTGGAGTCAAAATACTGAGAGTGTTATTTATTAGACTGTTCATTATTTGTTATCTCCTAATAGAACAACTGAAGTTGTTAAGAATAAGATGCAGGACTGAACGATGAGAGCAATATCACTGGTGATGTTGGTTGTCTGCATAGCAATCAGTGTACCTTGATTTATCCAAGCAAAGAAGAAGGCAGCTGGAATAACTCCCAGTGGATTGTTCAATGCAATCAATGCAATTGCTATGGCATTCCAACCCATACCACTTGAGAAGCTCTTTATTGCAGTTCCATATGTACCTACAATTGCAAAACCACCTGCAAGGCCATGAAGACCTCCACTCAGCAGCATTGATAGCATGTAGGTCTTGTTTATTGAGATACCACCATAACGAGCGAATTCTTTGTTGTAACCAACCATTCTGTTCTCATATCCAAATCGTGTGTGATTTAAAATGCGGTTGAGAACAATGATGATAATCACAGCATATATTATTCCAGTTGTAAGTTGAGATGGCAGCAGTATATCATGCAGCATGTATTTTATCTTTGATGTTGCAACAAGGTTTGTTTTTGGATCTTTATAGGGGGATGATATCAAATAGTTGGTGATGGATGTTACAACAACCGATATCAAATAAGAAGTTATCATCTCAGAGGTGTTGTATTTGACCTTGAAGATACCACTTATACCTGCAATCAATGAAGATATTAAGAAACCAGCAATCAATCCAATTACAATGCTGATGTAGCCCAAACCTTGGAACTTATAGGCAAAGATGGATGCAAACAATGCACCTAGATATATCTGACCTTCTCCTCCTAAATTCATCAATCCACATTTCAATGCAACAAGAATTCCAAGTCCACCCAACATAAGAGGAATCATTGAATTCAGAGTGTTACCAAAATAATAAAGATTTGAAAGAGGGCCCACAAATATTGCATTTAAGGTGAGAAGTGGCTCATCGCTCAAAAGAAAGGCAAGAACCACCAATATAATCAAACTCAAGGAGATTATTGTCAATATTCCTTTGAGTGTTTTGTTGTTTTTCAATTTTTTCATCATACTTTCTTCCCCAGCATGTACTCTCCAATAATTAGCTTATCTAGATGTTTGCTGCCATCAAAAGATTTTACAATTCTTCCATTGTTGAGTACATTTATCTTATCAGATAGAAGAAGTACCTCATCTACATTTGATGATAGAAGAATTACAGATGCACCTTTTCTTTTCAGATTAATGATCTGAGAATGAATGTAAGCTGTAGCAGCAAGGTCCATTCCCCAGGTGGGGTTTGAGAGAACAATGTATGATTTCATGTTCTCTATCTCTCTGGCAACAATGGCTTTCTGTATGTTACCGCCACTTAATGTCTTCATCTTTTGATCTACCGTGCCATCAATATCGAATTGTTCTATGAGAGGGTAAGAGAACTCATTTCTTTCTTTGAGATGATTTTTATGATTTATAATCAGATTCTCTGAAAGAGTGCCATCTGCGGCGGAACCATATTGGTATCTATCAGCAGGAACAAAAGCAAGACCTTTTTTTCTCAGCTTGTCTGAAGTAAGATTGGTTATCTCACTGTTGTTTAAATAAATGTGTCCGCTGCTAATTGGAAGCATTCCACCCAAAATTGCCTCAAGAATTCCCATTCCATTTCCACTGACTCCACAGAAACCAAGAATCTCTCCTCGATGAGCGTTGAATGAAATGTGATCAAGAAGAGGCTTTGCCTGATGCTTTCTATATACAGTCACATCTTCGAATTTTATAACTCTGTCTTCTTCAGAGAAATTGTTACCCACCTTATGAACCTTGACTTGATCAACATGCTCTCCCATGATCAGATCTGATAGTTTTTTCTCATCAAGATGAGATCTTTCATATGTTCCAATCAACTTTCCCTTTCTCATAACAGATATGGTGTCAGATATAGCCAAAATCTCCTCAACCTTATGAGTTATGAGGATGATGCATTTGTTTGCCTCTTTTAGCTCTCTTACTGTATTGAAAAGTGATTGAGTCTCACTTTCAGTTAGAACAGCAGTTGGCTCATCAAATATGAGAATCTCTGCCTTTCTGTAAAGCATCTTGAGTATCTCAACAAGCTGTTTCTCTCCGGTTCCCAAATTCTTTATTTTATCATCTGCGTTGAGTTTGAAGCTGTGGTCATCAATCAACTGCTGAACTTCTTTTCTGATTGTCTTCTTGTCCAGAAGAAAATGCTTCTTCTTCTCAACTCCAAGAGCAACGTTCTCACTGATTGTCAGATCATTGAACAGTTTGAATTTCTGATGGACCATTCCAATACCAAGAGATTGTGCCACAAGTGGATGTGGTATCTGTACCTCTTTACCATCTACAAAGATCTTTCCACTTGTTGGAGTTGTCATTCCAAAAAGAATTTTCATCAACGTAGATTTGCCTGCACCATTTTCTCCAGCAATACAGGTAATCTCACCCCTGTGAAAACTGAGGGTGAGATCATCGTTTGCCATAATAGATTCTGTTTTATACCACTTTGATAGGTGCTCTACTGATATAGCCGTATCTGCCATTAATTATTCTTCTCGATTTTTATTGTTCCATTTTTTACTTGATTGTACCAAGACATGAATGTATCGTAAACATCTGAGCTGACTGACTGCTTGAAAAGTGGGTCTTCCCAGTAAAAATCTACAATCCCTTCTTCAATACCAACAATTTCGGCATTCCCATAATCAAGAGTCCCATTGAAAGCCTCTTCAAAAGCAGATTTTACAAGTTTGATTGATTCTATATCTCCACTGCCTACAATTGTTCCAGGAATGTCGCTGTATGAATTGATATCATAGGTAACAACATAGAGGCCTTTCTCTTTTGCAACCTTATAGAGGCCCTCAGCTGCACCACCTGCAATGGATGTGAAGGTATCAACTCCACCATCTATCATTGAAAGAGCGAGCTCTGAAGCCTTTGATGCATCATACCAGTTACCAACAATACGAACATCGGCTGTTGCATCCTCATCTGCAAGCTGAAGACCTTCCTTGAAACCTGGGATGATATCATCTGTTATGAGAGGGTATTCCTGAGAGAGGATGAATCCAACCTTCTTATCAGAATTTATATTCTTCATATCGCTTGTTGTAATCAAACCTGCAAGATAGCCAAGTATGACTGACTGCTGATATTGATTGTATTCATATGTCTTTATATTTTCATTACCATTCAAATATGCATCTGTAATTATGAACTTCTGATTGGGAAACTTCTTTGAAATGTCATCACATATTTCAGGAAGAGATGGGTTTGTTGTCAAGACAATATCATATTTACCTGATGCAACAAGACTTGTTAATTGACTTTCCCATTCAGCTTGATTGAATCCTGCTTCATAGGTCTTTATTTTGACATTTGGATGTTCTTCTGCATATTGCAGTGATCCATTATTCAAATTTAGATATGGAGGGTTTCCATCAACAGCTCCTGGAATGAAAACAAGAACATTCTTCTCTGTCTCTGTACTTTCTGCTATATCTGAACTGGTTGTATCAGATTTTGAGGTTGTATCCTTTGTGCAACCAATTAAAACAAATATTGCAAAAAGCAATATAAATAATGTAAGTCTCTTTCTTGTCATAATTTATTATCTCCGAGTTTGGTTTGTTTATGATATGAAGAAAGAGTAATAAAACCAGATAGGCATGACAACAAATATTGTAAAAATAATTGTCTATCGATATAGAAAAAGCTTACGCAATTTTTTTTACGTAAGCTTTTTGTAGTTCTGAATCAACGAAATGTTATATATCAAATTCAATCAATGAGCAGTTAGGAATCAGTAAGTTGTAATAGTCCTCTTCCTCAATATCGTTGAAGTAGGTGTGAATTATTCTTGCACATGTTCCATGACAGACAAATAAAATATTTCCATCTTCACCTTTATGATGCTCTATAATTTTATCTAAGGCTGAATATATTCTGTGAGTTGCTGTAAGAATAGATTCCCCATCATCAAATCGCACAAATGGTTTGCGTCTCAGCTCTCTGAATTTTGGATCACTTACAGGACACTCTTCATATTTGCCGAAATTGAATTCCTTTATTCCTGGCTCTATTTCTGCTTTAAGGTTCAGAGCCTTTTCAATAGGAGCTGCTGTGTTGCGTGCTCTATCAAGAGGAGATACATAAATATGTTTTATATCAAACTTCTCACTCTGTTTTTCAATATCTTTTGCAAGCTGTGAAGCCTGAGATATTCCTTTCTCTGTCAGTTGTGCATTTGTCACACCACAAACAAGTTCATCTCTGTTGTAGGTTGTCTCACCATGTCTTACTACATATAATTTCATGTTTTTTAAAATAGCAATTCATTTGAATTAAATAAAGAGGAGGAGTGAATTAAAAAACAAAATTAAAACAGTGATGATGCAATAACAATTCATAAAGTCCTGTTATAGCTGAGAAAGTAATGAGATAGACTGTTGATTCTGTAGAATTTGATGATATATAAAAAGGAAAAAAATAGCCGTCATTGATTTCATTCAATGACAGCTGATGTAAAAATTAAAATATTTATTTTGCAATCAATTCATAGATAATATTTACCTGTCCTGTGATTGTTATCTCGCCTGTTGGTGCCTGAGTTGAGACTGAGGTTGATACAGATTTCAATGAAACGGCTTCCATCATGTTGGGGTAGCTTCTTATATTCAAGTCACTTGATGAGTTGTTTATGCTTATTGGTAATCCTAAAGTCATGTTTTCTGCATCTGCAATTGATTGAGCTTTCGCTCTTGCATCTTCAACTGCCATTATTCTAGCTTCTGTCTCTGCTTCATCTGTATCTTCTGTGTTGTAACTAATTGATCCAAGATTGATTTCATTGACAGTGCTCAATTTATCAATAAGAGAGCCAAGTTGATCTAGGTCTCTTAATTTCACATTTATGCTCTGACTTGCAACCTGTCCCACAACAACCTGCTTGCTGTCTATCCAATCATAATCAGTTCTGAGGTTTATAGAGTTTGTCTTTCTGTCTTTATTTTCAATATTGTAGGCATCCAATATATCAAAAATTGTGCTTGTCTTTTCATTCATAGCATTCAAGGCTTCAGATGTTGTATCTCTTGTCTCGCTGATTTGAACATTGAAAGATGCCATATCTGGAGTCAGATTTACAGAACCATTTCCTGTAACACTTACTGTTCGAACTGTTTTTGAATTCTTCATATCAGCCATAGAAGAACATGAAGTCAATGTTATGGTACCTGCAAGTATGCATGTCATGATCAAAACTATTGAATTAAATCTTTTCATAATAAAAGCCCCTTTGTTTGAGTTATAATCATTATAACAAAAATAAAGGAGCTCTGGTACAAAAATAGTATTAATTTGATTTACTTCAAAAGATCTGGATTTTTAATCGCCTCTTTCAAGAAGAATGTCAATGCTGCAATCATAACACCATTGTCATAAAGTGGGTCTGTACCCATCTTCTCAATTACCTCAGTCACAGGAACAGATAGAACATCAATGTCTTCAGTTTCATCTAAATTACGTTTTTCAGTTCTTTCTATTTCTTTAGCCAAATAAAAATTAGCTTCATTATCCATAAAAGCAGGATTTGGGTTGATGGTTGCAAGATGCTTCATATCTTTTGAAACAATTCCTGTTTCCTCACTCAACTCTCGCTTTGCAGCAACAATTGCTCTCTCTCCATCATCTACCATGCCCGCTGGAAACTCTCTTATTATTCTTTGGCAACCGTGACGGTACTGCTGTACCATAACGAAACAAGGAATTCCTTCCTCATTTCTATACCAAGGAATGACTGTGATCCAGTTGGGTGCTTTTAAAGTGAAGAAAGGAGCAATAACTCCTTTCTTAGACTTTCTAAGACTCTTATCGATATTGAAAATTGCTGTTTCCATAACTGGTTCATTCTCAAGAATCTCCCATTTAAGGTGTTCTGGATTATCTATATTTCCAATTTCAAATTTGTCTTCCATAAACTATTTTTCCCTTGAAGAACAATTGCTGCTGCAGCTAGCACAAGATGCAGGTGAACACTTGTTTGTGCCAATGTAGTCATTAGGATCACCAACTTCTGTTGAAGAATCTAATAAATCAGCAATGCTGCGCAGTGCTTTTGAACTTTCTGAATCTGGATTCATCTCAAGAGGACTCTTACCTGTATCTTCATTCTCTCTCAAGTTGATTTCAATAGGAATTCTTCCAAGGTAAGGAACCTTAGCTTCTGTAGCAAGCTCTACGCCGCCACCCATACCGAATAGAGGAATAACATCACCACAATGAGGACAGATCAAGCCACTCATGTTTTCAACGATACCTATAATTCTTAGATTTAATTTTTTAGAGAAGTTAACGCTCTTTCTAGCATCAAGAAGTGCTACTTCTTGAGGAGTTGTTACAATAACAGAACCTGTCATGCCAGGGATTGATTGAATAGCAGTAAGCTGTTCATCACCTGTTCCAGGTGGTGTATCGATAAGCAAGTAGTCTAAAATTCCCCACTCAACATCACCGATGAACTGTTTGATTGCAGCAATTTTCATTGGGCCTCTCCAAATAACTGGTGCGCCAGAATCTGGAATTGCAAATGATAAACTGATTACACATAAGTTATCTCTAACTTTTATAGGCATCATAGTTTTTCCATCAGGAGATTCAAGTGTACTTTTCTCACAACCAAGCATCTTAGCAACATTTGGGCCATGCAAGTCTGTATCTAAAATACCAACTTTGTAACCCTTGTCTGCTAGAGCATTTGCTAGGTTAACGGTAACAGTTGTTTTTCCAACTCCACCTTTACCACTCATGACAATTATCTTTTTACCGATAAGTGACATTCTTTCTTCTATTTGTTTGTCTTGTAGTTCCGTCTGATTAGCAGAGGATTGTTCATTGGACATCTATTGCTCCTTCGTCTATTCAAATAGACAATAAAATAAAAATAGAACAATTAGTTAAATTCGGCAAGGCAAAATACACAATATTATGAGAAAAAAAGCTAACTAATTTTAAATAATGGATAATCGACTGAATCCAAAAAAAATATGAATAATAAAAAACATAAATCATAAACAACTTTTTTTATTTCTATATTTAATTAGCAATAAACAAGATGAATTCATTTTGAGATGTTATAAAAGTGAATGCCATAATTAATTAGCCATCAATCAATAAATAATAGTTATTTTGTTGCTGTTTGTTGCATAACTTTACTACATGTGTATTATTTTATTAATTAGTAGTAATAATAGGTTTTTAGACGGTCATTATAGGTTGAAACTTCAAGCTATTCCCATTATTATTGCACTGATAGTTAAGCTAGTCTTAACACAAAAATAATAATAATCCAGGAGTTTGTATGATAATAGAACTATCTCAAGTTGCTCGTGATCAAATTGGTGGTCTGTTGCAAAATGGTGTAACTCTCATGCTATTGGGTATGGGAACAGTTCTCATATTCCTAGTTATTCTAATTTTCGTTACCAAGGCTTTAAGCGCTGTGGTAGGAAAAATTGAAGCTAAGAGACCAGCACCAGCACCAGCACCTGCTCGTCGAAAAGCTCAACCTAGTGCAAACGCATTTAGTGCCGAACCAGAAATTGCAGCTGCCATTGCAGCCGCTGTAGCAAAATCCAGAGAATAAAAGGTATAATTATGAAGAAGAAAGTTGATTTTATGTTAACAGCATTCCGTGACGGTTTCCAATCAGTTTACGGAGCACGTGTATTCACAAAAGATTTCATGCCAGCTGTAGCAGCAGCTAAAGAAGCAGGAATTACTCATTTCGAAGCAGGTGGTGGAGCACGTTTCCAGTCACTATATTTCTACACAAATGAAAATGCTTTTGATATGATGGACGAATTTAGAAAAGTAGCTGGTCCTGATGCTAACTTACAGACTTTATCACGTGGTGTTAACGTTGTAGGACTAGATTCTCAGTCAAGAGATATAATTAAGTTACATGCTCAGATGTTCAAAAAGCACGGTATGACAACAATCCGTAACTTTGATGCATTGAACGATGTTAACAACCTTATTGACAGTGGTAAGGCTATTGTTGAAGCAGGTCTAAAACATGAAGTAACCGTAACAATGATGAGTCTTCCACCAGGGGTAGAAGGTGCACACAATCCTGATTTCTATATCGGTGTTCTACAGAGCATTTTAGATGCAGGTATTCCATTTGATTCAGTATGTTTCAAAGATGCATCAGGTACTTCAACTCCTCACACAATTTATGAAACAATCAAAAGAGCTCGTAAATTATTAGGTAAAGATGTAAACATCAGAATGCACAGCCATGAAACAGCTGGTGTATCAATTCAGCAGTATATCAGTGCTATTGAAGCTGGTGCAAACGGCGTTGACCTTTCAATGTCTCCTGTATCAGGTGGTACTGGTCAACCAGATATCATCACTCTATGGCATGCATTACGTGGAACAGATTATGATCTAGATATTGATATTGAGGCTATCAAAAAAGCAGAATCAGTATTCGAAGATTGTATGAAAGATTATTTCACTCCACCAGAAGCATCAAAAGTTAACCCTAACATTCCATTCTTCCCACTACCAGGTGGTGCATTGACAGCTAACACTCAGATGTTGAGAGATAACAACTTAATGCATAAATTCCCTGAAATTGTTAAAGCAATGGGTGAAACTGTAGCTAAGGGTGGTTTCGGTACATCTGTAACTCCTGTATCTCAGTTCTATTTCCAACAGGCATTCAACAACGTTATGTTTGGCCCTTGGAAGAAAATTGCTGAAGGTTACGGCAAGATGGTTCTTGGTTATTTCGGTAAGACTCCAGTTGCTCCAGATGCAGAAGTTGTTAAAATTGCTGCAGAACAATTAGGTCTAGAACCAACTACTAAGATGGTTGCAGATATCAACGACGCTGACCCTAAGAAGGGCAGAGGTCCAGCTATTGCAATGCTTAAAGAAGCTGGCTTACCAGAAACAGAAGAAAACATCTTCATTGCTGCATCATGTAAAGATAAGGGTATCTTATTCTTAACAAATAAAGCAAAAGTTAATGGTGTTAGAAAGATTGATAGAGAAGCAGAAAAAGCTAAGAAGAGTGGTGAATACACAGTATCTGTTAATGGTAAAGCTTACGGCGTAAAAGTTGGTAAGACAGACGTTAAAGTTAATGGCGTATCATATCCTCTAGATGTTGCAAATGGTATTGATGAAGCAGTTATTGCTGCATCTCAAGCTGCTGCAGCTCCAGTTG
>Ga0172377_10005007_pt1 | contig 13611 bp, 12 predicted proteins | sample Pumphouse3metaG_FD_119749 | JGI IMG/M metagenome (GOLD analysis project Ga0172377, IMG submission 119749) | Leachate microbial communities from a municipal landfill in Southern Ontario, Canada - Pumphouse #3 metaG | ecosystem: Engineered > Solid waste > Landfill > Unclassified | place: Canada... | reverse complement strand
ATGAAACTACAAATGTGGTTTACAGAAGTAAATTATATGAAGTAATAGAAAATTTCTTTGGGAGTTAAATATGAATTCAAAATTGTTAAAAATTATTAGTTTATCAATGTGCCTTGTGATGATTTTGGGAGTAGGGGTTTATAAACTGGTAAATCCACTTGATATTCAAGTCGAAGAAGTGATTGCATCTGGTTTAACAACTTCACAAGTAAAAACAGTACAAACAAAACTAAAAAACTGGGGTTATTATACTGGTACAGTCGATGGTATTTATGGAACAAAAACAAAGACTGCTGTTGTTCGTTTTCAAAAAAATAATGGTTTAACAGCAGATGGGATAGTTGGTACAAATACGGCAAGAGCACTAGGTATGAGTCTAACTACACAGACTTCGAACAATGTATATTTGTTAGCAAAGTGTATATATGCAGAAGCAAGAGGAGAACCATACAAAGGGCAGGTTGCAGTTGGAGCAGTAATATTAAATAGGGTAGATAGTTCATCATTTCCTAATTCTATTTATGGTGTTATTTATCAGCCTTATGCCTTTACTTGTGTTTCAGACGGCCAAATAAATCTTTCTCCTGATTCTAATGCTTATAGTGCGGCAAATGATGCAATGAATGGTTGGGATCCTTCTTATGGGGCATTGTATTATTATAATCCAAATACTGCTACGAGTTCGTGGATTTGGTCAAAAAAGATTTTAGTTACTATCGGCAAACATAATTTTGCATTGTAGGAGGAAATAAATGAAAAAATTATATTTAATCTTAACGATAAGTCTTGCGGTTGTGCTTGTTGGCGTAGTTACTGCTTTTGGAATTACTTTTGCAAATACTACAAACGCACTTGGGGCTTATAAATCACAATTAAATTATGTTTATCAGCAAAATTTTTATGAGTTGGTAGATAATGTAAATAATATAGAATCTGATTTGGGTAAGTTGAGTATAACTACTAGTAGTACAAATGCTAGTAAGTACCTAACAAATTTATCAAATACTACTTCTTCTGCCCAAGATAATATTTCCACTTTGCCGATTGAACACGATTCAATAACAGACACTATAAAATTTATCAATCAACTGGGTGGTTTTGTATATACAAAGCAAACTCAAATTGCTAGTGGTACGGCTTTGACTTTGGACGATTATGACCAAATAGAAACTTTGCACGACACTTCGGAAACTATAAAATATGAACTTAATAAATTATCAGTTTTGGTTAGTTCAGGGAATTATAGTATAGTAGATAATTCGCAAGACCCTACAAATAATGAAAGTGATTTTAGTAGTAATTGGAGTGGCTTAAATAATGGAAGTGTGGAATATCCAACATTAATTTATGATGGACCATTTAGTGATTCTACTACAAACAAAACTATCAAAGGACTAAGTGCCACAGAACTTACAGCAACCGAAGCCGAAGTAAAAGTTAAGGAATGGTTTCCTGATTATACCGTTAAAAATGATGGCGAGGAATCGGGGGGAGATTTTGATGTTTACAATTTCACTTTGACAAAAGGCGATAATACCTATTATGCCGAAGTTACAAAACGAGATGGAATGTTAATTCAATTAAATGCTGGTCAAACTTCTAACACAAAGAACAAAACTTTGACAGATTGTGAGGCGTTGGCTGTAAGTTTTGCTACCACTCTTGGATATGAAAATATGACAGTAGTATGGAGTACTTCGAGTAGTAATTTTGCTTATATCAATTTAGCACCTACTCAAAATGATGTAATTTTGTACCCTGATATTATAAAGGTTAAGGTTTCTCAAGAAACTGGTGATATCATAGGATGGGAGGCTCAAAGTTGGGCATACAATCATATTACTAGAACTAACTTGACAGCAGGTATTGAGTTGGTGGAAGCAAGGTTGGCGGTAAGTTCGAGTTTGGATGTTCGTGCTTCTAGATTAGTGTTGATACCTGGTGAATATGTTGGTGAAATTTTGGCTTATGAATTTATCTGTGTTTACAGTGGTGCAACTTATTATGTTTATGTAGATGCGTCAACTGGCGATGAATGTAATGTTTTAAAAGTAATCGAAACAGATGACGGAACTTTATTGATGTAAATATGTGAAAATATATTTCATCAAATTATCAAATATAAATTCAAAATATATTATTAAAAATGAAGTAATTTGTTTACTTCATTTTTATTATTTAAAATAAAATTAAAATCAATTAATCCAAAAATTAAAAAAATATTAAACTAAATTTTGACAATAAAAAATACACAGAGGGTATTTCCCTCGTGTGTATCTTCCAAGCAAGTACGCTTGGATAAAAATATCTTAACCCAAATTTTTATTTATATACAAGATAACAAATTTTTTTATATTTTAAGAAATTAATTTTTGCAATAGAATTATAAAAAAAATAGTAAGACTTTACCTACTATTTTATTACTTTCGTTATTTCTCCACCGCCCAGACAATTTTCATTCTCATCATAAAGTACAGCAAATTGACCTTCTGTAATTGCTCTTTGAGGTTCTTTAAAATCAACTTTTATTCCTTTATTTTGTATAGTAACTTTTACTTTCTGGTCTGCTTGTCTATATCTAAATTTTGCAAAGCAATCAAAAGTTATTTCGTTTGATATTTTGGGTATCCAGTTAAAGTCATCAGTTATGAGTGAGGTTGAGTAGAGTGGTGCTTCATCTCCTTGTGTTACATAAAGGGTATTTGTAGTTAAATCTTTGCTAACAACGAACCAAGCCTCTCCATTGCTGTTGTGAATACCTCCAATTCCTAACCCTTTTCTTTGGCCAATAGTGTAGTACATTAGTCCATCGTGTTTTCCTATCACTTTGCCTGTCAAAGTTTTTATTTCACCCGTTTTGTTGGGTAAATAAGAGGATAAAAATTTCTTGAAATTTCTTTCGCCTATAAAACAAATTCCAGTACTGTCTTTTTTAGTAGCGGTAACTAAACCTGCTTTCTTTGCAATTTCACGCACTTGCGTTTTTTCCATATCGGCTAGTGGAAACATTGCATAACGGAGTTGTTCTTGACTCAACTGATTTAGAAAATAACTTTGGTCTTTATTTTTATCAAATGCTTTTTTCAAATAAAACAAGTCATCTTGTGTAACTTTTTTTGCATAATGTCCCGTTGCAACAAAATCAGCACCTAGTGATAATGCTTTTTGTAAAAATGGTCCGAATTTGATTTCTCTGTTGCATAAAACATCAGGATTTGGTGTTCGTCCTGCTTTGTAACTTGCCAAAAAGTATTCAAAAACTCTCTCATAATATTCTTTTGTGTAATTAACAGTATAGTAGGGGATTTGTATTTTATCGCAAACCTTGCGTACATCATCATAATCTGTTTGTGAAGTGCAGACTCCGTTTGGGTCTTTTTCTTCCCAGTTTTTCATAAACAAACCTATGACATTATATCCCTGTTCTTTTAATAACAAAGCGGTAACAGATGAATCTACGCCACCTGACATTCCAACAATAACAGTTTCCATATGTCCCCCTTTATTCTGCCAAAACTACTGGCACTTTGTATGTCTTTGTTGCTAGTCTAATTATATCAAAAGCCCAAACAACAATATTAATTGCTCCAACAATAGATATGATAGAAGAAAAGGCATTTAAAGTACTAGAAGATAATATAGTAAAACCCTGTATTCCAACATTTCCAAAAATCATACCAAGTATACCAAAAAATAAAGTAAAAATAGTCGCTGAAACCGACATAATTATAGCAGTAATATATTGCTTTGTGTAATATCTATGTGCACCAAAAAGTCCCAAGAATATGGCAAGAAGTAATGTTTTTTTGTAACTCAAATCCTTTGGGAAAACACTAGAATATACCACTTTTTCTGGTTGATATTCTTTTCTCGCTTTCGTTATATTCTTGTTTGAAGCATTTTCAATTTGCGAAAGTTTTGTACCACAGCCAAGACATATGTTAGAAGTCTTTTGAAATTTCGCACCACAATTTGGACAACGCAATATATTTCTCCTTAAATTTTATAAGAGTACATTTCTTTGTAACTCTACAACATTTGATTATTTCATTATAAACTATAAGGGAATAATTTTCAACTGTTTTAATGATTAAGATTATTTTGTTAATATTTTTTTATAATTAAATTACAAAAGTGGGGTAAGAGGTGCAAAATAAAAAGAGGATTTCACCTCTTTTTATTTTATTAATAGTTTACATTCTTCCTATTTTTTTAACCAAATCTATCACTCTATTTGAGTAGCCCCATTCATTATCATACCAAGCCACTACTTTTACGAATCTAGGGTTTAGCATAATTCCTGCTGTCGCATCGAATATACTGGAACGAGGGTCGCCATTAAAGTCGCTAGAAACAACGGCTTCTTCGGTATAACCCAAAACTCCTTTAAGATTTGATTTACTTGCTTTTTTCATAGCATCACATATTTGTTCATAAGTAGTGTCCTGACCAAGTTTTACAGTCAAGTCAACTACACTGACATTGATAGTAGGCACACGGAATGACATACCAGTCAATTTACCTGCTAGGTGAGGTATAACAACACCTATTAATTTTGCCGCACCTGTGCTACTAGGAATGATATTTGCACTTGCTGCACGGCCACCACGCCAGTCTTTTTTTGTAGGTCCGTCAACAGTAAGTTGAGTAGCCGTGGTAGAGTGAATTGTGCTCATCAAACCTTCGGTAATACCAAAATTGTCATCAAGGACTTTTACTAATGGTGCCAAACAGTTTGTTGTACAACTTGCGTTTGAAATAATATTCATATCCTTTGTCAAGGTATCATCATTTACACCCATAACAATAGTAGGAACTTCTTTTCCAGGAGCGGAAATAATTACTTTTCTTGCTCCTCCCAAGATGTGAGCGTTTGCTAATTCTTTACTTGTAAACTTTCCACTTGCTTCAATTACAACATCAACTTTGTTTGTTCCCCATGGAATATTACTAGGTTCTTTTTCACTGGTAAATAAAATTTTATTACCATCTATATTTAAAATATTATCTTTCCCACTTACTTTTCCGGCATATTCGCCGTGCATTGTATCATATTTAAAAAGATAACCTGCATAGTCTGCTTGCATAAAAGGGTCGTTGATTACAGTCAATTCAATGTCAGGGCATTGCATTGCAACTCTTGCGACCAATCTACCTATTCTTCCAAATCCGTTTATTCCTAATCTAATTGTTTTCATTTTCTTCTCCTTAATTATTTTGATTTATTTTTTTGTTTTAGCGGGACGACCTCTTTTTCCATTTGTCTTCTTCGCTTTTGTTGTAGTCTTTTTGTTTTTTGCCCCAGCAGGTCTGCCACGAGTTTTTTTCGGTGGAGTAGTTTCATCAATATTTTTATCAGCAGTTTTTTTGGATTTTGATTTTTTACCTTCTTTTGTTTCAAAGGGTTTTGATGTGTCAATTTTGTTTTCGTTATAAGATATAATATCGCCTGATTTGATAACTTGTTTGATTTCAAAAGTTGGGTCTTCATTCAAGTCAAGTGGGACAGGTTCGCCCATTCTGTTTTTGTTGTATTGCTTTGCTACCATAGCAGAAGCCAAGAGCCCCAAAGTAATCCACAGAACAATTGCAATTAACATATACCAACTATAAACACCACTATTTAGTAGAGGGAATATCACTGCCATAAAAAATAACGCAAGGTAATATGTAATTGATGTAACTCCAAGCGCAAATAACGAACTAAAAGGTATTTGTTCATAAATAGTTGGCTGGTCGTGTATCGTTTCAGGTTGTAGTGTGGTATACTTTTTTTCAAAAGATTGATTTGTGATACGCAATACCTTTGACAAAGCAGGTTCTTCAATAATAGTATTTACATTTCTTGCATCTATTAACATAACATTTGCATCGTTAGTCAAATCATTTGCTCTGCCCATTAATAGTTGCCCGAGATGATAAGTGCTTGTACCAATGACATCTAACATTCTTTTGAATGGTTTTTGTTTCTTGCGAACGAAAACATTTTCATAGCCTTCTTTTCGTTTGGCAAGAATTTCCGCAACTAATTTCAAATTTGTATCAGCAGTCAGCAACAAGACATCATTCTTTGATGAAGATGTAAGACCAGCATATACCTCTGTATTTAGGTTTGCATCTTTATCTAATACAATTAATTTGTGGTTTACATTAGCACTTACAATGGTTGCAATATTGTCAAAATCTGCATAATCTTCGTTACAAACATAAATTATTTCATAATCCAGTTTGTATTGACGAATTAGATTAAGTAATTCTACATTGCGTTCATAAGTGTTATCCAAAACTTTATTTGCTGTTATAACAACAGATAGCATATCCGTACCTCTTCCTTTAATTGTAAGAATAAGAAATATTCTTCCCTTATATAGTTGATTATATTATTAAAATGAAAAAAATTCAAATAAAATAGCATACTTAATTAAAATTTATTTGTTTTTTAATTTATATTATGTTATTATTAATTAATAAAAGCGAGGATAAAAATGTCTAAATCTTTATATAATGAACGAAAAATGTTAGATGATGCTTATAAAAACGGCTATGCAGTTGGTGCATTTAATTTTAGTAGCATAGAAGTAATGCGTGCGATAGTTGATGCAGCGGAAATCGCAAATTCTCCTGTAATTATTGCAATGAGTCAAAGTGGAATAAAATTTACTCAACCCGAGTATATTTGTGATGTAATGAAAGCGGTTTTAGAAAATACATCTGTTCCTATTTCACTACATTTGGACCATGGTAAAGACTATGAATTAATCAAAAGATGTGTCAAAGCAGGGTTCAATTCAATTATGATAGATGGTAGTTATTTGCCATACAAAGAAAATGTTGCAATAACAAAAAAAGTAGTAAAATTTGCTCACGACCACGGAGTAGAAGTTGAGGGTGAGTTGGGAACTTTATCTGGTACAGAAGATGATACAAGTAGTGATAAAATTTTGTACACAAACCCAAACCAAGCGGCCGAATTTGTTGGATTGACTGGCGTGGATAGTTTGGCAATAGCCATAGGTACAAGTCACGGGGCATATAAATTCAAAGCAGAACCAACTTTGAGATTTGATATTTTGCAAGAAGTTTCCAATCTTTTGCCAAAATTTCCTATTGTTTTGCACGGTGCTAGTAATGTGCCAGCCGATGTGTTGGCGGACTTTAATAAATGGGGCGGAAAAATGGAAGGTGCAAAAGGTGTGCCTGAGGAATTGTTAAAAAAAGCAAGTAAAATGGCAGTTTGTAAAATCAACTGTGATACAGATGTAAGGCTTAGATATACCGCCTGCATTAGACAATATTTGATTGAACACCCAGAATGTTTTACTCCTAGGGAATATTTACAATTTGCAAAAGATAATTTGCGTGATATGATAGTAGATAAGATGACAAATATTATGGGTAGTGCTGGTTTCGGTGGTAAAAAATAAATTAAAAGAGGTAAATTAATAAACCTCTTTTTTATTTATTGATAATATGCTTGCAAAATTTGCGAAAAGAAGAGTAAAATAGGACTATGAAATACAAAACATTAAATTTGAAAGATACTATGCCAACCGTAGAGTTGGCTTTGGCTATGATAGAAATAGAAATTGATACTTGCAAAAAAGAAGGTGTGCAAGTTTTAAAAGTTATTCACGGCTACGGCTCTCACGGCGTGGGCGGGGAAATAAAAAAAGCATTAAAAAAATGGCTAATCTTAAAGAAGCGTAGCCATTTTATAAATGATTATGTTTTGGGTGAAGCGTGGAGCACTTCCAAAACTGCTGAAAAGATTAAAAATATTTGCCCCGAGGTGTTGGGGGACAGCGACTTATTTAGTATCAATTCAGGAATTACAATTTTTCTATTGTAAAAAAAAGAGCAATGTTTGCTCTTTTTATTTTGTGTTTTCTACCATAACTGTAAATTTTGCACTAATTCCTTCACAAAATTTGGCTTTTACTACATAACTCCCGACTAACTTGATAACAGGTACTTCTAATTTTTTCTTTTCAACTGTGACTCCTGCCTGACTTAATCTATCGGCAATTTCTTGGGAGGTTATTGCACCAAACAATTTTCCATTTTCACCTACTTTGACTGGAATTGTAATGGTTCTGCCTTGTAATTTTTTTGCCTGTTCGGCATATGCTTTTCTTTCTTCTTGTTTGTGAAAATCTTGTGATTGTTTGGCTTGCGTTACTACATTTTTGTTTACACTATTAGCGACTTGTGCCAATCCTTTTTTTAGTAAAAAATTTCTACCATATCCGTCCGCCACTGTTACCAAATCACCTTTTTTCCCTGTGCAGGCTACATCTTGTAATAATATTACTTGCATAAAAAACCTCCTTATTTAAATCTATATAATTGTAATAGTTATTTAGACATTTGTCAATGAATATGTTTTACTTTTTGGGTAATAATTTAATATCGAGGAGATAAATATATGGATATCAAATGTAGAAAAACAAGTTGTATTTATAATGATAATTTTAATTGTACCGCAAAAAAGGTAAACATTGATGAAAAATCTAACTGTGATACTTTTTGCAAGGGCGGAAAAGGTGAAGACAAATCAAAGAAAATGTTTGAAGTTGCACCAGAATATGCAAACTCACAACATATTCGTAGCAAAGACCTTTGCTGTAAATGTGATTATTGTCTTTTTAACAAAGAAAGCAAGTGTCAGGCAAATGGTATAACAGTAATTGATGAAGGTAAGAGTGGGGCTTGTGCAACTTTTATTTATGATGAATAAATATTTTCATTTATTTATTGACTTTTGAAAGCAAAATGTTATAATCATTTTCACTAAAAGGAAAGTACAGAAGGTGAAAGGGAAAATGAATGGGCAAAGAATATGTTTCTGCAACTATTTTTTCAACAAAACTAATTGAGGAAGATAAATTTAAAGATATTTGTAAAACTATGTATAAATACAAATATTTTAGAGAAATTTTACAAAAATTACTTTGTGCAGATTACGAATCTAAATTACAAAGTTATTCTAATTTGATTAGTAATAAAATTATAGATGAGATAAAATATAATCCCATTTTTTACAGAGTGATATTTGACATTCAGGAAAAAGATACTACCACAAATGAAATTCAATTTAGCGAGTATCACAATCTTGGTTTTTTTGCTCTTGAATGTGGACTTTTAACTTTGGCTAGACATTTTCTTGTTAGTAGGGATTTGGCGATAGAGCAAGATATTGACGGTTACAATTTGGGTATGAAAGCACTTGAATTTGGTTATGTTGACTTTGCTCTGCAAGCGGGTAAAATAGATGGAATGCTCAAAGAAGAAAATTATAAAAAATTGAATATGGGTAAACTGGCTTTTGCAAAATTTGAAGAAGACCCGATACACAATAGAAATTATTTATCCATAGTAAATTTATCCACACAATCAAAAGAGATATTGTACAACAAGGGTGCAAATTACTCAATTATGGATAAATTGAAATCATATAGCGTAGCAGACTTGCCAGAGATTGTAGATTTTCAAAATATCTTGAAAAATGATAGTCAAAATGAAGAGGCTAATAATACGATAGTAGGGAAGGCTGTTGTTAGTAAAATATAAAATAAAAATCACAGGTAAATAGCCTGTGATTTATTTTTTTCTCATTTAATTGAGTAGTATTCAAAAAATGCTGTGCAATTTTCTTTGTCTAGTGTGAGAAAGACAGTTAATAGAATAACAACTCCCGCAAGGCGACCTTATGGCACATAAAGTGGTCCTTTTAGTGCTGCTATCTTCCGATTCTGACACGGTTCGAGGTACTTTATTGCATAAGACCTTAACGCTCAACATCGTTATGCTACCACGAGTCAAACTCACTAACTAGCCGAGGAAAATTATTCAACCCCGCTAAAGCGGATTGCAGGTACAGGGCACCGCTAGCTCCCCGTCTAGCACAGCAATAGTATTATATGATATAATAAAGCATTTTGCAACCTTTTTATCAAAATTTTGTTTTAATTTTAAATTTGGAAAGTTAAAAATTTTTACAATAATGCAAAAAAATTGAAAAATAAGTCGAAAATGTTTATAAAGTAATTGTCAATAACTATCAAATATGTTAAACTATTTTATCTTATGTTGGAGGTGCACATTTTGGCTGAAACAAATGCAGTGAGATTTATAAATGCTTATAACGAAATTGACCAAACCATACGAAATATTTACAATTTTAGGCGAAACATTAGTTTTGCTGATATGATACGAAGGGCTGTATCTTTAAATAGCGTGGTTAGACGCTATGAGGATAAATTGATAGATTATGCTAGACTACGAAATGCAATTATCCACAATAGTACAGAAGAAAGAATTATAGCAGAACCTCACGATGATGTCGTTTTGGATTTGGAACATATTGCCGAGTTAGTGGCTAGTCCTCCTTTGGTTTTGCGTTGCATACCTCACAAAGATGTTTTTGTTTTGGATGGCGATACTTCACTAAAAAAAGCCATAGAAAATGTTGCTATGACGGGTTTCAAAACTATACCTGTATATGAAGATGATAGGTTGGCGGGAATAATTCACGCAGGTAGGGTTGTTGAGATTTTGGGTGAAAAAATTAGAGAAGAAATGAACATCGAAGAATTTTGTGCGAATACTCATGTTATTGATGTGATTAATACAGAAGATATGGATAAAACATATACTATCCGCAGTGAAAAACTGACAGTTCAAGAGGCGTTAGACATTTTTTATAATAATAGAAAGATGTTGGCAATAATAATTACCAAGAGAGGTAATTTTTTGGAAAGACCTATAAACATATTGACAGTTGCAGATTTGATTGACTTGAATAAAATTGTTGATGACTATAATATTTAGGAGATAAAAGTTAAAATGTATAAAAAAGTAGATTCCAAACTGGTTCAAACTGATTTGGAAAAAGATGTTCTTGATTTTTGGGACGATAAAAAAATCTTTGATAAAGTTAATGAGGCGAAAACAAATGCTCCCGCATTTGTTTTTTATGAAGGCCCTCCTGGTGTAAATGGTATGCCTCACATAGGTCATGTATCAAATAGAGTCTATAAAGATTTGGTTTTGCGTTATATGACTATGAAAGGTTATAGAGTAGTGCGTAAAGCAGGTTGGGACGCACACGGTTTACCTGTGGAATTGCAGGCAGAAAAAGAACTTGGCTTCAAAAACAAGCAGGATATAGACAAATTTGGTGTAGAGGCTTTTGTAAATCAATGTAAATCTATTGTTACACATTACAGAACAGAATGGATTGAGGCTACGAAAAAGATAGGGTACTGGGTGGATTTTGATGATGCTTACCTTACTTGTTCGGATGATTTTATTGAGAGCGTTTGGTGGTCTTTAAAGCAAATGTTTGATAGGGGACTTATTTATAAAGGTTACAAAGTTACACCTTATTGTCCTCGTTGTGGTACAAGTTTGGCAACTCACGAAGTGGCACAAGGATATGAAACTGTAAAAGATAGGACTGTGTATGCAAGGTTTGAATTAAAAGATGAACCTGATACATATTTTTTGGCTTGGACAACTACTCCTTGGACATTGCCTAGTAATGTTGCTCTTGCTGTCAATCCTGATATAGAGTATTGCAAAGTTAATTTACACAAATCATACTATATCTTAGCAAAAGATTTGGCAAAAAAAGTACTACCAAAAGGCAAAATCGAAGAAACTTTTTTGGGCAGTACCTTGGAGAAAAAAGAGTATTTACCTATTTATGATATGAGTCATCTTTTTGGCGACAAAAAAGGTTATTATGTAACTTGTGCAAATTATGTAACCACAACTGACGGAACTGGAATAGTTCATATCGCACCTGCTTTTGGTGTAGATGATAATGAAGTGGGCAAGAAATATAATTTACCTTTTGTTCAACTTATAAATGAGCAGGGGTGTTTTACCCCTGATTTTCCAGAGTACGCAGGTATGCGAAACATTGAGGCAAATGGTTTAATTGTTGATGAACTTTTGAAAAATGGAAAAGTTATTCGTGAACAAGTTGTGGAACACGAATATCCTCATTGTTGGCGTTGTCATACTCCGCTAATTTATTATGCTCGTAGTGGTTGGTTTATCAATATGTCAGCATTTAGAGATAATTTAGTAAAGAATAATAATTCAGTAAACTTTTTACCTGAATCAATAAAAGAGGGTAGAATGGGTAACTTTGTTGCCAATGCTGTTGACTGGAATTTGTCCCGTGATAGATACTGGGGGACTCCTTTAAATATTTGGGAATGTGAGGAGTGTGGACATTTCCATTCAGTAGGTAGCAAAAAAGAACTAGAAGAACTAAGTGGCAAAAAAGTTGACTTTGAACTTCATAGACCTTATGTTGATAATATTACAATTAAGTGTCCAAAATGTGGCGGAACAGCAAAGCGTGTACCAGAATTGATTGATTGCTGGTATGATAGTGGTGCTATGCCTTTTGCTCAATGGCATTATCCTTTTGAAAACAAAGAAAAATTTGCAGACCAGTTTCCAGCAGATTTTGTTTGTGAAGCACAGGACCAAACACGAGGTTGGTTTTATACTTTGCAAGCGGTTAGTACCGTTTTATTCAATAAATCACCTTACAAAAATTGTATGGTTGCAGGATTGATATTAGACAAAGAGGGAAGAAAAATGAGTAAATCTCTCGGGAATGTTGTCAACCCTACTGAATTAATAAATAAATTTGGTGCAGACCCTGTTAGATGGTTCTTTGCGGAAAATTCTTTTCCTTGGCTTAGTAAATCATTTGATGAATCTTGCCTAGGTGAAATACAAAGAAAGATTATAGGAACATTGTGGAATACTTATTCATTCTATGTTTTGTATGCAAATATAGACAAATTTGATGGAACAACAAAATTAGAAAATTGTCAGTTGTCTGTTATGGATAAGTGGGTATTATCTAGATATAATTCTTTGGTAAAAACTGTAAATGAACTAATGGATAGTTATAATTTTACTGATTCAGCAAGGCTTATTCAGGATTTTGTAGATGAATTGTCAAACTGGTATATTCGTAGATGTCGTGAGAGATTTTGGGTAGATGGTGAAAATTTAGACAAAACTGCTGCCTTTACGACTTTATATAATGTTTTATTAGGATTGATAAAATTGATTGCTCCATTTATGCCTTTTCTGGCAGAAAATATTTATCAAAATTTACGAACAAAAGACAGCCCAATAAGTGTACATCTCTGTGATTATCCAAAGGCAGTTATGACTTCTATTAATATAGAGTTGGAAACTCAAATGGCAAATGTAATAAAGATAGTATCATTAGGTCGTGTAGTTCGTTCGGATACGGGTATCAAAAATAGACAACCTCTTGCAAATATGTATGTATATTCTGCAACTCCTTTAAACTTAAATGAAGAAATGTCGGCAATAATTCGTGAAGATTTGAATGTCAAAAAACTTGAATTAATTAAGAACACAGTCGATTATATTAGCCTAGAACTGAAACCCCAATTAAAAACTCTTGGGCCAAAGTATGGAAAAATTTTAGGTTCGATATCTTCATATCTTGCAAATTGTGATGCAGAGGTCTTGGTGGAAAAATTAAATAAAGGTGAAGTGGAAAAATTATCCTTAAACTCTATTGATGTTACTTTGAGTAAAGATGAT
>Ga0172377_10005006_pt1 | contig 13611 bp, 24 predicted proteins | sample Pumphouse3metaG_FD_119749 | JGI IMG/M metagenome (GOLD analysis project Ga0172377, IMG submission 119749) | Leachate microbial communities from a municipal landfill in Southern Ontario, Canada - Pumphouse #3 metaG | ecosystem: Engineered > Solid waste > Landfill > Unclassified | place: Canada... | reverse complement strand
CTTTTGCTAAAATCTTAACTTTATCTTTTTTGTTGATAAAGCCATGTTGCAGCAATTCATCTATCCCAATTTTTGACAAGCTGTGCGTTTGAGCCATAGTCTCCAATGTATCAAGATTGATAGCCTTAAACACAACTTTATTGATGTTTTTAAATCCAAATTTCGGTAAACGACGTTGGATAGGCATCTGTCCACCTTCAAAACCAACTTTCTTTGAATAGCCGGAACGTGACTTTGCCCCTTTATGTCCGCGCGTTGAAGTACCTCCTAATCCGGAACCGGAACCACGTCCAATTCTTTTCCTTGTTTTTACTGAACCTGCTGCCGGCGTTAATTTACTTAAATCCATATCTTATATTCTAAAAAGATTCAAATTCTGTTTAATCAATAATTTTCACCAAGTGTTTAACTTTTTCAACCATTCCTAATATTTGGGGAGTAGCTTCATGCTCTACTACGGCATTTATCTTTCTCAAACCCAAAGCTTGTAGCGTGAGTACCTGGTTCTGAGGACGTCCGATTGTACTTCTAACTAATTGAATTTTAATTCTTGCCATCTTAATCCTTTTTAACCGTTAAACACTTTATCTACTGAAACACCCCGATTCTGAGCCACCATAAAGACATCACGCAACTCTCCCAAGGCTACCATAGTAGCTTTCACTAAGTTGTGAGGGTTAGAGGAGCCTTTAGATTTAGCCAATACGTCGGTAATACCAACACTTTCGAGAACAGCGCGCATAGCACCACCGGCTTTTACGCCTGTACCCTGAGAAGCGGGTTTAAGAAACACTTGTGCTCCGGCAAATTTTGCATATTGTTCGTGAGGTATTGTTCCTTGATATATGGGAACTTTAATCAGATTTTTCTTAGCGGCTTCAGTACCTTTAGCTATTGCGGCGGTAACTTCACCTGCTTTTCCCAATCCCCATCCTACGATGCCGTCTTCGTTGCCGACAACAACAATTGCAGAAAAGCTGAAAGTACGTCCTCCCTTTGTTACTTTCGTAACGCGGTTGATAGCAACTAATCTGTCTTTTAATTCCAAATCACTGGTTGTTTTTACTATATCCATATCCGTTATCTTACCTGATTAAAATTTAAGTCCGCCTTTGCGAGCTGCTTCTGCCAATTGTTTAACTCTGCCATGATACAAATAACCGTTACGGTCAAATACAACTTCACTGATTCCGCTTTCCTGCGCAGTTTTGGCAACAATAGCACCCACTTTGGCAGCTTGTTCGGTCTTAGTCATTTTTTCTTTCATTCCCAAAGAGGAAGCAGATGCTAGGGTTCTACCCTGAACATCATCAATCAACTGGGCATATATTTGCGTATTACTACGAAAAACGGTCAAGCGAGGTCTTTGCGCAGTACCCGAAATTTTACGGCGGATATACGCCTTAATTCTAGTCCTTCTATTAGTATTTGTCATTTCCTTCAATATTTATTATTTACCTTTTGCTGCTGATTTACCAGCTTTGCGACGCACAACTTCGCCTAAAAATTTAATACCTTTTCCTTTATAAGGCTCCGGTTTACGGAATGAACGAATCTTGGCGCAAACTTGTCCAATCAATTGCTTGTCAGCACTTTCAAGGATAATCAACGGATTCTTGTTACGTTCCATCTTAGTTTCAACCTTGATTTCTGCAGGTAAACTCAGATAAATATTATGGGTATAACCTAACGAAAGCTCCAACAGTTGACCTTGATTGCTAACCCTGTATCCAACCCCGACAAGTTCCAATGTTTTCTGATATCCTTCAGAAACTCCGGTAACCATATTTTGGATGAGAGAACGATACAAGCCATGCAGGGCACGATTTTGTTTCTCATCGTTGGTACGTGTTACAAGACACTGAGTATTTTCAACAGAAACAGTAATATTCGGATTAATTTCTTGTGTTAATTCTCCCTTCGGACCTTTCACTGTAACAACAGCGTCCTTTTGTGTTATGCTTACTCCGCCTGGAATAGTGATGGGTAAATTTCCAATTCTTGACATACTTCTTTCCTCCTCAATTAATAAACATAACATAATACCTCACCGCCTACTTTCAGATTACATGCCTGTTTGTTGGTCATGACACCTTGAGAAGTAGATACGATTGCAATTCCGAGTCCGTTCAAAACACGCGGCATATCTTTGTAGCCGGTATATTTACGTAATCCGGGTGTTGATACTCTGATGAGTTTTTTGATTGCATTCACCTTGTTTACCGGATCGTATTTCAATGCAATTTTAATGGTACCTTGTGGTCCATCTTCTACGAATTTGTAATGAAGCACATAACCCTGTTCATGTAAAATACGGGTTATTTCTTTTTTGAGATTGGATGCAGGAATCTCCACAATGCGATGTTTCGCTTGGATAGCATTCCGCAATCTCGTTAAATAATCTGCAATTGGATCTGTCATATGTTGATTTTTAAATTAATCCCGACTGCCGGGACAATATTTATTAATTTACGATTTATTCATTAAAGATGTACTATTTACGATTTACTTTACACAATCGCATTTAAATTGTCAATTGTAAATAATAAAATAGTCAATCTGTTTTACCAGCTTGCCTTTTTTACGCCGGGTATCAAACCCTTAGAAGCCATTTCCCTGAACTGAATGCGAGAAATTCCAAACTGACGCATATATCCTTTAGGACGACCGGTGATTTTACAACGGTTGTGATAACGGATGGGCGACGAGTTTCTTGGAAGAGTCTGAAGTGCATCATAATTACCTTCGGCAATAAACTGTTCACGTTTAGCCGCATATTTTGCAATCATTCTCGCTCTTTTCACCTCACGGGCTTTCATTGATTCTTTTGCCATTATATTTCTTTTTTAATCTTTCTTAAATGGTAAGCCAAACTCTCTCAGCAATGCAAAACCTTCTTCATCGGTTTTAGCACTTGTAACGAAGGAAATATTCATTCCGGTCAACCGGCTTACATTATCGATATTGATTTCCGGAAAAATAATTTGTTCCTGTATTCCTAAGGTGTAATTTCCCCTACCGTCTAATTTATTGCCAATTCCTCTGAAGTCGCGTACCCGTGGGAGTGCAACTCGGCTCAAACGTTCCAAAAACTCGTACATGCGGTCGCCACGCAGCGTAACCCTTACGCCAATAGGCATTTTTTTACGAAGTTTGAAGTTTGAAACGTCTTTGGTAGATAGTGTTTGAACAGCTTTCTGACCAGATATGGCAGTCATTTCATTGATTGCATTATCAATAATCTTTCTATCGGCAACGGCAGCTCCTAATCCTTGGTTGAGCACAATTTTTTCTAATTTAGGAACCTGCATTACAGACTTATAACCAAACTCCTTCATCAACATAGGAACGATGCGTTCTCTATAATCTTGTTTAAAACTTGCTGTGTTCATTTTTTAAATCTCTTCTCCTGTTTTTTTGGAAACACGCACTAATTTACCTTCTGCATTCAATTTTCTTCCGACACGAACGGGTTTTCCGTTTTCAAGCGGATTCAAATTTGAAATATGTATGGGAAGTTCTTGTTTAACAATACCTCCATGTGGACTTTGGGCACTTGGCTTAGTATGTTTCGATACCATATTGATACCTTCCACGATAGCTCGTTGTTTGTCAACAAGTACTTTCAATACACGACCAGTCTTGCCTTTATCCTCACCGGAATTGACGTAAACGGTGTCACCTTTTTTGATATGTAGTTTACTCATCACGAATTAATTTTACGAAAATTATAATACTTCAGGCGCAAGTGATATGATTTTCATGTTTGTTGCACGCAGCTCACGTGCTACCGGCCCGAAAATACGACTCCCGCGAATCTCTCCCGAATTGTTTAACAACACACAAGCATTATCGTCGAAACGAATATAGGATCCGTCTGCCCTGCGAACTTCTTTTTTCGTGCGTACAATCACTGCTTTTGAAACAACACCTTTTTTAATGTCGGATGCAGGCACGGCACTTTTAACCGTTACAACAATAATATCACCTAAAGAAGCGTAGCGTTTGCCGGTTCCTCCTAAAACACGGATACACAGTACTTCTTTCGCACCGGAGTTATCCGCAACATTGAGTCTTGATTCTTGTTGTATCATAATTACTTAGCTCTTTCGATAATTTCTATTAATCTCCATCTTTTTAACTTACTCAGTGGACGAGTTTCCATGATCCGTACGGTATCACCAATATTGGAATCATTTTTCTCATCATGCACATGATATTTTTTCGTTTTATTTACGAACTTTCCGTAAATAGGGTGCTTCTCTTTCCACCTCACAACAACAGTAATGGTTTTATCCATCTTGTTGCTAAATACAACACCCGTTCTTTCTTTCCTTAGATTTCTTTCCATCCGTGTCAATGTATTTTAAATTAATTATTTTCACGCTGATGTAATTCGGTTGCAAGACGGGCAATCGTACGACGTACTTCTTTTATTTGCAACGGATTGTCAAGCGGAGATATGGCATGATTCAATTTCAATCTTACCAAGTGCTCTCTTTCAGCATCCAAACGTTCAAGAATCTCTTGATTACTTAATTCTCTTATTTCTCTAATTTTCATACTCATTACGCATTTTGAGTTGTATCATAATCACGTCTTACTACAAAACGTGTGGTAACCGGTAATTTTTGAGCGGCTAAGCGCAATGCTTCTTTAGCTATTTCATAGGATACGCCTTCTACCTCAATAATCATTCTGCCTGGTGTTACAGGAACAACGAATCCTTCAGGTGCACCTTTACCTTTACCCATACGCACTTCAGCGGGTTTTTTAGTAATTGGTTTATCGGGAAAAACTCGAATCCATATCTGTCCCTGACGTTGCATATAGCGGGTAACGGCGATACGTGCGGCTTCTATTTGACGCCCGGTGAGCCATTTGGATTGCAGTGATTTAATTCCGAAAGAACCGAAAGCCAATTGGTTACCCCTTTGAGCATTGCCTTTCATGCGCCCCTTTTGCTGTCTCCTGAACTTTGTTTTCTTAGGTTGTAACATAATATATTTACATCAAATTCATTAAATACAGATTATTTTTTTCTTCTTCTGAAACCTTTGCCACCGCGATCACCGCCAAAACGATCATCACCTCTACGACCTGTTTCTTTTGAAGCACTGAATGAAGGCGACAAATCTTTTTTACCGTAAATTTCGCCGCGACAAATCCAAACCTTCACTCCTACGATACCAACCTTTGTCAAAGCTTCAGCATGAGCATAATCAATATCGGCTCTGAATGTATGCAAGGGAGTTCTGCCTTCTTTATACATTTCCGAACGGGCCATCTCAGCACCGTTTAAACGACCGGATATCTGAATTTTAATACCTTCTGCACCCATACGCATGGTTGAAGCAATAGCCATTTTAATGGCACGACGATAAGCTATCTTTCCTTCAAGCTGTCGTGCGACATTATTGGCAACAATTACTGCATCAAGCTCTGGGCGTTTGATTTCGAAAATATTGATTTGAATTTCTTTATCAGTAATTTTCTTTAATTCTTCTTTTAGTTTATCTACTTCTTGTCCGCCTTTACCAATAATAATACCCGGACGAGAGGTACATACCGTTATGGTAACCAATTTCAAGGTACGCTCAATGACAATACGCGACACACTGGCTTTAGCTAATCGGGTATTCAGATATTTTCTGATATTATGATCTTCTAAAAGCGTGTCTCCGTAATTGTTTCCTCCGTACCAATTCGAATCCCATCCACGGATAATTGCTAAGCGATTGCTTATTGGATTAGTCTTTTGTCCCATCGAGTATTAATTTTCGTTTTCGTTATTATTCTTGGTATCTACAAATATTGTAACATGATTCGAACGTTTGCGAATGCGATAACCGCGACCCTGAGGAGCCGGGCGGAGACGCTTCAGCATCGTAGCCGAATCGACATATATTTGACTTACATACAAATCAACGCTATCTGCTTTTTGTTCTGTTTTCTGCTCCCAATTGGAAATTGCGGATTTAAGCAACTTCTCCAACCTGCCGGAAGCTTCTTTTGGTGAAAACTTCAACACACTTAATGCTTTATTGACTTCCATACCTCTGATCAAATCTGCCATCAAGCGCATTTTGCGCGGAGAAGTCGGAACGTCATTAAGTTTCGCAAAGTACTGCGTTTTGTTAGCTTCTTTTCTTTTTTCTGCTGATATTCTTTTTCTTGCACCCATTTCGGAAATTTTTAATGCTTTTTGTTAGATAATTTCAATGGATCATTTCTTCTTACCACCGTGACCGCGGAAGTTACGAGTAGGTGAAAACTCACCCAACTTGTGACCAACCATATTTTCGGTAATATATACAGGAATAAACTTGTTTCCATTATGAACTGCAATGGTATGACCTACAAAATCCGGCGAAATCATAGTAGCACGTGACCATGTTTTGACAACAGTCTTCTTCCTGCTTTCATTCATGGCTGTCACCTTCTTTTCAAGCTTCAGATTAATATAGGGTCCTTTTTTTAATGAACGGCTCATTTTATTCTATTACTTGTTAACTGTTATTTTTTCTTCCTTTCAATTATATATTGACTCGACTGCTTCTTAGGCGCACGTGTTTTGTACCCTTTTGAAAGTACTCCTGTACGTGAGCGAGGCTGTCCTCCCGAAGCGCGACCTTCACCACCACCCATCGGGTGATCTACCGGGTTCATGGATACACCACGAACGCGCGGACGACGTCCGAGCCAACGTGAGCGTCCGGCTTTACCGGATTGCTGCAACGCATGATCAGAATTTCCAACAGCTCCAATCGTAGCTTTACATGCAGATAACACTTTACGCAATTCTCCTGAAGGTAACTTAATCACTGCATATTTATCTTCCCTTGAAGATAACTGAGCAAAAGTACCGGCAGAACGCACCATAGAAGCTCCTTGTCCGGGTCTCAGTTCAATATTATGAATGATTGTACCTAAGGGTATATTTTGCATCGGAAGTGCATTTCCAACTTCTGGAGCTGCTTCTGCTCCCGACACCACCTTTTGTCCCACCTTCAATCCATTAGGAGCAAGGATGTAGCGCTTTTCTCCATCTGCATAAAACAGCAAAGCGATATTTGCAGAACGGTTTGGATCGTATTCAATGCTCTTTACAGTTGCAGGAACACCATCCTTATTGCGCTTGAAGTCAATTACTCTATATTTTCTCTTGTGACCGCCACCTACGTTACGGACAGTCATTTTTCCGCTGTGGTTACGGCCTCCGGACTTTTTATTTATTCCGGTAACAAGAGATTTTTCTGGTGTCTTCGAAGTAATTGTGTCGAAGGTACCAATAATCTTATGTCTTTGCCCCGGCGTTGTGGGCTTTAATTTACGTACAGGCATCTGTATATTTACTATTTAACTGTTTACTATTTATCTTTTTTAGATATTACTGTAGAAGTCTATGGCTTCGCCCTCTTTCAATGTAACAATGGCTTTCTTGTATGCTGATGTCTTTCCTGTAATTGCACCACTCTTCGTGAAACGACTTTTTTTCTTCGGAGCGGCAATCATGGTGTTTACATCCGTTACAGTTACATTATACAAAGCTTCGATGGCGTTTTTTATCTCAATTTTGTTCGCATCCTTCTGAACCTTAAAGCCATAGCGATTGAATTTTTCACCCAACCCGGTCATCTTTTCCGTTACTATCGGTTTCTTGATAATATTCATAATTGATCTCCTATGCTTTAAAAGTTTGTTCTACTGCTGCAACTGCTTCTTCAGTAATTATAAGATTCTTCGCATCAAGCACTTTGTAAGTGTTTAATTCCGAAACTGTTACAACTTTTACCTTGGCTAAATTTCGAGCCGACAAATATACGTTTTTATTTCCATTTGCTAAAATAATTAACGCTTTTTTATCAGCAAGTTTTAAATTTTGTGTAAAGGCTATCATATCTTTGGTTTTGGGAGCATCAAATTCAATCTGATCTACTACAGTAATCAGGTTGTCTTTTGCCTTATAACTCAAAGCCGATTTGCGCGCCAGTTGTTTTACTTTCTTATTCAATTTAAAACCGTAATCGCGTGGAACCGGACCGAAGATGGTACCTCCTCCGACACGTACCGGAGATTTAATATCACCCGGACGTGCACCACCGCCCCCTTTCTGACGTCCTAATTTACGACGTGAGCCTTTTACTTCGCTACGACCTTTGGTCTTGTGCGTTCCTTGACGTTGGTTTGCCAAATACTGTTTTACATCTAAATAAATAGCATGGTCATTTGGCTCAATTCCGAAGACAGCATCATTCAAGGAAATTTTTCTTCCTGTATCTTCTCCTTTTATATTTAAGATATTTAATTCCATGTTTACTTATTGATGATAACGATTGAACCTTTAGCACCGGGTACTGAACCTTTTACCATTAAAAGATTATGCTCCGGAATCACTTTTAACACTTGTAAGTTTTGAACGGTTACTTTGTCGCCTCCCATACGACCACCCATACGTGTTCCTTTAAACACGCGCGATGGATCTGAAGAGGCACCTATAGAACCCGGTACGCGCATGTGTTTCTGCCCGTGACTCGCTTCTTTTACCCCGCTAAAACCATGGCGCTTTACAACGCCTTGAAAACCTTTACCCTTCGAAGTACCGACTACATCGACAAATGAGTCAACTTCGAACATTTCTACGGTGACTTGATCACCTAATTTGAATTCTTCTTTGAATTCATTGAACTCAACCAAGTGTCTTTGAGGTGCTACTCCGGCAACTTTAAAATGACCGGCTTGAGGCTTGTTGGTGTGCTTGTCTTTCTTTTCCTGAAAACCAAACTGAACCGCCTCATACCCATCTTTTTCTATTGTTTTGATTTGAGTAACAACACAAGGACCTGCTTCAATAACAGTGCACGGCAAATTTTTACCGTCGGCACTGAAAACCGATGTCATTCCGATTTTTTTTCCAATTAATCCTGGCATTTCAATTAATAATTAGCTCTCTAAATCCTACTAAAAAGGGATGTCGAGAGACGAGTTTAAAATTTATTTTAGCACTTTAAAAACCACTACTTTCGAGTAGGTTTAAAGGGGGCTTCACACTTTAATTTCTACTTCAACTCCACTGGGAAGTTCTAACTTCATAAGGGCATCTACAGTTTTAGCTGATGAATTGTGGATGTCAATCAGTCTTTTGTAAGAACACAATTCAAACTGTTCGCGCGATTTCTTGTTCACAAAAGTAGCACGGTTCACCGTGAAAATTCTTTTGTGGGTGGGTAAAGGAATCGGACCGCTTACATGGGCACCTGTAGCTTTCACTGTTTTAACAATCTTTTCTGCTGATTTATCAACCAGATTGTAATCGTACGATTTTAATTTAATTCTAATTTTTTGACTCATAATGATTTTTAACAGCCCCTTACACTTCTCTCAGTGAGAACTTTCAGTAAGCATTCTTTTTTAATTGGTTATTATTTTATTATCAACTTCTTGACTAAGAGTCATTCGCTAATCAAAAAGTTTGTTTTTATATTTGAAATTCCCGAAAATCCATCACTGTGGAAGATTTCCGGGCTTACAATAATTCTACCTTGCCTCCTGCTTCTGTCACCACAGTTTTAGCAAGAGAATTTGAGACTTCAGCATAATTTGAAAACTCCATGGAAGAAGTTGCACGACCCGAACTGATGGTACGTAGCGTTGTCACATATCCAAAAGTTTCGGCTAATGGCACTTTGGCTTTTACAATTCGAGCACCGGTGCGACTGGATTCCATACCTTCAATCTGTCCCCTGCGTTTGTTGAGGTCTCCGATGATATCGCCCATGCTTTCTTCGGGAGTAACCACTTCCATCTTCATGATAGGCTCCAACAAAACAGGTTTTGCTTTTGCACATGCTCTCTTGAAAGCCAATTGTGCACAAATCTCAAATGAAAGTTGATCTGAATCAACAGCGTGATAAGACCCATCTATCAAAGTAACTTTCAGTTTCGACATAGGGAAGCCGGCTAACACGCCGTTTTTCATTGCCACCTGAAACCCTTTTTGTACGGAAGGAATATATTCTCTGGGGATATTTCCACCTTTCACGAGATCTATAAACTGTAAAGAACCTTCGAAATCTGAATCAGCCGGTTCAACGCGAACGATGATGTCGGCAAATTTACCACGACCACCGGTTTGCTTTTTATACACTTCACGAATTTCAACCGCATCCGTAATAGCCTCTTTGTAGGATACTTGAGGACGACCTTGATTACATTCAACTTTGAATTCGCGTCTTAATCTGTCAATAATGATTTCCAAGTGAAGTTCGCCCATTCCCGAAATAACGGTCTGTCCGGATTGCTCTTCAGTATGCACTGTAAACGTTGGATCTTCTTCAGCTAACTTAGAGAGCCCCACGCCCAATTTATCCAAATCTTTTTGAGTCTTAGGCTCCACGGCAATACCGATAACAGGATCGGGGAAGTCCATGGATTCAAGTAAGATTTGACTGTTCTCATCACAAAGCGTATCACCGGTCCGGATGTCTTTAAAACCAACTCCTGCACCAATATCACCGGCAGCAATAAAATCTACAGGATTTTGTTTATTGGAATGCATTTGAAAAATACGGGCAATGCGTTCTTTTTTTCCTGAGCGGGAATTATATACGTAAGATCCTGCTTTCAATACCCCTGAATATACGCGGAAGAAACACAGCCTACCCACATAAGGATCAGTTGCAATTTTGAACGCAAGAGCGGTCAAAGGTTCATCTGACTTGGGATGGCGAACGATTTCTTTTCCGAAATCATGCGGGTCTGTTCCGATGATCTCATCGGTATCCAACGGACTGGGTAAAAATGCGCAGATAGCATCTAACATAGATTGCACACCTTTGTTTTTAAAGGATGAGCCACAAATCATCGGATTAATCTCCATCGATAAAGTAGCCTTACGTACTGCCACTCTGATTTCCTCTTCCGTGATGGTAGATGGATCATCAAAATACTTCTCCATCACCACTTCATCAAATTCTGCAATGGTTTCGAGCATCTTATCTCTCCACTCTTCTGCTTCAGCCAACAGGTCAGCCGGTATTTCTGTTTCCTGATAAGTGGCAGCAACAGAATCGTCGGGCCAAACAAGAGCTTTCATCTTAATTAAATCAACAACACCTTTGAATTTCTCTTCTGCGCCGATGGGAATTTGAATGGGACAGGGTCGGGCACCGAGCACATCTTTTACCTGACGAACAACTTCAAAAAAGTTAGCTCCTGATCGGTCCATTTTATTCACATAGCCGATACGCGGAACATTGTATTTATCAGCCTGACGCCATACGGTTTCCGACTGAGGTTCAACACCCCCTACAGCACAAAACGCAGCGATGGCGCCATCTAAAATGCGCAATGAGCGTTCTACTTCAACTGTAAAGTCAACGTGTCCCGGAGTGTCGATTAAATTGATTTTATATTTATTTCCTTGATAGATCCAAGATGTAGTAGTAGCAGCAGAGGTAATGGTGATACCCCTTTCCTGCTCCTGTGCCATCCAGTCCATCGTAGCAGCGCCATCATGTACTTCACCGACCTTATGTGTCAGACCGGTATAATACAATATCCGTTCTGATGTAGTCGTTTTTCCGGCATCGATGTGCGCCATAATGCCGATATTTCTATTATATTTTAAATCTTGAGCCATTAATAATGTATTTCCAAATTTATTTGTGCTTTACAAATGAATTAGAATCTAAAGTGAGCAAAAGCACGGTTTGCTTCAGCCATTCGGTGCATGTCTTCTTTACGTTTGAAGGCACCACCCTGGCTGTTGTACGCATCGATAATCTCGGCAGCTAATTTCTCAGCCATCGAACGTCCGCCACGCTTACGCGCATACAATATAAGATTTTTCATTGAAACTGATTCCTTCCTGTCAGGTCGGATTTCTGTAGGAACCTGGAATGTTGCTCCACCAACACGGCGTGATTTTACTTCTACCAAGGGGGTAACATTTTCGAGCGCTTTCTTCCAGATTTCGAGGGGAGATTTTTCTTCGTTCGGAAGTTTGTTTTTTACAACTTCTAAAGAAGAATAGAAAATATCGAAAGCAATTGATTTTTTGCCATCGAACATTAAGTGGTTCACAAATTGCGTAACCATCGACTCGTTAAAAACGGGATCAGGTATGATGACCCGTTTCTTTGGTTTCGACTTTCTCATTTTTAAAAAAATTGTTTGTTTTTGGTTGCTCTTTAGTCTCGCTTCAACATGCTCCGCTAAGCCGTTTACTCAACCTTCATCTGCCACCTGTAAAACAAGTTTATAACTTGGTCTTTAAATCTCTCTTATTATTTATTTCGTCTGTTTCGGACGTTTAGTACCGTATTTTGAACGACGCTGTGTACGACCGGCAACACCGGCTGTATCTAACGAACCGCGAACCACATGATAACGAACTCCGGGAAGATCTTTCACACGTCCGCCACGAACCATCACAATCGAGTGCTCCTGCAAATTATGACCTTCACCCGGGATGTAGGCATTCACTTCCTTTTGGTTAGTCAAACGTACACGTGCCACCTTCCGCATGGCAGAGTTTGGCTTTTTAGGAGTCGTGGTATATACACGCACACAAACTCCACGACGCTGCGGACAAGAATCCAAAGCCGGAGACTTGCTTGTGTAGGTAGTTACTGTTCTTCCTTTTCTAACTAACTGTTGAATTGTAGGCATTTAAAATTAGTTTTTACTGTTTTATTCTTAAAAAAATCCCAAAACGGGCTGCAAAGTTACAAAAAGATTTTTAACCTGCAAGTGATGGGGTTATTTTTTTGGAGAAAGTTCTTCGGGTTCCGAGTTCCGAGTTCCGAGTACCGGGTTGCGGGTTCTGGGTTGCGGGTTGCGGGTTACATCAAGCTTCTCCACCTCCAAATCCCATAGGAATAGGTGGCATCATCTGGGCTTCAGATATTTTTATCTTGCCGTTCTGGGCTTCAAATTTGGCTATATTTTCTTGTAAAGCAAATAAAAGCCTTTTGGCATGCTCGGGAGTTAAAATGATGCGTGACTTCACATTTGCCTTGGGTGTACCAGGCATCATTCTTACAAAATCGATTACAAATTCTGATGTTGAATGAGAAATAATGGCAAGATTGGAATAAGTGCCTTCTGCAATTTCAGGGTTTAATTCAATATTAAGTTGGTTTGACTTTTTTGGATCCATGATGATGTTTTTATACAGTTAAACTTTTCTTTGATTGTACACCTAATTTTTTCAATTCTTCTGCTTGACGCAGCAAATTTCCGGGTCCGGTTGCGAGCTGTCCGAAAGCTGATGTGTAGGATTTGGTTGCCCGTTCTAATTTGTCGCCGACATCTTTCAGGTTATCAACAAATCCTGCAAATTTATCGTACAGCAATGCGCCTCTTTCCGCGATAGCCAAGGCATTCCGGTTTTGATATTCTCTTTTCCACAAATCTGTAATCAATTTCAGTGAAGTAATCAGATTCGTGGGATTCATCAATAAAATTCTTTTATCATAGGCAAATGACCATAAATCTCTATCGCCTTGCATGGCGGCGATATAAGCAGGCTCACTTGGAATAAACATCATCACAAAATCAAGTGACTTGTCGTAATCGTCATAGCCCTTATTACTCAATGAGATGATG
>Ga0172377_10005004_pt1 | contig 13612 bp, 16 predicted proteins | sample Pumphouse3metaG_FD_119749 | JGI IMG/M metagenome (GOLD analysis project Ga0172377, IMG submission 119749) | Leachate microbial communities from a municipal landfill in Southern Ontario, Canada - Pumphouse #3 metaG | ecosystem: Engineered > Solid waste > Landfill > Unclassified | place: Canada... | reverse complement strand
GGCAGAATATGTGGATAACTGAGCTTTTTCAGGGTTCATGTTGAGAAATTATGAAAAAATTGTGGATAACTACAAAGTAGATCCTGGAAAGCTGGACACTTTGGTATTACGCAAAGGTCTTATCTTATATCCACCTTAGACACACTCTACACGATTTCATCCGGCAATTATGAGGGTTATTACTACATCGCAGAATCTGATAAGTCCTTCGACATCAGAGACCTTATTGATGATCTGGAGAAAGAGTCTAACATTGAGTACGCGGAGCCAAACCATGAAATGGAGCTATTGGGGATAAACACCAATGATACTTACGCTTCAACATCATGGGGCTTAGAGAAGATCGGCATGAATCAGGTGTGGGCAGGCCAATTAGCCTATGGAGATAGCGTGAAAGTGGCTGTGCTAGATTCCGGTATTGATCTTGGCGTAACTCCATATGGCATTCATCCCGATTTGGAGAACAATCTCTGGGATGATGGCAATGGTGTACATGGCTACAACGTGTTGGGAGCACTTGGTTTTTTAGGAGAAAATATCAACATTCCTCAAGACGATGTTGGGCATGGTACACACGTTGCGGGAATAGTCGGTGCATCTACCAACAATTCAATCGGCGTGGCAGGTGTGGCTGGAGGCTGGGGATCAGTCACTCCAGGATGTACGCTAATGCCAGTTAGAATTAGCAAGTTTCTCCCAAGCGCAAGACCCAGTGGCTTCATCCTTCGCCGGGTCTGTAATGCCTTCAGGGTATAAGTTTCAGGGCTTTTTCGGCCTCTTGTTCCGCGGCTGGGTCGCCTCCGGTATCCAGGCATTTTTGCAGCCACTTGCGGGCGTTGGAATGATCCTCCAAAGCCAGATAGATGGCGCCGATGTGCCAGGCGATCTCGGCCGGAAGCTCTTCCTGCCGCTGGGGCAGTTCCATCAGTTTGAGCGCCGCTTCGAATTCGCCCACCAGAAAGTGGTACCAGGCCAGGCTGTCCAGATAGTAGATATTATCGGGCTCAAAGACCAGGGCATGGCGGATCAGCCGCGCCGCTTCCTGGAGATCTTCACCCCGCTGGAGCAGGGAATAACCCAGGTCGTTGCAATAGCCGGGATTATCCGGATAGGCGCTCTGGGCTTCGCGGAGGGTTTGCAGGTAAAGCCCGTCCCGGTAGTTTTGCTGATAGTAGCTCAGGAGAAAGGAATAGTCATCCTCGGAGAGGGTATGGAGCTGCCGCAGATCGAGGATGAGCTCGAGCTTGCGGTCGATCACGGCGGTCTGGCTGGTATCCTGGATGGCCGCGGCCAATGCGATCAAGTAGCGGGCCGGGGGTTCGTCCGGAAAGCGCTGGCGCACCTCAGCGCTGAAAGCGGGCCAGGCAGCGGGATCCTGAACTTCCCAGCTTTCGATCGGCTCGGAATTGGCCCCGGAAACGTAATAACTGAGCAAGGCGTCGAAATATCCGCTTTCGCTGAGTTTGGCGATCCAATCCGCCAGGGGCTGGCCATCCTTGATCAAGATGGAATGGGCGATCAGCATCGCGTAGAGGTCCTGTTTGTCCGCGGGGGGGGCGGAAAGCGTGTCCATCGCGGCGGAGATCCCGCTCAGAATGTCCGGGCGCTGTTCCAGCAGGGCGGCGTAGCCAAGGGAATTAAGCAGGTCAACATCCCCGGTGGCCAAAAGTGTTTCGGCCAGCTCGACCAGCACCGGATTACGCTCGCTGACCCATGACGATTCGGTGAGATACAGCATGCGGTCGCGGTCCTGGGGATAGCTGAGTTCGGCCAGATATTTGCGGGCCAGGTCCAGATCGCCGTTGCGCACGATATGATCGGCCAGATAGGCGTAGGATTCATCGTCGGGGGAAAGTTCGTGGCTGCGCAGCAGGGCTTCTTTTTCCTTCAGGGGGTCGTAATAGAACCAGATGCCGGCCAGCATCCTGAGGGTGGCGGGGTCGTTCTGGGCCTTGCTTTGGGCTTCGTCCAGCAGTTCCAGCCGGGGTTCAGCCGAAGAGCGCAGTTCATGCACGAAAAGCCTCAGATCGGGCCTGGGGCCGGGCCAGCGTTCGCGCAGTTCGGCGATCGCCTGCCGGGCGGAAACCGGGTCCCCGTCTTGTTCGTAAAAATCGCTGGCGGCATACAGGAGATCCTCATCGAGGCCGAATTTTTCCTTGAAAGCGGAGAGCTGTTGCCGCAGGGAAGAGGTGGAGAGCAGTTCTGACTGCCAAAGTTCGAAAGAGTTAAGCAGGATGCTCTTTTGGATCACCTGGCTGCGGGGATCCTCTTTGGCTGCCCGGCGCAGCAGTTCGTCGGCGTTGCTGAATTCGCCGCCGCTTTGTAAATAGCTGCCCACGAGGTAATAATAAACAGAGCGGAAGTTCGGTTGGCCGGCCTGGGGTGACGCCACAGCCTTACGCGTGGCACAGGCGCCAAGCAGCAAACAGGCCAGGCCGAGGTAACAAAGCCTCCGAAAGGCAGATATCACTTCACCTCAAGCGATTGGGAAAGCATCCCCAGTTCCAGCAGGACCGGCAGTTTATCCCCATCCGGGAAAAAGGCTATGTTGTCCACCAGATAGGCGGTTTGGCTGGGTTCGTGCCAGAACGCCCAGGTTTGGAAAGCGCCGCCAAAGCCGCCTTCGCTGGGATTTATCCAGTGTCCCGTCATGCGCAGTCCTTTGAAACCGGCGAGTTCGGCCTCTTCCGTCTGGTAGCGGTCTTGGTAGATCTGGTCTCCGCCCAGGAAGCTTGTGCCCAGTTCCTGGCGGGTTTCATAGATCCAGTCGGCGTTCACGCCGTTGGCCGGCATGGGCTCGTAATAGACGGAGATATATTTGTCCGGGGTTTGCCGGGAAGGTTTGACGGGCTGGAACATAAAGGACAGAAAACGTCCGGCTTTTTCGTCTTTCCAGAGTCGGTAGATATTGGGGATCTTGATGGAAAACGGCCTGTCCGCGAAGAACTTGTCCTCGATGACCTCGTTCCTGTAGGCTGCGTAAGCAAGGCGCTGCCGGTAGCGTTCCAGCAGTTGGGAAAAGATCTGCTCGCTCCTGTCTTGGGCCAGTTTGGCCAGGGCGGCCGTGTCTTTGGCCAGCAGGAAGAGGATGATCTGGTCACGGGCGTAGAGGTTGTCGATCACAAAAAGCTCCGCTCCGCTGGCCTGCGTTTGGTCCAGCAGTTCGGGCGCCAGGGTTTTGAGGATGTGTTGGGAAACTGCGTCTTTGCCCTCCAGCGTGCCGCCATATATGAGGTTTTTATAGGGCCTGAAATCGTCCAGTTGGCCAGGGTCCTGAAAAGTGGGGGCGAAATACTGCTCTTCCTGGACGATGGTGACCCGGCGGGCGAGGCTGGCTTCCAGGGCGTCGCGGACGGCGTCCAGACTGGGTCCGGCGGCGAAAAGCTGGATCTGGTTGTCTTCGCCGTAGGCGATGGTTTTGCTTCCGTCTATGATCTTCTCGTATTTGTTGTAGTAGTTCGAAGCGGCGGATTCCTTGTCGCAGCCTGCCAGAGAGAGCAGCAGCAGGATCGCCGCGAGTGGCATCAGTTTTTTCATCTTGCCTCCTTTGCCGAAATAGCTTGTCTGGGCTTCAGATAATTTAATCCGCTGGCCCAGGTTAGCAAAGTGACCGCTATAAACCAGGCGTGAGCTGCGATCCGCGTGCCGGGCCGCGCGGCCACATCAGGCCACCAGGCCCAGACGGCCAGGGCCAGGATGATCCCCGTCATCTGCAGCACGGTCTTCAGTTTGCCCAGTTTGTCGGCGGGCATGATCTCGCCCCTTTTTTTGCGGATCTCGCGCAGCACGGTGATCAATACTTCGCGCAGGGCGATGAGCGCGAAGATCAGCCAAAACAGGCGGTAGGGATCCAGCCAAGTGAGCGCGGCCAGCGCGGCCAGCACCAAAAGCTTGTCCGCCAGGGGATCGGCGATCTTGCCGAAGTCGCTGATCACCTGCCATTTGCGGGCCAGGAAGCCATCCAGCCAATCGGTGAAGGAAGCCGCGGCAAAGACCAGCAGCGCCCAGGCCACCCGGTTTTCCACCCCGCTCAAAAAGATCAGCCAGAGGAAAAGCGGGATCAGCAGAACCCGCAGCAGGGTGAGCAGATTGGGCAGGTCACGCATGGGGCGCGGGTGGTTTATTAACAGTGATGGCGTGGGCTCCGGGGCTGTCCTGTTCCCGCATGCTGTTGATCAGGATGGCCACCAGCACGGCGGTCAGCCCAGAAGCCATCTGCACCGCGAAAAAGGACCAGTGCGCCAGCGGAGAGATGGCGCCCAGGGCCAGCAGCAGGTAATAGAGCCCGGCGCTGATCAGGACCGGGGCCACGACCAGGATTCCGTTTTGCCACTTCGCCGTTTCCTGGGTTCTGATGTTTTCCAGCACGGTTGCCCGCATGCCCCGGATGGCGGCGGCTTCAGCCAGATAGAGGTAGAGCCGCGCGTAAACCAGCATCAGAAAAGCCAGCAGCGCGATGAACAGAGTGGAATTGCTCCAGCGGGAGTTCAGAAAATCCAGCTCTTTGCGGGCCAGGCCCCAGGCGAGTTCCTGGCTGTCCACGTCTTCGCCGCCCAGGCCTTTGGCGGTGAGGATCTCCAGCACTTGATCGCGCCCTTTGAAAGCGGCGTCCGTGGGCTTGAAAAAGAGGGTGAGGATATTGGGCAGCCGGTAATCGCGCAGGGTGCCCGGCTGGATGCCCAGTTCGGGATAGGCTTCCAGCAGCTCTTCCGCGGCCTGCAGCCCGGTTTCGCGGGCCAGGGAATCGATCTGGGGAACTTCGTTCTTCAGCTCGAAATACAGGCTGTCCAGCTGAACGGGATCGTCCATATACACATAGAGCGGCAGCTCCGCCAGTTGGTCCAGGCGGAATTGCCTGCTGCTCAGATACTGGTAATGCACGAAGGTCCAGCCCAGCAGGGTCAGGATCGCCAGAAGCAGGATCAGCAGGAATCTGGAGTTCATTTCATAGTCCTTTATGCCGGATATGGCAAATGGTGTGTTTCTTCAGACCAGCGGCTGGGGAGAGCGAAATTATGTCAAGCAAAGTCTTCGCGGCGCCTGTTTGCAGGTCGGCGGCCCGGCTGTGGGGATAGAGCAGCAGCGCGTTTCCGCCGGGGGCGAGGTTGCGCTTCAGGCAGCCCAGAACATCCTCCAGGCGGCAAAGCAGTTCAATGCGGCTGTGGTTGCGCGCGGCGCTGGGGCTGGATTTTCCGCTGCCGGAAAGCAGCCAGGGCGGATTGGAGACGATCAGGTCATAGCGCTCCGGCGCCTGGAAACTGCACAGGTCACCCTCGCGAAAAGTGATCTTGAGCCCGCAGAGGGCGGCGTTGCTTTGGGCCAGGGAATTGAGTCCGGATTGGATCTCCAGGCCTTCCACCTGCCACTGGGGGCGCTGCAGAGCCAGCATTATGGCAACGATCCCGCAGCCGCTGCCCAGGTCCAAAACCCGCAGCGGTTCGGGGCCAAAAAGATCTAGGGCGGTTTTTTGCAGCGCGTGTGAGGCCTGGGAAACCGGTTGGGCGGCGGTATCCTGCCAAATGCAGGGTCCGCCCAGACCCAGGTCAACCTGCCGAAGTTCGCTCAGGTGGAAAGCTCCAGCATCCGGTCCAGGCAGCGTTTTGCGCGCCGCGCCACGTCTGGGTCCACCTTTACCTCATACTTCTCTTTTTCCAGCGCCGATAGCAGATCCGGCAGGGTGATCTTCAGCATGTTGCGGCAGCGGGCCCGGTTGTTCAGGGCCACCAATTCCTTGTGGGGATGGATGTGCTTCAGGTAGTCGGTGAAGGTGGCGTCGGTGGCGATCATGAGGCGGTCGTTTTCTGCCACGTATTTCTCCATCTGCCCGGTGGAAAGCACTTCGTCGGCTTCAGCGACGATATCCTCGTCGCACTCCGGATGCGCGATCAGCTTGAAACCGGGATGGCTGGCGCGCAGGTTGGCCAGATTGCGGTGGGTGAAACCCCATTGGTGGACAGGGCAGTAGCCCGGCCAGACGATCACCTTGCGCTTTGCCTGTTTGGCTGCCCAGGTGCCCAGATTCTGGTCCGGAACGAAGAGGATGGTCTCATCTTTGGGAAAGGACCTCAGGATCTTCACCGCGTTCGACGAGGTGCAGCAGACGTCGCTCTCGGCCTTGACGGCGGCGCTGGAATTAACGTAGCAGACAACTTTCGCACCCGGGTGTTCGGCTTTGAACTCGATCAGCTGCTCTGCTGTGATCATATCCGCCATCGGGCAGCCGGCGTCGGCGACGGGCAGCAGTACTTTCGCCTCGGGATTTAGAATGGCGGCGGTTTCGGCCATGAAACGCACTCCGCAAAAAACGATCAGCTTGCTTTGGGCTTGTTCGGCCAGCACGGAAAGCTGGAGAGAATCGCCCCGGTGGTCGGCCAGGTCCTGGATGGGAGTGATCTGATAGTTGTGCGCCAGGATCAGGGCGCCTTTTTCCCTGCGCAGTTTGTCGATCTTTTGCGTGATATTCACCGTTTCTCCCTCGCCGTCAGTGCCCGGTGTGCCCAAATCCCCCGTCGGATCTGCCGCTTTCGCCAAGTTCCTCCGCTTCCCAGAAACTCACTTCCGCCACCGGGCAGATCACCAGTTGCGCCACGCGCATGCAGGGCTGGATGATCACCGTTTCGGCGGAGCTGTTGATCAAAATTACCTTCACCTCCCCGCGGTAATCCGGATCGATGGTGCCGGGGCTGTTCAGAACGCCCAGGCCCTGATGCAGGGCGAGGCCGCTGCGGGGGCGGATCTGCCCTTCGTAGCCTTTGGGAATTTCCACCGCGATGCCGGTGGGGATGGCCGCCCGGTCTCCGGGTTCCAAAATTTCGGGATCCCGGAGGTCCGCGCTCAGGTCCCAGCCCGCGCTGTTTTCGGTCATGCGTTGGGGCGGCAGGGCTGTGAGGCTGAGCAGCTTGAAGCGGATCTTCATGTTTTGCGGGTGAGCAGATGCTCGGCCACAATGTCCAAAATCAGCGCTCTATCTCCCAGCGGGGCAAGGGCTTCGCGAGCCTGGGCGATCAGTTCCTGAGCCTTGCGCCGGGATTCCGCCAGGCCGTAAACCGAGGGATAGGTGGCTTTCTGGACGTGGGCGTCTTTGCCGACCGTTTTTCCCATTTCATCCGGATCGCCTTCGATATCCAGCAAATCGTCGGTGATCTGGAAAGCCAGCCCGATCTTGTGGCCATATTCTTCCAAGGCTTGCTGTTCGTCGGCCGGGGCACCTCCAGCCAGGGCGCCGAAGCGCAGGCAGAGTTTGATCAGTTTGGCGGTCTTGTTTTCGTGGATATAGTCGATGGTCTTTTTATCCGCCTTCTTGCCTTCGGATTCGATATCCACCATCTGGCCCCCGATCAGGCCGTGCACTCCGGTTTCCCGGGCCAGTTCGCGCACCATCTGCACGCGCACCTTGGGCTTGATCTCGGCATAGGTGATCAGTTCGAAAGCCCCCACCAAAAGGGCGTCTCCGGCCAGCAGGGCCGCTCCTTCGCCAAAGACGGCGTGAGTGGATTGCTTGCCGCGGCGGTATTCGTCGTTGTCCAGGTCCGGCATGTCGTCGTGGATCAGCGAAAAAGTGTGCAGCATTTCGATGGCGGCGGCCACCGGGGTCACCTTTTCCACCTCTTTTTCGTAGATCTGGTAAGCGCTCATGGTGAGGTAGGGGCGCAAGCGTTTGCCTCCGGCGAAAACACTGTAGCGCAAGGCTTTGTGGATGCCCTTGGGATATTCGTCCTTGCGGGGAAGATAGCGGTCCAGTATGATGTTGACCAGTTCCTGCTTTTCTTTCATGTCCTTTTTCAGGAGCACTTTCCTATCCATTCTCGCCTCCATCGGCCTCTGCAGATTTGATCCGGGAGCTGAGCTGGCGGATCTTCAGTTCCGCTCCCTCCAGGACCTTCTGGCAGGTTTCCAGATAACCGATCCCCTCTTCATAGAGTTTCACCAGCTCGTCCAGATCCATCGATTCGTTTTGCATGCGCTCCACAATGGATTCCAGAGAGCGCAGCGATTTCTCGAAATTAAGCTGCGTCTGCTCGTTGCTTTCATTCATGTTGGTTCTCCCCAAAGATAAGACCTTTTGGCCGGGTGATCGAATATTTCACTCATACATAGTCAATATAGCCAGAATTTTACCGCTGGCAAGTCTGATCCGGGCTTCGCCGCTCTCGATCCGGTTGCTGATCCCGCGCGCTTTCTGCGGCTTGAGGATCAGCCCTGCCAGGGGATATTGCAGGCCTTGGGAGTTGGCGAATTCTGCCGCTGCGCCCCAGGCCAGCAGCGAAAGCAGGCAACCCTGGCGGCTCTTGATCAGGGTATCTTTTTCCAGGAACCAGACCCTCTGGCTGGCGGATTCTATCCGGCCGTACACACCCCTGGCGTGCAGGTTTTCAAGGTTCTGGATCAAAGCCAGGCTGTGGTCGAAACGCCCGCCCAGATCGTTGCAGATAACCACATCGCCGGCCCCGGCCTCCAGGCACCAAAGCAGCGCCAGTTCGGTATCGGTCTCGTTTTTAAGGCTGGGATGGCGCTGTTGTTCGCGATCGGCATAGAGGGCCAGCAGCTCCGGATCCACAGAATCCATGTCCCCGATGATCAGATCAGGCTTCAGTCCCAGCGCGTGGACCCTGGCCAGGCCGGCATCCACGGCCACCACCAGATCCTGCTGGGGATCGATCAAAGCGTAGCCGCCGAAGATTTCCGCCGGGCTGGTGGCTGTGAACAGCCAGGCTTTGCGGGCCACAGAGTTCATCTGCCGCTGAAGGCGTAGAGATTGCTGTCCGCGCGGTTCAGGTAGGAAGCGGGGTTAAGGGATTCGCCGTCGCGGTAGATCCCGTAATGCAGATGCGGGCCGGTGGACATTCCCGTGTTTCCCATCAGGCCTATGATCTGGCCTTTGCCCACCACGTCGCCGGCCTTCACCCTGATGCTATGCAGATGGGCGTATAGCGTCATGTAACCATCGGTATGGTCGATGTTTACAACCTTGCCCCAGCCGTTGGCCGTCTGGGCTTTGCTCACCACTCCATCCGCGGTGGCGTAAACCGGGGTGCCGGTGCTGTTGGCGATATCGATGCCCTCGTGGAAGCGGTAACCGCCCAAAACGGGATGGCGCCTGGTTCCCCAGCCGCTCACGATCTCTCCGAAAGTGGGATGGATGGAGGGGATTCCGTCGCCGTGGCGCTCAAAATCGGCGGGCAGGCTGAATCCCGCCCGGTTGTCGCGCAGGGCCAGGCCCAGCCGCTGTTTGAGGTTGGCCAGCTTGATCTCGATGCCGGTGAGTTTCTTTTCCAGGCCAGGATGCACCCGCAGCCTGTTTTCAGGGCCGAAGGGAGCGTCGCTGTAGGAGGGGTATTCAGCTGTTTCCAGGGGAGCCTGGATGTTCAGGGTGTCCAAAGTGGCCAGCACGGAATCGATATCCGCTTCATAGCCGGAAACCTTTTCCTGCAGATACTCGTTCTCTTTTTCCAGCTTGTCCAGCAGCTTCTGGTCCGCCGGGTTGGGCCCGCGCCCGGCGAAAACGCCCAGCAGAACCAACCCGGCGATCACAAGCAGCGCACCCAGCAGCAGCACCCAGGGACGCAATGCCAGGCTGTGTTTCACGCCCATGTTGTCCACTGTGAACTTGATCCGGCGGTCCGGAAAGATCTCCGGCCCCAGCTCGCGCTTATCATTATCTTTCTTCATCGGTTGTTATCTCTCATTTTTATTTTTGAGCAGGAATCCGGCGGCAAATACGATCCGGGAGAAAAGGGTGAAAGGGATGGGATTTGTCGTTCGGAGGCCATAAAATGGCATCCCGTAGGGGAATCGAACCCCTGTTGCGTGACTGAGAATCACGAGTCCTAGGCCACTAGACGAACGGGACACTCTATATCGCGGTTTTCCAGCTCAAAGTTGGCGACCCCTAGGGGAATCGAACCCCTCTTACAAGAATGAAAATCTTGTGTCCTAACCGATAGACGAAGGGGTCGCAACTGGTGATCCAGGTTGGGATCGAACCAACGACTCTCTGCTTAAAAGGCAGATACTCTACCGCTGAGTTACTGGACCAGAAATTCGCTTAGGTTCAAGCACAAAATTTTCACTCCCCTATCCTGTCAAGCGAAAAATGGCGAAAAGCTCCAGAGTATATAGCTAAAAGATATGTTTATCAAGAAGTTATTAACTCCGTGGGATCTTCAGTCAGCCTTAGCTTGCAGCTTGGGCTCTCTGCTTGAATCCCCCCGCTATCATTACGGGATAAATACGGGATCAATACGGATTTCATCCGTAATGATCCCGTATTTATCCCGTAATGATAATGGGGGCGAGCAGGCGGCGGTATTCCAAAACCAGGTGCTCCAGCCAGGCTTGGTGGCTGGGGAACCTGATCCGGCCGATGGGAGAAGGCGAGGGCAGCACCAAAACCCTGATCCGGCGCAATGTCTGGACTGTTTGTTGATCTCCGTGAAGGTTGAAGCTGTATCCTTCAATTTCGGCCCACAAAGCGGTCCGCTCCGCTTCCAGATACTGTTTCAGCCAGCCCAAAACCCGGTGCCGGCTGGTGCAGCAGATCGCGTCCACCGAGGGATTGAGGTTCAGAAGCGAAACCAGATCGGTGAATTCCAGAGCTTGCAGTTTGGCGTCGGATGAACTGCCATCCCGGCGTTCGAAACGGGCCAGGATATCCAGCATACCCAGTTGGTTCCGAGCGAGCCAGGTTTGCAGAAAGCTGCGTTGGATCTGGGTTCTGGCCTCACGCTCGGTTTCAAGTCCGCGGATCCGGACCAGTTCGGGCAGGCCGGCCGGGTCCAGAACCCGGAAGAGGATCTCCCACAGCAGATTGGGCCCTCTGTCCCAGCTGCCGTAATACCAGTCCAGGTCTTTGGGATGAAGGTGGTTGCCAGTTTCCGCGCAGAAACGCGCCGGCGGCGCGCTGCCCAGGATTACTACCCTGGCGCTTTCAGGAACGAATGGTGAATAGGGATGGCGCTGGATCTCAATGAGATTTGGCTTGTTTCGTTGCATTTCCCATTTTCCCGCGCTTTGCCGTGATATTCTTTCCCGCTGCCTAATCTTTTATGGCAGCCAGATTGGCCAGCCGGCTGGCAATGTCGGCGGCGAATTGCTCATCCGAGGCATCCGGATCGCGGGTGTCTAACCAGACCTGGCAGGGCGCTTCGCCGCAGTCAGCGCAGGAGCCAAGCCCTTTGTCTTTAACGCATTGGAAGATGGGGCAGTATTCTTTTTGGTAGAAAACCGCCCAGGGGATCTTTCCGCCCAGTTCAACGCAGCCTTCACATTCGGTTTTGTAGGCCCGGCAGTCGCTGGCGCAACAGACTCCGCAGACGCTGAGTATTTTCATGGCAAGCTCCTATGGCTCAGATGTTTGAGAGCCGTTCACCATTTCTTTGAGGATAGCCAGGGCGTGTTTTTTGGCCCCGGCTCCGTTTTCCGCCACGGGTCCCACGCAGGAGGGGCAGCCGTCCTGGCAGGGACACTTGGAAACCAGATCCAGCGCCGCTTTCAGCACCTGGTCGTGGAGGTCGAAAAGTTTGCGGGAGAGGCCGATGCCGCCGGAAATGTTGTCGTAAATGAGGATCGCGGGGCTGCCTCCGGCGAGCGGCGACCTGTCTTCGCAGAAAACGTCAATGTCCTTGCGGTCGCACATCACGAAGAAGGGGGCGAGGTTCACCAGCAGGTAACCGAGGGCGGCGATCCCGCTCTGCATCTGCACGTTCTGCTCCGCGAGCCGGTGGCAGCGGGGACAGAGAGTCGCCAGATTGTCCGGGGCGTTGGCCTCATCCGCGGTGGCGAATTTGCGGAAGGGGACGAGATGATGGACGTGATGGGCTTCGCCGGTTTCGGCCAGGCCGCAGTGCTGGCAGAGGAAGTTGTCGCGTTTGCGCGCCGCGGCGGATATGGCGCCCCAGTTTTTGCCATAGTCGTTTTTCTCGGCGTTCCAGAGCCCCTGGGCTTTGACCCGGGCCACGGTTTTTTCGGCCAGCCCGATCCACCAGGCCACAGTCTGCAGCCGCGTGGGAGGCAGGTCCAGGGGTTCGCGGCCGAGAATTTCCTGGGTGTAGAATTTGAGTTTTTTGAAGCCGGTGATGGTGGTGGTAACGGTTACCTGTCCCAGGTATTTGTCCGCGCCAGAGGCCGCCTGGCGGTTCATCAGGGCGTTGACCTCGATCTCGGTGCTGCGGGTGGTTTGGGTAAAATAGTTCACCTCCGCCGGCTCGATCTCCGCTTTTCTGGCTTCGAGGTCCAGCCGGGATACTTTCCAGGTTTCGCCCTTATCCAGGTAGATCGCACCCGGATGCACCATCCAGAGGGCGCTGGCGGCGTCCACCCAGCCGATTAGTTCCTCGCCGGCGAGGATCTGCACCTGGTCCGAGATGTTGCGCAGCGAGACCTCCGCGGCGGGGTAAGCCTCTGGAATGCCGATGTAGCGCGGCCCGGCCTTGCGTACCTTGCCCTCGCTAACCAGCACTTCCAGATGGGGGAAGATGTGCTCCGGACCGAGGCTGCCAAAGCCTTCGCTTTCCAGCAGGGCAAGGTCGTGGATGGCGCAGAGCAGCTGGCTTTGCAGGATCTCGCGGTGGTCCGGGGAAATGAGGGCGTGTTCGGGATTGTTGTCGAAAAGGTAGCCGGGATTTTGGCAGATGTACTGATCGAGCGGATTGGCACTGGCCACCAGGACCGCCAGGGCCGTGTTGCCCTTGCGTCCGGCCCGCCCGGCTTGCTGGCGGGTGGCGGAAATGGTTCCGGGATAGGTATTTAGAAAAACGGCGTCAAGCCCGCCGATGTCTATGCCCAGTTCCAGCGCGTTGGTGGAAACCACCAGGCCGATCGTGCCTTCGCGCAGCTGAGTTTCGATCTCGCGGCGGTTGGCGGCCAGGTAGCCGCTGCGGTAGCTGCGCACGCGGTCCTTGAAGGCGCTGGCTCCGCTCAGGTAGAGGTAAAGGATCTCCACGCTGCGGCGCGGCCCGCAGAAGATGATGGCCTGGCCGCTGCCGTGCAGCCAGCGTTTAGCCAGGAAGGTGGATTCCAGCATGGCGCTGCGACGGATGCCCAGAGCGGCGTCCACGATGGGCGGATTGACGATCAGAAATTCCCTTTTGCCATGCGGAGAGGCATCCTTATCTATAAGCCGGACAGGGCTTTCCAGCAATTCTTCAGCCAGTTCCCTGGCGTTGGCAACCGTGGCGGAGGTGCAGATGAACTGGGGTTGGGAACCGTAAAGCCGGCAGATGCGCCTCAGGCGGCGGAGGACATTGGCGAAATGGGAGCCGAAGACCCCGCGGTAGATGTGAACTTCGTCGATCACCACCCAACGCAGATTGGCGAAAAAGCCGCTCCAGAGGGTGTGATTGGGCAGGATGCCCAGATGCAGCATGTCCGGATTGGAAAAGATCAGCCCGGCCTGGTTGCGGATGCGGCGGCGGGTTTCGGAGGCGGTGTCGCCGTCATAGATGGAACAGTTCAGTTTCGGCGCCCCTGGGTTTTGGCGCGCCAGCTCTTCCGCTGTGGCCCGCATTTTCTGGGCCTGGTCCTGGGCCAGCGCCTGGTGGGAAAAAGCAGCAGGGACCTGCCTTGGGGGTGCAGAAGGTGTTCCTGCAGAATGGGAAACTGGTAGCAGAGGCTT
>Ga0172377_10005003_pt1 | contig 13613 bp, 12 predicted proteins | sample Pumphouse3metaG_FD_119749 | JGI IMG/M metagenome (GOLD analysis project Ga0172377, IMG submission 119749) | Leachate microbial communities from a municipal landfill in Southern Ontario, Canada - Pumphouse #3 metaG | ecosystem: Engineered > Solid waste > Landfill > Unclassified | place: Canada... | reverse complement strand
CGCAGGTAGTGAACGTCATATGATGCAGTCTATGTTTACCTCTAATGCAAGACCATTTTATAATAGTGCATCTATAATGGAGTTAAAAGCTATATCAATGGAAGCTTATATTCCTTTTATAGTGAATAATTTTCGAAAAAGAGAAAAAGAAATAAGTGAAGCGACAGTAGAGAGAATTCATAATTTATTTCAAGGTCATACTTATTATGTTCAAAAAACATTTAATGAAGCTTTCACAGATACATTAGAAGGAGAAGAATGTACTATTAGTATGTTAAAAGAAGTTATTGATAATATGATTATGGAACACTCTACTATTTTTAGAGAAATATTATCTAATATACCTGAAAATAGAAAGGCCCTACTCTATGCTATAGCTATCGATGGATTAGCAGAAAAAATTACTTCCTCAGAATTTATAAAGCGTCATAATCTCCCTTCAGCTAGTTCTGTACAGGCTTCTATTAAAAAATTACTCGATTCTGACTTAGTTACAGAAGTTAATAAGTCATATCAGGTTACAGATAAATTATTCTCTATGTGGATTAATAATATGTATGGCAAACCATTTGAATTATAGCGTTTTTTGAAATATTTGTATGATTTTATTAAATATATATGATACTAATATGAATTATTAGTATTTTTGCGCCTATGAGAAAGAAAAAACCACAAGTAGTTTTGCATGATATCACGATGGAGAATCTTGCAGCTGAAGGCAAATCACTTGCACATGTCGATGGAAAGGTGCTTTTCGTACCTTTCGCTATACCAGGCGATATTTTAGATATTAAAGTAGTTAGAAAAAAATCTAGCTATATGGAAGGTCGTATTGAGAAGATCATTAAACCCTCTCCTGATAGAATAAAACCTTTTTGTGAACATTTTGAGCTCTGTGGGGGCTGTAAATGGCAGTCACTTCCTTATGAACTTCAAATTAAACATAAACAACAGCAGGTGGAAGACCAATTGAATAGGATTGGTCATCTTAAATTACCTGAGATATCTCCTATCTTAGGTTCTGATAGAACGACTGGTTATAGAAATAAACTTGAATATACTTTTTCTGATAGAAAATGGATTATGGATGGTGAAGATCCTGATGATTTTTTCTCTGGAAGAACAGAATTAGATCCAAATGATTTCAAGGATGGAGTATTTCCTAGACACCTAAGAAAAGGATATTCTATGGTTAATCATAATCCTAAAGGATTTGGTTTAGGTTTCCATTTAGGAGGACATTTCGATAAAGTGTTAGATATTAATAAGTGTTATCTTCAGGATGAGCCTTCTAATGAGATTCGTCTTTTCGTTAAAGCTTATTCTATAGAGCATGGCTTGTCTTTTTTCAATTTAAGGGAACAAGTAGGTGTAATGCGTAATCTAATCATTAGAAATAATGTTAAGGGTGATGTAATGCTTACTTTAGTAGTTACTTCTCTTGGGGAAAAGGATGAAAATACTGGTAATGAAAAAGTTATAGATTTATTAAATGCTCTTTTAGCTAAGTTCCCTCAAATCAAGTCATTACATTATGTTATTAATACTAAAGCTAATGATAATATATCCGATTTGGATGTTGTAAATTTCGCTGGTGATGATGCTATTTATGAGGAGATGGAAGATCTTCGTTTTAAGATTGGCCCGAAATCATTCTACCAGACGAATTCTTTGCAGGCTTATAAATTATATTCTGTGGTAAGGGACTTCGCCGACTTGAAAGGTGATGAACGTATTTATGACTTGTATACTGGCACTGGTACCATTGCCCTGTTTCTATCTAAAAATGCTAGAAATGTTATAGGTATTGAATATGTGCAGGAGGCTATTAATGATGCTAATGTGAATGCTAAGAATAATAATATAGAGAATTGTGATTTCTTCGCTGGTGATATGAAAGATATATTGACTGAGGACTTTATATCTGAACATGGTGGTACTCCTGATTTAATAGTACTTGATCCACCAAGGGCTGGGATTCATCCAGATGTGGCTAAAGTAATACTTAAAGCAGCACCTGCTAAAATGGTGTATGTTAGCTGTAACCCTGCTACTCAAGCTCGAGATTTAGAGGTCTTTTCAGAGGAGTATGATATATTGGCTGTTCAGCCTGTAGATATGTTCCCTCATACGCATCATGTAGAAAATGTTGTTAGTTTGAGAAGAAAGTAGTATTTTAATATTTATATTAAATATTGTAAAATGAAAGATTCAAAAAAAGATTATACTTCTACTATTTGTGCTTTGGCTACTCCTAATGGAACTGGTGCTATAGCCGTTATTAGAGTGTCTGGACCAGATACTTTTAAAATAGTTGATAAAATATTTGTACCTGTTGGAAAAAAATCTATTTCTGAGACTGATAGTCATAAAATTCGTTTTGGGACTATTAATTATAGTAAAGATGTAGATAAATTAAATGATGCTGGTAATTTAGTCGATGAAGTCTTGGTTTCTGTATTTATAAACCCTCATTCTTTTACTGGAGAGGATTCTGTAGAAATATCTTGTCATGCTTCTAGCTATATTATTAATGAGATATTAATGTTGCTTTTGAAAAATGGTGCTAAAAATGCTGAACCTGGAGAATATACTAAACGTGCATTCTTAAATGGTAAGATGGATTTGACTCAAGCTGAAGCAGTGGCTGATGTGATCGCTTCTGAGACAGAGGCTGCTCATAATGTGGCTATGCATCAGATGAAAGGTGGTTTTTCTAAGGAGTTAGCTAATATGCGTGAAGAGCTTCTTAAATTAGTTTCTTTAATGGAATTGGAATTAGATTTTAGTGATCAGGAAGTTGAATTCGCAGATAGAAAACAGCTCGAAGATTTACTTAATAAAATTATTATTCACGTAAAAGGTTTAGTGCAAAGTTTTAAATTAGGTAATGTTATTAAAAATGGTGTGCCAGTGACGATTACGGGTGCTACTAATACTGGCAAAAGTACTTTGTTAAATACATTGCTTGGGGAAGAAAGAGCTATAGTTTCTCCTGTGCATGGTACTACTCGTGATAGTATTGAAGATACTATTAATATTGATGGTATCACTTTTAGATTTATAGACACTGCGGGTATTAGAAATGCTACTGAAACGATTGAGATTATCGGTATTAAACGTGCTTATAAGAAGATTCGTGAGGCTTCTTTAATCATTTTTATGCTTGATCCAGAATATCCTGAGTATTTTAAGAGTAGCCTTACTAATTTAGCAGAGCATATTTCTCAAGCGGATTCTATAGATAATAAAAAGGTTATAATAGTTCTTAATAAAATAGATACTGTAAAGGATAAAGATAATTATATCTCAAATACTCTCTCAGAGATTAAGACCTTAGCTGAAGAAGCAGGTCTCTCTCCTCTTGCAGTACTACCTGTATCATCTAAAAAAGGTTTAGGTATCGATAAATTGAAAAAAATCTTAGTTGATACGCATAAATTAGGTCAGAATTTAGGCAATGCTACCTTAGTGACTAACTCTCGTCATTTCGAGGCGCTTAATAGTTCTTTAGCAGCTTTAAACAGAGCTAAGACGGGTCTAAAGATGGAAATACCTTCAGATCTAGTTTCGCAAGATATTCGTGAAGCCTTATATTATTTTGGAACCATCTCAGGTAAAATCACTACAGACGAAGTACTCGGAAACATATTTGAAAATTTCTGTATTGGGAAATAAACATTATCAATAACGATTAATTTTAAATAAATATTAAAAGTGTGTTTGAAGGATATTGACTAAACACACTTTTTGAAAATTATACCGCCTAACAAAGTTTACTTTGGAACAATATGTTCATATTAGCACTGATCATCAAATACATCTCCCCCAGTCCAATCTTTACCAAGTTCTAGTGTCATATATTTTATAGCCCCAATCTCCTCAAAAAAAGAACCTTTATTATAATGTATATATTTTCCATTATCAAATGTTACTGTAGTTAAGCTATATTTTTTTACATTGTTACTCGATGTAATAACTGCTAGAATATTATTATCTTCTGAAAGCTCTGATATGTAAGCTATAGACTCATAAACATCATTTTTGCAAAATAATTTACCTTCGTGTATCTTATTAAGATAGTCTTTCAAAGCATTCTTTGATGCGTTCTTCGGACATAAAGGAAATTCAGTTGTAATCTTCCAATTTTGTTGCATAGCATTCTCTGTCAATGATTCTTTTAATCCATACGTTTTTTTATTCCATATTGTGTTAAATGAATCGTTATTTGATGCTTCTTCATCTTTAAAAATCCAATCACCTAGACCTTTACCTTGTAATTGACTCATGTTGTTATCCACTTTTGCCCATCGCTCAAGATTTCTTTTGCAATTGGTAGCATCTTTTCTTGATACTGTACACATCCAACTTAAATTAGGTTCTCCAAATTTGTTTCTATAATTTGCAGGATTATTAAGAAAATTTTCAACACTACCACATTTAATTGCAATTCTTTTTCTTGTGATTGGATTATTTAGAACATTCTCAAGTCTTGTTACCCATGCCAGATTATCAGGACGGTTATTGCAACGGTTAGTATCTTTATGGTCTATTACCATATTTTCTTCTGGTGCCTCTCCGTGAAAAGCTGTTGCTACGATTTGATGTACCCTAACGTTGGATAACATCATATATCCGGTTTTTGAATTTTTTCTTCCAAATGTCCATTGATTATCAAGTTTACTTACTCTTCCTTCAATTTTTGGATTTCGTAATATTGCACCATTATCACGAACTAAATAAGAACGTCCTTTGAATTCACATTGTCGCTCAATAGTGAAGTCATTAACTGAAATTTGTTTATCCATAATCAATTATATTTTGTTTGCAACAAGATCTATGTGTGCTCCGAGCACAAAAGCAATACGAGATAGAATATCAATACCAAAAGAATATTTCCCTTGTTCAATACGACATAGGTTAGCAGCATCAATTCCAGCTAGTAGTGCTAGTTCGCGTGCTTCCATTCCTTTTTTTTTACGTAGAAAACGAATTTGTTTGCCAATTCTTACACGTTCACTCTGTCTATTTCCAGAATTCATTCCAAGGAAATCAACTCCATTACGTGTGAGATCTTTCCATATTCTAGAGCTCATTGTTTCCTTATCATCAGAGAAATTAGCATCGAAAATTGTTTCAATAAGATGAAGGTAGTACAAACGAGTTTCTTCTTTATCATACTTGCCAATACTAGATAAAAGATTAAAAACTTCTCCATCAGGAGTCTGTACATATACATGATGTTTGTCAAGAATCTGAGCCTTAGTTTTTGTTTTAGTCTCCAATTTTTTTATAATTTTATTTTTCATTATTTAAAATGCCGTATTTATAGTGTTGCCGTCACTTTTAAGTTATACTTTGGTAAAGATAATTATAATATTTACAATTGGCAAATATGCCAATTGTAAATTAGATATTATGCATTTTTAATTAAAAGGAAAGTTTGAAAAACGCAAAACTTCTAAATTTTGTTAGTATTGTTCAGATTAATATTATTTCTATTTAAACGTTCTTCATTCCAATCTTCGTCGCGATCTTGTAATGACCTTAATGCGGCATTCATATTAGGACTTTCAAAATCTGATGATGAATATACCTGCATAATTAATTTATTTGTATGCATATTTTTATCAAGACCTATGGGTTGATACATCGTTTTGATCCACTCATCATTAAGCGAATGTCCATGAACACATTCATTTTTCTTCTTTTCCACAAAGATTAGTATCTTAAACCAAAATAATACATCTGAGGTAAAACATTACTTAATCTTTATCTCCCTCCCAATTTTCTTATATAACCTATATTTATTATCAATAACAGCACTATACATACAGGCATCATGATCTCCTACAATAAAAATCTTATGCCGATAAGGCAAATCACAAAATCAATTCATAAACTCAAAAGATTTCTCCTCACTACCAGCAAAAGTAAAATCACTATTATGGAGAATAACCTTCCCATTACACTCAATTTTGAACATATATGCATCAAAAGCAGAATGAGGGACAAAATAAGGAGTCAAAAAATCTCCCTCGCATCAGCGATATCAATAAGTTTCTACGTTTCTTTTTCTAGAAAATTCCTTTTAGTAACATTAGCCTTCAAAAAATGTATTCCTTTCAGCAGATTGGATTTTCCTGCTCCATTAGAACTGTAAACTGTGGTCATTTTTAGTACAGGAAGCTTTCCTTTAAGCATAGTGATGTGATTTGACAAGGAAATTCTTTTCATGTTCGGGAACATATCAAATTGGACTTCGTCGTTAAACGAAAGGAATTTCTTAAATATTACGTGGAGTATTATAATCTATGATTTAAATGTTAAACATTCAGCTGATAATATTAATATGATTATCAATTGCTCAAAGAGCAAAGAGATGAAAAATATTTCATCAGTTAACTTTTCACGTGAAAATTGAAATTGGCTGATTTTTTTCTTTATGGATTTAAGATATTTCCATTTTTTCCAATGCATTATTAACAACTCTAGAATTTATCAAAAGAAGTTTATCAAAAGCATTCATTATCTTATTCATACTTTCTGCGTCTTCATCATTTTTGAGTTTCTTGTAAATCTTCAGTAAAACCTTGACGACATTGTCTTCAAAATAATAGCCCTCTCCAGATAACCAATAATTATTCTTACTAATATATTTATAACATTTTATAGGATACTTATTGATGCACTTTTCTATATATTCAAGTTGGCCGTGCAATTCGAAGTGTTTTTCTGTCTTCCAATTTTCGGATAACTCTAAAAACAAATCAAAGCATTCAACTGGCATCTCGTGACAAAACAATTGGTATGAATGGATTACGTCTTTTCTATCATCATTTCTATATCTTATTAAAATTTTTTTAGATAAATTCGAGAGATCAATGTTGGATAAACATTTTATTGACAGCTCTACCATTTTTGCAATAACAGATTCATCATTATTAGAGAGTACCTTCTCCAAATTTACGGAACATTTATTAGCAACTTCATCTTGACGTGCTGTACCATAGAAGAATATTTGTGATAGGAATACATGGCAATTCACGTCAGACATAATTTTATTAATGTACTCATTAATAAAAGGTCTATTTGTAGTATAATAGTAGAATTGTATTGCGTTTGTATTAATGAGTAATGCTGACGAATCCATATTTGAAATCAATATAGGATACAAATTATCGAATAATTCTTCATCATAACATTCTTTTGACGAAATAACTCTGATAACTTGAAGCTTTAGCTCTTCTGATAAACCTGCCTGCAATGACATTAAAAGTTGACCAATTTGCGTACGTCGTGCAGAAACAAGGAATATTTCTATTAATATATGCAGAACAATTCCTTGTGGACTATTTATTGCATCCGTAAGCATATTATTGACACGTCGTTCCAATTGATCACAACTAGAATCCACATTCAATTTTTGAGGTTTAAATGGTTTGTTTATGACCTCTGCCAAAATTGGTATCATCTCGTTCAATACTATATTCTCCTTTTTTGTATAGTATTTTGCCATTTGCTCAAAATCATAGGAATTTGATTGAATATATTCTATGTTCAGAAACTGCTTAAATAAAGGAATTAGCTCAATTATATCACATCCACTAGATAGTAATCCTAGTAATCCATTTACTTTATATAAATATTGAGTTTGGTTGTCTTCAAATATTTCAAAAATAAAATTCTTAAAATATTCCGGTCGTTCTTCTACACATGACATAAATACTTTAGCCTGCACTCTCACATCAAACGGCCTGCATTTACCATTAGCAGTGTTAGATCTTTTCAGGCGAAATGCGTTTCTCCATGTTTTAATTGAGAACCTTTTATATTGTTCATCTGATACTATTCCTCCACAAATTTTTGCAAATGCTATTTGATGATTAGGTTTTTTATTTTCATACTCATATCCAAATCTGCGGAGAAGTTCTTGTTTACATTTTCGCAATGATGGTATCAATGCCTCTGAGGATAATGTACTGCAGATCAATATAAATTTTCTCCACCATAAATGACTATATATTAAATTAGAATAACTTCGATCTTTATTAAACAATCCGTCACTTTCTGATTTGAAAGTAAGCAAAATACTTTGGTACTTTATAGCATTCTCTGTGTCAAGTGTATAATACCAGTTTTTCAACATATTTAGAAAATAATATTCAAATTTACCTGGTTCTAAATATTTGTCAATTATTGAATCATCTGATAATATCTGCCATATATTTTTAGCAAAAATGTGCACATTTGCACCCATTGTCCTGAATCCAAGTGCTAAAGACATCTCATCATTCACATTTAGTAATTCTGCAACCAATGTTTTGACAAATAATGGATCTTCAATAACATATTGTTCCAATAGATTTCCAAGCCATTCATATATTGATTCTACATAACCGTATTGACATGGTTCAAAAACACTATTTCTAAAATAATTCCAACACGAAGATGGAAGGCGTTTTTCATTGGTAATCTTAGTAAAGCACCTATGTAATAATGGGAGGAATTCTTTAGGATGATTATCATATAAATATTTACACAGTTGTTCTATTAACATATAATCATTATGTTTCTTTTGTGTTTTATTGTCACTTACAAGATAATCATATAGCAAGTTTTCTGTTTCTTGAAGAGCAAAATTTAAGTTTGTTTTTATAGCATCATGTATATATGAAACTAGGTCAGAGTTATTTGTTTCTTTTATCTTGAAATACCAAGCACGTACATTTTCAGATAAATAATCATTATGACAATGCATAATCCAAGCGACTAACCTTAATTTTGTATCTTCATCTTTTATTTTGTCAATTAATCCATATACCGAATCAGCATGAGCAGGAGCTTTATTGCATAAAAAATTTGCAATAGAACTATACATTTTTTATTTTAATATCATTTCTGGCAATAATGGTTTTATCAACTCTTCTATTGTGTAAAACCATTGATCATCAGAAATTGCAGAGGAAATAAAGAATGCAAACAAATGATAATCGTATTCATAAAGACGCCTTACTATTTTCTTTTCAAATCCTCGAATATCATCACTATAAGCTACAACAGATAGCGCTAACTGTTTTATATGACTTCTAATTCTATCGGAAAAGATGATTATTTCTAAATCTTTCCGATACATCTTGTCTGAAGAAGCACGTTCAAAATCCAATAACAATTTTACCGTAGAACGGATTTCCAAACCTTGAAATTGATAGGGTAATTCATTAATGAACGATTTCTTTTTTGATACATAATATCTGGCTAGAACATAATCATAAAAACTTTGATGGAAGAATGATATACGATGGTTTTCTAATACTATTACGCCACGACTTGCCAGATAGCAACTCAAAGGGTGGTCCACAGCTTCTGTAATCCATGTAGGATTCAGTGTATCTGCATCCTGTATTGCATGAAAAATTTTATACAAAAAAGATTCAACCTTTCCTGCTGAAATAGTAGTGGGTACATTATTTAAAAGATACTCCAATAATTCATTGTACAATTCAATGTGATTATTGTATTCGCATCTTGAGTTGTTTTTATTATATATTCTACAGAAAATATCAAGTATTGTGGAACACTAAGCATTTGTAAAGTTTGTTCTGACATCTTAGAAGGAAGTCTTGAATCAAGTCTTGATATAACATTTTTCACTTCGTTGGTAGTCAATCCAGACAAATCAATAGCAGATGAATTCGCTTTTAGAAGTTTAAGAGTTGCATCGTACTCCAAATCATACTGTCTACAAGAAATCACTATTCGTACATCTTTCAGTCGTTGTTCTTGCAATTTATTGACCATGGTTAATAGATTATTAAGCTTATTTCTATCGTTTGATAAATACTGTGATAATGCATCTATTTGATCAATAATCAGAACAATTTTGTCCTGATTATACATTATATCAATTGATTGCTGTAATGTTTGCAATGACCAACCATCAATTTCATCATTAGTTATATTTGAACTATCAGCCTTTATTGCTATACTTGCAATTTTCTCATTATCTAATTTGCTAATCAATTCTTTGATTACAACGGATTTTCCTACACCGGCTTTGCCAACCAACAGTTTTACAGAAGACTCGTCTTTAGACAAATCACTTTTAATCCAATCAAATAGAATATTTGTTTCTTTTCGGACAATATGTGAATTCTTTTGTCCAAAAAACTCAATTTGTATGTTATTGAAAACCTGCTTGTGTAAAGCAATGAACTTTTTACATCGCTCTACATTATCAGTTATAGACTCTTTCTTTTCTACATATATTTGATTCCATTTCGAGATTACTTCTTTGGTATTTTCTTTTGTTAGACTCTCGTGAGAAGCGAAATGATAAATATATGTTCCTTGAATATGATCTCTTTTATTTTTACATTTACGAATAAAATCCTCATCAATATATTTCCAATATACAATTTTATTATTTACATCACATGTCATAAAAATAACTACCTCTCCTTTTATGCGCTCTGTATGCTAAAATAGATTGAGGAATTTGGTAACTAGCAATACCCCTTTTAGTGGGTTCTGTAAGATGCTTTACTTGAATAGTTACTTTGCCAATAATTCTCTCTTCATTGTCAAGTAGTTCAATGTAACCATCTATATTAGGAGTGGTTCCTGCTTCTTCAATGCGAGCTTTAACCTGTTGCTGCTTAACCAAAATATTTCTGATTAAAAGAACAGATTTTTCATCAAGTTTCTCGGATAACCAAGAAGATTTATTGGGGGAAAACTCCATTTTGATATTTTTTTTCTGCATATAATATTTATATAAAATAATTAGCCATGATTATATTTCTATCACTTTCCCCGCATCAAACGTGGTATGTTCATTGTAAAATATGTACCCAAGTTGATTTGATACACATTTGGTCTTTCCAATCTGGACATCTATATTATAATGGGAATGGCCATAAATCCAATAGTCAATATCACTATCCATTATGAAATCTTCTAGCTCTACGATGAAGGCACCATTAGCACGACTATCCTTGAATTTTGGACATTGCATCTGAAATGAAGGCACATGGTGAGTTACAACTATTTTCTTGTTTGCTTTGCTGTTGGCAACAGCTGATTTTATAAATTCCAGACATCTTTTATGCTCCTTGTTAAAATCAACAAATGTCAAAAGATTACCATTGTACATTATCCTCCTGAAATCTGATATAAGCTGTTCTGTAAAATAAGCTTCACTAAGAAGTATTTTAGACCATAGAGTTGAAACAATAATATCGATATCTCCTATATGAACAACCTCATTGTAGTAACTATTGACATTGGAACGAATTTCCAAATGTTCTCCGTTCTTTAATGCCGCTATATCATAGTACTTGTAAAATTCATGATTCCCCATACAGGCAATAACCTGATTGTAATTGTCAGATGCCCATTGCCAAAACGGATGCTTGCTATAATTATCATCACCGAGATAGCCTATATCACCTGCCAAAACAAGTATATCCCCATTCACCTTCAGGGGGTTATGTTTGATGTAACTTGCATTTTCTACAAATTCAAGATGCAGGTCTGAAGCATATTGTATTTTCATAGATTCATTTAAATTATATATATTACTGTCTTTCATCATTTGTAACAAAAGCATCTTCAAGAACATCCAAGTAGGCATTTATATCATCTGCAGTACTCTGGAGCGCATCCGTCAATGACTGTGGTCTTTTATCTATTAAATTGCGCATTTCAACTATGAATTTACCGATAAACTCTAAAATATCCTTCTTCACTATTACTGGTTCATCAAAAGCTGTGGTTGCAACCAATTTCAACACATCAGTGCGATGTTTCTTTATATCCTTGGTATTAACTTGTCTTCCTGATGCACGATCAGCCGTAAGATTCAGATATGCTTTTACTTTAAGGCATATTAAAGCCAAAGGCGAAGCGTATCTCACAGAATCTTTTATATAGCTGTTCTCTATAGTCAGATTATAGTAGGCTTCATCCATCATTATAGCGGATAGGCTCGATACATCTTCTCCAGCAGGAATCGGTTCTATGTGGAAACCTGATGGTTGACCTAATATGTCTGAATGACGGGATAGTAATTCTATTTTAACAGGATACCCCTCATCCCCGTCTTCGAAACGATACAATTCATAAGCCGGAGTTTTTCCCTCCCCTCTCTTCCTCTTCTCTTTTTTATAACCTCCTTCTTTTATGAATTTCCAAAATGTTTTGGTAAATTCAGTGGTCATATTTTCAACTATCAGAATCATATCAATGTCATCTGTAGCACGAGGTTTCATGATTGTTCCAGATAACGCAACATCACATGCTGTGCCTCCAATAATTACATAATTATCGGTAAAATATTTGAAAATTTCTCTAAATTTATCTATTCCTTTAACCATAAATTCTAATTTTTCTTCAAGTAATAAATATTATTCTTCTGCTATTTTACTCTTCTTGTAAACTTATTATCCCCATCTTTTTCAACATATTCTCAAGTTCCTTTTCTATTCTCGGATCTTTATCATTGCGCAACGAAAGATATAAAGACAATTTATCTACATAATACGCACCAGCATATTTAGAAAATATTAATGGCCGATATTTCCAGACCTCGAGCATCATCTGGCCGTCTTGTTTATTCAATCCTTTAAGTTTATTCTTTGATTTTAGAGCTTTGAATGTATCGTTATCTAAAGCCACACAAACATTTTCATCCGGATTAAGATTTGAATAATGAGCCAGGGCATTCACCCCACTGATTACTCCACAATCAATCGTATTGTAAATATAATATATCTCCCTTACTGGAGAATAAAGCATAGGCTCAACTTTCTTCCATAAAGCAACATTGTCCTTATCAAAATAAATCGACTTTGTTCCATGCTCATTTATATTAACCTGTATTAAGTACATTGCTTCCAGTTGTCGGACAGCACGACTGAGAGTTACATATTTATAAGGAAGTTCACTCTCAAGCATAGATAGCGTATACCCATCAAGTTTACTGCATTGCAGATGATATAGAATAAGATATTGAGATGTTGCAGAAAGCCGTTCTATATTTGTCTCTGACTTCGCCTTAGCATTAATCAGAAGAAAAGGTAGAAAGACAAACTTATTGCTGACAATAAAGTATACACCGCGTTCTATCAGTCTATTTCTCTCGTAATACAAGAGGCCCTCAAAAAGAAACACACATGGTTTACTGGTTTTAGACTGAATGATATCAGCTGTTGTTTTGTATTGTAATGGAGTCTGTCGTATATTTTTCTTCGATTCAAGTAGCAGAAATCTATTTCCTTGGAACTCGGCCTCATAAAAAGCATATCTTAACAAGGCATCTGTATAAATGCCTTTCAATTCAATCTTATCTATCAGACGTAAGGGTAACACTTGTCCTGCTATAATAATTTCCTTCGAATTCATCTATTTTTAGATTATTATAATTTCAATATTAATGCATCATTTTCAATACATATGAAAACAATGCAAATATAATGAAATTATATTGATAATAAAGCCTTTACATAGAAATATGTAACTGAACCGTAAATATTTATAACAGTTATTAGTTATTATATTAAATATTGTAAAGAGCCAACCAATCTTCGTCGCGATCCTGTAATAATCTTAAT